>Ga0315284_10012618_pt1 | contig 12033 bp, 11 predicted proteins | sample YL17G09_16_MG_FD_203696 | JGI IMG/M metagenome (GOLD analysis project Ga0315284, IMG submission 203696) | Sediment microbial communities from Yellowstone Lake, YNP, Wyoming, USA - YL17G09_16 | ecosystem: Environmental > Aquatic > Freshwater > Lake > Sediment | place: USA: Wyoming | collected...
GGGTATTGGATACGGAGCATGTTCAATTATGGCTCACCGGTTCCTCTTCAAAGTTGCTCAGCACAGAAATCGCCGACCGTCTCCGCGGCCGCTCATTGAGTATCGAAATATTTCCCTTCGCTTTTCAGGAATTTCTGCTGTTTCACGGCGCATGGCCGGAAAAAAGAAATCAATGGGGATCGCGTACCCGAGCCTCTCTGCAACACATGCTCGGCCGATATATGGAAATAGGCGGATTTCCCGAGATACAAACCGCGGATGCCGAATTCAGACGCCAAATTTTGAGGGGCTATGTGGATGTAGTGATCTTACGGGATGTGATCGAACGATATAATGCCTCCAACACGAACGCCCTGCGCTATTTAATTCGACACATCATTTCAGCTCCAGGCGGCAGATTCAGCGTCAATAAATTTTACAATACCTTAAAAAGCAACGGTATTGCTTGCACTAAAAATAATCTTTATGATTATTTATCTTTTCTCACCGACGCATTTCTGTTTTACCAGAGCCCCATTCATGCCCGCTCAGAACGCGCCAAACAAGTCAATCCGCGTAAGATTTACACGATTGACAACAGTCTCATTCAAGCTATGACGACTCCCGATACCAAAGACCAAGGCGCCAGATTGGAAAATCTCGTTTATATGCACTTGCGCCGTCGGGGAATACATCCGGAATATTATATTACCGAACAGGGAGCAGAAATCGATTTTGTTTGCTTTGATTCTTCGGGAGATGAGAAGTTGCGGCTGATTCAAGTCTGTTGGAATTTAACCGAGCCTAAAACCCGTCAAAGAGAGTTGCAAAGCTTACGCAAAGCCATGGATGAATTGAACCTTAAAAACGGGACAATTATATCCTGGATGGATGAAGAATCGCCCCAAGACGGAATAGAAATCATACCGGCCTGGAAATGGTTGTTAAAAGAAATCATATAAAGCGGGATTAAAAATGTTGATCGACAGCCATGCTCATCTGGATATGCGGGATTATGATCAGGACCGGGAGGAAGTGATTGAGAGGGCCTTGCAAGGCGGCTTGAGCCGCATCATCACCATCGGCATCGATTTCAATAGTTCGGTCGCGGCCCTGAAACTCGCCAAAAAGCACGCCCAAATCTTCAGTACCATCGGTTTTCATCCCCATGATGCCAAGCACGCCACCCCCCGCAAGCTCCAGGAATTGGTGCGCCTGTCGGCTGAACCCAAAGTGGTGGCCTGGGGTGAAATCGGATTGGATTTTTTTCACCGTCATTCCGAGCCCCGGATCCAAATGGAAATCTTCGAACGGCAACTGGACCTAGCCCTGGATGGCGATAAACCCGTCATCATTCACAGCCGCGACGCCCATGAAGAAGTACTCGCCGTTCTTAAAAAGCACAAAAAACCGAACCTGCGGGGCGTGATCCACTGCTTTTCAGGCGATTATGACCTGGCCATGCGGTTCATCGCCCTCGGTTTTTACATCTCCTTTCCGGGTGTGGTGACCTTTCCCAAGGCGACCCAGGCCCGGGATGCGGCCGCCCGGCTCCCTTTGGAAAAGCTGTTGGTCGAAACCGACGCCCCCTTCCTGGCCCCTATCCCTTTCCGGGGCAAACGCAATGAGCCGCTTTACGTGACCCATACCGCCCAAAAAATCGCGGAACTGCGGCAAATGCCTTATGAAGCGTTCTGCCTGCAAACCGCGGAAAACACCAAAAAGCTCTTCAAGCTTCCGAATTAATAGGGGTCTTTACGACCCCCACTTCATCTCCAGCTTCTTTTGATGCAGAGCGCAGTCTCTTAAGTAAAAATTAATCAGATTCTGGTAGGGCATGTCGAGTTCGGTGGCAAGCGTCTTGAAATATTCAATAGTCATTTTATCCAGGCGAATCGTGATCGGTTGTTTAAGCTGTTTAATGTACGGATTTCTACGTCCGTCCATCTTGCTGAAATCGTAATGTTTTCTCATATTTATCTCCTATCCCAGTAATCCGCCTCCTCTAAACGGTTCGCTTTGCGGGCGGAAATGATTCTGATGACGGAATCGCTTTCGCGGAAGCAGTGGCATACGACAAGGACACGCAAATGAAAACTGATGCCGAGCATCAAGAAACGATCTTCATCAAAAGAGTGGTCCGGATCGGAAAATCGTATGGCGTTTTCATCAAGAAACACCGTTTGCGCCTCCTCGAAGGAAACGCCGTGCTTACGTTTGTTTTCCCCACTTTTTGCATCAGCCCACTCGAAATGGATTTCCATCATAAGTACAGTGTACATCCAAAGACCGGGAATGTCAAGACATCGATACCTGCAAATGAAACCGTTTAGGTTCAGGCCCATACCGTAAAATATGAATGATGATTCCGATTCAAATCAAATGCAAACATTAAAAAAATCAATCCGTTTTGGCTGGTACCCTGAAAGATATTTGCTCTTGTTTTTTTCCAGAAATGACTTTATAAGAGGTCGATGTCGATAACTTGAAGATCTATCTGGGATGCCGTATGTCTTTTAAAACCATCAACCCCAATTTTCCCCTGCTCCTGGCCTCGGCCTCGCCGCGGCGCAAGAGTTTGCTGGAACAAATCCGAATTCCTTTTCAAGTGATCGTAAGTGAAATACAGGAAAACCATTCAGCAGGCGGGCCCGGTGCGAACGCTTGTTTTTTGGCTTTGCAAAAGGCCCAAAAAGTGGCCACCCTGAACCCCGGCTATTGGACCCTGGGAGCCGATACCATCGTCGTGCTGGGCGAAAACATACTCGGCAAACCCCAAGACCCGGAAGCAGTGCGTTCCATGTTGCGCCGGTTAAGCGGCCGGGAACACGAGGTCATCACCGGCTTGGCCCTCCTGGCGCCGGACGGCCGGACAGCCCACAATGAGTCCGTGCGCACCCTAGTCAAATTCAAAACCCTGCGCGAAGCTGAAATCGAAGCCTATCTGGCCACCGGCGAACCCTTCGGCAAAGCCGGCAGCTATGCCATCCAGGGTATCGGCGTTTTTTTGGTCGAATCCATCACGGGCTCCTATACCAACGTGGTCGGCCTGCCCCTTTGCGCCCTGACCCGCGCCCTGGTAAACTGCGGCGCCTTAACTATATTTCCCTTATGATAAATTTTGCCTGAAGGCAAAATTTATTGCAATTTTTTTTGCCTTATGGCAAAATTTCCACATGCTTTTAAAACGCTATAATGAAGACACTATCCGCAAAGATCTTGATGAAAAAATGGTCTTTATTTCCGGCCCTCGACAAGTCGGAAAAACCACCTTGGCCCAATCTTTTTTAACAAAAGAAACGGACCGCTATTACAATTGGGATCAGCGGAAAGATCGCAAGGCGATTCTGGCTGCCCAATGGCCGGCCGGCAACGCTACCATAGCCCTTGATGAAATCCATAAATACCGGACGTGGAAAAGCTGGATCAAAGGTGAGTATGATTCCCATAAAAATCATCTCCGCTTTCTGATAACCGGCAGCGCCCGAATGGATATTTACTGCAAAGGAGGCGATTCTCTTCAGGGCAGATACCACAGCCACCGTTTGCACGGGTTTTCGATCGGGGAGTTATCTGAAAAAATCAAGCTTCCGGTCCCGTTTGAACCGCTGGAATTTTCGGAAAAGAGCGATTCCGATCTTCTTGCTTCCCTGTTTCATTACGGCCCTTTCCCTGAACCCTTCCTGAAACAGGACGAACGCGCCCTCAGACGCTGGCGCAAGGAAAGATTGGATCGCTTTTTTAAGGAAGATGTCCGTGAATTGGAAAACATCCGCGACCTCTCTGCCATGGAATTACTTACCGCCATGCTTGACGACCGGATCGGCGCTCCACTCTCCTTGCAGTCGTTACGCGAGGATTTGGAAGTCAGCCATAAAGCCGTAACCCATTGGATGGATATCTTGGAACGTCTCTATTTTTGTTTCCGGATTGCACCCTTCAGCCATCACCCGGTACGGTCGTTAAAAAAGATGCCCAAAGTCTATTTATGGGACTGGTCAGCCGTTCCCGATGAAGGCGCCCGTTTTGAAAACCTGGTGGCCGGTCATCTTCTAAAATTGAAACATGCCCTGGAAGATCAGGAAGGCTATCAAGCCGGTCTTTGGTATCTGCGGGATGTAAGCAAAAGAGAAGTGGATTTTTTCATCACCATTGAGGGGAAACCCTGGTTTGCCGTGGAATGCAAAATGGGCGGCAAGGCTTCGAATGCTTCTTTAATCTATTTCGGGGAAAGATTGAAAATTCCCTTTCTTTATCAACTGACTTTTGAAGGTAAAGAGGACATCCTGGACAACAATATCCGGGTGCTGCCGGCAGCCAAATTCCTGGCAGCCCTACCCTGATTTTCAACCTGCGAATCCGCGATAATCCGCAACAAACAAAAACTATAATCTGCTTGTATCAAATATTTTCAGAGGACAAACGGAAGCAATACGATCGAAATCCGCATCTTCGTGCATACGGAAGTATCAACCAAGATCATGGGATCGGGAGCTCCTCATTTCTTCCAAATCGCCTTCCCAGCTTAGTTTTCCTTTGCGAAAAGTGATATTGGAATCGTAAATGTCAAATGTTGAGACCTGACCCCAATTTTTTTCACTCCGGATCCGCCGCGCTGATCGGCAAATGGATGGTGAACGTTGTTCCTTTGCCTGGTTCACTTTCGGCCTGGATAAAGCCATGATGCTTTTGTATAATTCCCTGTGAAATGGACAGCCCCAGACCGGTTCCCTTGCCGGCCGGTTTGGTGGTAAAAAACGGCATGAAAATTTTCGGGAGGTGTTCGGGCGCAATCCCTTGGCCCGTGTCTGCGATGCGGATGACGATTTCCTTATCCATGGCCCGGGTTTCGATGAAAATATCCCCTTTTTCCGCTATGGCTTGGGCCGCATTGACCAGCAGGTTCAAGAGAACCTGGTTGATCTGACTCGGATAACATCGAATCAACGGCAGAGGCTCCAGTTTCTTGTGGACTTGGCACTTGTACTTCAGTTCATTCCAAATAACCTTCAATGTGACTTCGATGCCGTCATTGATATCGGCCTCTATCATTTTCGCTTCATCAAGACGCACAAAACTCTTGAGATTTTGAACGATATCCTTGACCCGTTCCGTTCCATTGTAAGATTCTCTGAGAAGTTCATCGACATCCTTTAAAATATATGCTAATTCTTCTTCGGAATGGATTATTTCAATTTCCTTCAGAATTGCTTCTTGTTGCGGGGTGTTGCCTTCACGCATGGCGCCAACAAGCCGGTCATAACCATCCAGCAGTTTCTTGAAGATGGCCACGTACCCCTTTAAAGTCCCCAAATTGCTCATCACAAAACCAACGGGATTGTTGATCTCGTGCGCGACCCCGGCCGCCAATTGACCGAACGAGGCCATTTTTTCCGATTGAATGAGCTGAATCTGATTTTCCTGGAGCCTCCGATTCATATCCGCCAGTTGAAGCATATTTTTCGTCAGCTCTTCCTCCGCTTGCTTGCGCTTGGTAATGTCAGAGATACACCCGACCATTTTAATAGGCTTTCCACTCTCGTCAAAAACCGCCTGACCCTTGGAGTTTTGCCAGCGGTATTCGCCCGATTTATGCCGATGCCGATAGTCAACATCATATTTCGCGCCATTTTTAAGATGGTTGTTCAGAGCACCCATCACACGATCATAGTCATTGGGGTGGATTCTTTCTGCCCACGTTTTGAACGTATGAGGGAATTCCGAATCATCAAACGAGTATCCTATAATCTCACACCAACGCGGGGCAAAGAATTCCTGATTGGTTTGCATATCCCATTCCCAAAGACCATCTTCGGTCGCATGGATAGCCCGCCGAAATCTTTCTTCGCTCTCCCTCAGCGCCTCTTCCACCCGCTTGCGCTTGGTATTGTCGCGAAAAAAGCCCACCAGGCAGGGACGGTTGTCATAGACGATCGACTTTGCGCCGACGTCGGCGTAAAAGATTGTGCCGTCCTTCCGTAAACAGGGCAGGTTTTCCGCGATCACTTCCCGCCCCTCTGCTTGAGCAGCAAAGTGACCGACTACCATTGACAAATGTTCCGCCGGATGAATATCCGCGACCCCTTTTGTTAAAAATTCGGCTTCCGTGTAACCGAACATGACACAAGCCGCCGGGTTTGCCCGCACGAACTTATGAGTTTCCTGATCGGCGATCAACATACCATCCACCATCCCCTGATAGATCACTTCAAATTCGGTCTTATTATTTTCCGGCATTTCCTCGGCTCGCTTTCGGTCTGAAATATCAGCGATTTTGGAACGTTTTTATGGTTAAAATGACTCCCTGACCGTAAAAACGACCTGAAAGAGGCGTAAAAACAAGATCAAAAGTCTGATTCATGATCTGGTAGGACCTGACCAGTTCACAACTATGACCGCTCAAGATCGTGCCGATCATTCCGGCAATTTCCTCGGAAAAATAAGATGTAACCATTTTACCGAGCTCAATCCCGCCGGTTTCGAACTTCAAGATCTGGGCGCTATGGTTGATGAACACGATCATTAATTCGTTGCTGATACCGATGATCGGAATGGGAACTTCTTCCAAGATGATGCGGGAGAGTTCCAGGGCCTGGTTCTGGATTTCAAGTTCCCTGGTCCTGGCCTGTACTAAGGATTCCAACTGCGCATTAATGTTGATCAGCTCATTGTTTTGCTGCATGACCTTGGCATGTAGACTCTGATTGGCCTTTCTAAGTTCGTATTGCTCCAGGCCCTGCTTGATTTCGAGTTTCAAATTCTGGTCGTTCCACGGTTTCAGAATGAATTTATAAATATGCCCTTTGTTGATGGATTCCGTGATGGTATCGACATCCGTATAACCGGTGAGCACCATGCGAATGATATCGGGGAAACGTTCCTTGACTACGGCCAAAAATTCGGTGCCGCTCATGACCGGCATGCGCTGGTCCGACAACACCAGATGGACTTTGTTTTTTTCCAAAAGGGTTAGCCCTTCCCGGCCGCTTTGCGCCGTAAGAATAATATAGTCCTCCTTGCGCAGTAAACGCACCAAGGCATGCAAAATATTTTCCTCGTCATCGACGCAAAGAATCGTGGGCCGGTTTTCGTTCATGCGTTCGCTCCTTCAAGAAAGAATTGACAGGCCTGGGCGATTTCCTGACCGATGGCCGGAAACCATTCCGCCGCCGTATCCAGATAGGATTCCAGAAGCGCCACCGCTTCGGGATGAGGCTTTTCCGGTTGAAATTGAAACCGGGGATTACGAATAAAAGCGGTGGCGATAATATCGGCCGCATGGACAATAATTAGGAAATTGAAATTCTGAACGCTTTTTTTGACATAGTGGTGGTATCGGATGACTTCGATCAAATCGGGCGGCAAGTGCCATTTTTGGGCCAGATACCCGCCGATCTCGGCATGGTCGAAAGCTCCTTCCGCTTTTTCCGCTTCGTGAAAGGAAAGATTTTGACTCTGCATCACAGCCCAGATGTGCTCGGAACTCTCCCTAAAATATTGGGCGATCACGACGATGCCGATGTCGTGCAATAACCCGCCGACAAAACAATCGTCCGGAGTATGTAGCCTGGTTTTCTCGGCCAGATGTCTGCTGGTGATGGCAACCGCTACCGAATGGCTCCAAAAATCGGTGAAGTCGAACCCGGATGAACCGCTCTTGTTCGAAAAAGTATCGATAAGGGCCACCGAAACCACGGCATTACGGACCGTGTTGAAGCCCAGTAAAGCTACGGCATGCCGGATATTCCCGATTTTCGACCGGAAGCCGAAAAAGGAGGAATTGACCAATTTTAAAATTTTGGCGGTAATGGCCTGGTCTTTTTCGATCCTGTCGGCCAGTGTATTGATGGAAGTATTATAGTCCTTTAAGAGTTTATTGACTTCCATAGCGATCACCGGCAGGGTGGGCAGATCGTCGATCCGATCCAATTTTTTAAAAATATCTTTTTTTTCCATTTAATTTTCTGCCTCCAAAATAAAGATCGGGTCGTTAATGGGATCGCTTTCATGAATACGGTTCAACTTGACGATCAGGTCGCTCTTGAGGACTGTTTTATAGGGCAACAAAAACCTGCCCCTCGAAGAATAAAGCGAAGCGGCCAAAATCATGCCCTCCTTCAAATCCTTCAGGAACAACTCCCGCTCCCTGACCAGTTGAATACCGCTTTGCTTGACCAGAGAGAGGAGAACCTTGACCACATCCGGATCAAACAGGCTGAAAGCGCCCTTCTTGATATGGTTTACCGCGGCCGCGAAATTCAATTCCTCTTCCGACAGATGATCCGGGGTCAGATTGCGTTCTTTCAAGTAATCGGCAATATGGCTCTTGAGATGGGTCTTAAGATTGATGATCCGATCATAGATATCGGCCACGGCGATGATCCGGGCCCCAAGCGGGATCTTTTCTTCGCTGATCCGGTCGGGAAAACCGTGGCCGTCGAAACACTCATGATGATGGCGGATCATGAGCCCAACCTCATCCAATGGGCCCACGAATTGGACCACCTTCTGGCCTTCTTCCGGATGCTTGCGATACAGGATTTCTTCTTCGGGCGTGCGCTTGCCCTCCTCCTGATCCAGCAACTTCGGCGGAAGTCCGAGCTTGCCCATGTCGTGCAATAAAGCCGCGATCTCGATTGAAATAATCTTCTCCTCAGGCACGGCCAGCGCCTTGGCGATCTTCTGAGAAAGCCTGGCCACTCGCCGGCCGTGGCGCGACACCGCGGGTGCGTACATCTCGCCCAGAGAACTGAAAGCCCTGACCGTATTGAACATGCTGCTCTGCAGTTCCTTATTCAGATAGGACAGCGCCATGTTTTTATCGATAAGTTCGCGGTTCCGTTCCTGGACTTTCTTTTCCAAGCTTTGGTTGAGTTCGCTCAATTCCTTATTCTGGGATTGAGTCAATGCCAGCAATCGCTTGTTTTCCGCAACCAATTCGTAATGTTCCAAAGCCTGCCGTACCTGAATCAAAAGGGCCTGGTCGTCCCAGGGTTTGGTGAAATAGCGGTGAAACTCGCCCTTGTTGACGGCATCCACAATGGCGGTCATGTCCGAATAACCGGTCAGCAACATACGCACGGCATTGGGGAAAATGGTTTTGGCCTTTTCTAAAAATTCGGCACCGTTCATGCCGGGCATACGTTGGTCCGAGATGATCAGCGAGATTTCCTTCTCCGCCTTTTGCAGGAGCGCCAGACCCTCCTCGCCGTTCAAAGCGGTCAAAATTTCATAACCTTCGGTCCGAAAAAGCCGCTGCAAGGATTTAATGATCGAAGGTTCGTCGTCCACAAACAGGATGGTATGTTTATTTTGTAATGTCATATCACTCCATTCCTTTTGATTCCGCCGCATGGGCATAGGCATTTGCCGCTTCCGTTTGGGCGGGCAAATCTTCTTCTTTGACCTTGATAGGAATGCGGATCGTAAAGGTCGACCCTTTACCCGGCTCGCTCTGCACGCCGATCGAACCGTTATGCTCCTTGATGATGTTGTAGGAAACATTCAGGCCCAGCCCGGTGCCCTGGCCGACCTCCTTGGTAGTGAAAAACGGGGTGAAAAGCTTACCCAGATTCTCGGCCGGAATACCGACACCGTTGTCGCTGATCTCGATCTCGATCCGGCCGTCCACATTCCGGGTTCTGATCTTGATCTCCCCCTGTTTGGGAATGGCCTGAGCCGCATTGACTAAAAGATTCATAAACACCTGATTCAACTTCTGCGGATAGCAGGCCAATAGCGAGACTTCACCATATTCCTTGACGATCTTAGCTTTGTACTTCAACTCGTTCCAGACCACGTTCAAGGTCGAATCCAGACACTGGTTGACATTCACCAGCTTGAGCTCCTGTTCGCCGGGATGAGCGAAATCTTTCAAGTCCTGTACGATTTTCTTGATACGACCCATGCCTTCCTGGCTTTCCCGGATCAGAGCCGTAATGTCTTCCAAGATATATCGAATGTCGATCTCCGCTTCGATATCCGTTATTTTTTGAAGAGTCACGCTCGTACCGGCTGGTGCGTTTTCACCGGATACGACCGACCGCATCTCTTTTACCATATTTTGATATTCATTTATTAAACGAACCAGAGAATGGGCATAATCCGCCAGGGTCCGCAGGTTGCTGTTGACGAAACCGGTGGGATTGTTGATTTCATGCGCCACGCCGGCCGCCAAACGGCCGATAGAAGCCATTTTATCCGACTGCAACAATTGCAGTTGGGTCTCCTTTGAATTCTCCTCCAGTTTGATCACGCGCAAGCCGGTACGGATGCGGGCAACCAATTCTTCCGGATCGAAAGGTTTGGCTATATAATCGTCCGCGCCGGCCTTGAGGGCATCGATCGCATCCTTCGAATGGCTCTGGGCGGTTAAAAAAATGATATAAAAGTAATAAGGGAATTTGGCTGCCCGGATACGGCGGCACAGTTCCATGCCGTCCATGCCCGGCATCATCCAGTCCGTGATCAGCATTTTGATTTTCTTTTTTTGGATGATTTCCCAGGCTTCAAGACCGTCCTTGGCAAGCAAAACCTGGTGTCCCATACTTTCAATAACCTTACCCAATAATTTCCCGGAAATAGGATCATCTTTGGCAATTAAAATTTCCATCACTGGTTAAAATCCCTGTTTAAAAAAACATTCAGTCTTATGGTTCCTTTTATTTATCTAACGCAAGCAGATATAGACACACCCAATGCCCCAACCTATAATTTGAGCATGAATCATGCCAAAACATAGTTTTAATGCTATTTCATGATCATTTTATATGGTTAAATATCGATTTTGGCGGTTCCATATTGCGGATTTCGAGGGAATTGGGATCTGAACCTTAAGACATGTCATTTTTTTGACCTTTAATAGGGCTGTTGGTACCTTTCTCTTTGTCCTGATTTAAAGGCTTGCGGAATCCTCTGCCGGAAATCAGGATCAATGATAATAGTATCGGAACCCCCGGCAAGAACCTTTCAAAAATTTTCGCTCCCTTTTTTACCACCCAAGGGGCCGGCAAAGGCATGGGTTTGGAATTGAAAGTGGCTTGCAATATTGTCAAAACTCATCAGGGGACCAATCTATTCAAATAATTATTCTTCAGCGTTCCCAACACCCGCAAATTGGTTTTCATAAAAGTTTCTTGCTTCGGCTTGCTCCTGGGTCACTCGTCCATATAACTCGCCATAGTTGTCGAGGGCCAGCATGATGATCTGCTCGTCTATGAGTCTACGCTTGCCGAAGTCTTCAAGGATATTGATTATTTTCTCCTTGGGCATGCCCTTTCGATAGGGGCGGTCTTCGGCCAAGGCCGTGAACAAATCGGCGACCATCAACAACCGGGCACCCGTATCGATTTCCGCGCTATGACAACGAAAGGGGTAGCCCGATCCGTCCAAGCGTTCATGATGAAAAGCGGCCCATTCCGCAATCCGTTCAAATCCTGCTATGGTATTAAGCAATGCATAGGTGAAATAAGTATGCGATTTCATGAAGGCAAACTCGTCTTTGGTAAGTGCCCCGGGTTTATCGAGAATACTGTTAGGAATGGCCAGTTTTCCGAGGTCATGCAAATTCCCCGCAATTCCGATCCATTTCGTTTCCGTTTCGGTCAATCCGAACATCCCGGCCAGGCTTTCGGCGCAGGTCGCGACGCCCGCGGAATGGGTGGCCGTAAACCTTGACCGGAAATCGATGACATATTGAATCATGGTTGTAAAAGAACGCATACCGGCCAGACTGAGCTCCATCCGATTAAAGGGCCCGTTATGAAGCAAGAGCGCATAAAGCCGGGGTGAAACCAGATCCAACCAAAATTCCTCGCGCCGGCTTACCGAAATGAGCCAGTCCACGACTTGAGGATGATAACGATTCCCGGCCCCCTCTTTTATACGTGAGAGTAGTTTATCGTTTTGGTGTAAAATATATTGGTCGCGGCTTATCAACCGCTCCAGATTATCGGCGATACAAAGCATTTGGGACGCCAGCACCGCCGGCTGGTCAATAGAAGCGTTCCATTCCTCCCAGGTCCGGTGATGATGGCGGACAATTTCCGCCGAATT
>Ga0315284_10012619_pt1 | contig 12032 bp, 19 predicted proteins | sample YL17G09_16_MG_FD_203696 | JGI IMG/M metagenome (GOLD analysis project Ga0315284, IMG submission 203696) | Sediment microbial communities from Yellowstone Lake, YNP, Wyoming, USA - YL17G09_16 | ecosystem: Environmental > Aquatic > Freshwater > Lake > Sediment | place: USA: Wyoming | collected...
ACCATAGAAGGATACGAACCTCTTATGAAACGCACTGCACTAAAACCACGACTCACTAAACTATTCGCCGGGAGACGATAATATGTCACATGCTCATTACTGCCACACAGGACCACTCAACATTCCGAATTCTACCATCACTACTACTGGAGGATCATGGACGGGAGATAACATTATATATCCTAATGTCGAACCAATTACTCCGTATATCCCACCAAACTGGTATCCGTGGCCATATCCATACACCCAAACAACCAGCTATCCAGTATATGACAACCGAGTTGTTTACACCGGGGGGACATTTGATCTGTTCCATATTGGGCATGTCAATCTGTTGAAGCGTGGCCGAGCCATTGCCGGTGAACATGGGAAGGTTGTGGTCTCCTTAAATACGGATGAGTTCATCACCAAGTTCAAGGGGAAGGCTCCTATCTACTCTTATGAGCAACGAAAGGATATTCTGGAAGCATGTAAGTATGTTAGCGAAGTCATACCCAATACGGGCGGATCAGATTCCAAGCCAGCCATTCTTAAGGTCCGACCGAACTTCATTGTCATCGGATCAGATTGGGCGGCAAAGGACTACTACAAGCAAATGGGTTTCACGCAGAAGTGGCTGGACGACCAGAAGATCGTACTAATTTACGTTCCTTACACAGAAGGTATCTCGACGAGTGAAATCAAAAACACTGTACGAGGAGTGATTTTATGAGCGACGGAGGATACTGGGTAATCGAGGAATGTGTAAATGATTGCACCGAATACAAATACCTAATGATGTATCTCGGAGAAGTACGAGGATACAGCAAAGATATAAGCGATGCTACCATTTTTCCATATCGGGCTGGAGCAGTAGCCAAGATATTGGAATTGAACTTAGAGGCCGTGGCGAAACCTAGGTTCACCGAGCACCGCAAATATGACTATTGATTGGAATGAACAGTATCTTCCGCCGAGCCAGCAGTGTGACAACCCCCAGTGCTGGTGCCATGCGTACGTTATGATGGAAGAATTCTATGGCCCAGCACATATGTTTAAACACATACCAAAGAAACGGAGTTTGCGTGAAAGTATTCTATCTTTTTTCCGAAACCTCTAACCCGGAACACGAGGGGCGTCGGGCAAACATACAGAAGTTGCCCCACGCCACCAAGCGATACTGCCTAGAGAATTTCATCAAATGTTTTCCAACGTCTGAGATTACCGTCCTAGCTGATGGTATTTTACCGGACACCCTCGACTATCTACAGGGACTGCAATCTGAGGGGAAGATCAAATTCCGGAAGATCTTTGCTGGGTCAATGGCAAAAGCATTTAGAGTCGGTCTGGAGGCTATTAGAGACCTTCCAGAAAACGAAGCCGTCATGATACAGGAAGATGATTACCTTTACTTAGACGGGGCGGAGAAGGCCATTACGGAGGCATTGGTGTACGGGGACTACGTGACTGGGTATACCCACCCCGATAAGTGGATGAACCCGGAACGTGGGGGCAACCCGTTCGTTGAACAGGAAGGGGTGTCCGAAATTACTCGGGTAATTCAATGCCCGAGTCGATTCTGGATGATTACCAATTCAACTACCTGTACCTTCGCCACTACCAGAGATACGATCCGGGCCGATTGGGATGATTGGATGGAGGGCACAAAAGATGAAGTCAATGCCCAAGACTTCCAAACCTTTATTCGGCTTCGCCAGACAAAAGATCGTCTAGTACTCATGCCCATTCCAACATTATCCACCCATACGATGATGGACTGGCTAGCTCCCCTGCAAGGGACAGGGATTACTTCATGGGGGGCAGTATGAATAAAATAGACGACGCATTCACTTTTTATTCTCACCACATCAATGATAAAGAAAAGTTGCGGCTTCTGAATGAATATCACCTACCCGTGGTGGGATCGGTGGCCTCTGTTATGTGGGAATTGTTTGCAGCAATTCTTACAGGTCGCAGTGGAAACGGAGCAACGGGACTTGACCTAGATGGGTGGGAAGTAAAATCTTCCAAAGATCAATGTGCATTTGAGTATCAATACCATCGGAATACTGGCTTAGAAAAAATGATGGGGGAGTATACGGCAAACCATTTATTCATTTCATATTCAGAAACGTATGACGATGTATCGGTTCGTGTTATTGACGGCCGCGTTTTGGCTAAAAAGTTCTTTAAATGTTGGAAGCCAGAGTATATGGAAAATTATCGATTGGAAGAATCATCTTCCGGACGACAAAGATTTCGTAAAAGTATTCCCTACAAATATGTTAACATCACTGGAACACCGATTCTTGAAATCACTAATGGTGTAATAACTAGCAGATCTGATAATTGGTATAATTCCGTTATGGAGACAATAAATAAAAGGCAACGGGCAGAACATTATGCTTTATTTATCGCTTCTCAACAAAAATCGTCCATTGACAAACAACTCACAACCGTTTAGTTTGAGGCATCATGAGTCACATATTATCAGTTATAATTCCAACCTACCGAAACCCCGAATATCTTCGGTTATGTTTGCAGTCCCTCAAAGATACCAGCAATGAGGAAGTGCAGATAATTACCGTTATCGACGGGTATGTTGACGAATCCGAAGAGGTCATCAAGAGTTTTGAATCAGAGCACATTCAATTCTTAGACCTTGGGAGAAATCAAGGCATGGCCTCAGCGATTAATCTTGGGGCGTTCAATGCAGATGCCCCTCTACTCTTAATCGTAAATGATGACAATGTTTTCCCCGTTGGTTGGTGGAAAGCATGTAGAGCCAAGATCAATCCGAACGATGACTGGGATTTGCAAAACACAGTAGTAACTATCGACCAGATCGAACCAGCCGATTCTATTTTTGGGTTTCACCGCAAACCCTGCGGACTGTCCCCGTCGGCATTCGACATGAGTGGGTTCAACAAAGCAAACTTCGAAGTGTGCGAAGATACCACTACAGATGACGGAACGATCTTCCCATTCATAATTTCCAAGACCAACTTCATGAAGGTTGGTGGGTTTGACACATTCTATACTAGCCCATTTTGGGTAGACTGTGATTTCTTCCTCAAGTTGGAATTATGTGAATTGAAGTTCATTCGCACCCACGTTACCCATCTGTATCACTTTGGGTCTCGGGCAACGAAATTAGGGAAGGAAGGAGCAGCGTTCCGAGCCAGTGAATTGGATGCGGCGTCTCAGTTCATTTACAAATGGGGCTACATCCCAAACATCATGGCCAACCGAGCCGAGGGGAATACAAAACTTCCCCCGCAAGACGAAATCAATGGAGTGCAATTCCGATGAATGGACCCGACAATGAAAAAATTCAAGAAGGCTTTAACCTATTTGATGAACATTTTACCCATCTCTGGACGTAATATGCCTATACTACCATCTGAATTTATACCGGGCGATACATGCCCCGTCTGTCAAAACTTCACATACGAATGTGTCTGCCCAGAACCCACTGCCATTGACCCCGACGCGGTACTACTGGTTCCGAAGAAGAAAGACCAGCCAGCACCACCCTCGCCGGTTATAGGACGAGAACCCCCTGCGCCTAAGCCAGCGGGGATACCTAAAGTTAGAGAGCCTCAGATGACAATCACCGAAGAGGATAAAAAGTTCGTATCTGAATATGAAAAACGATACCCACAGATGACTAGCGAATTCAAGCAAATTTGTGCGGAACAATTCGTTACATTCTGCCGCAAGAATTCTAACTACGGTTGTGGGAATATTGCGCTGGGATCTACTCTCATTGATTCCGCAGACATCAAGTTATCCTTAACCGGGCTATGGCTAAGAATGTTTGATAAGTTTAACAGACTCAAGAGCTTAGTTGTAAATGGCCAACCCGATTCGGTGGGGGAAACTATTCAAGAAACATACAGTGATCTGTCAAATTATGGTATCATCGGGCAGATCATTCTTCGTGGAAAGTGGGAGAAGTAACATGGCTAGTCAGTACAATGAACTAACACCAAAGGAGAACAAGCAGGATGCCGAAGTACCGAGTTGATAATTTGGATGATGAAGACGGGGATTTTGAATTACCCGAGCAGTACACCAGAGTTCAAAAGATCAAACGTGGGCAGGGCAAACCAAACGATGCCTCATTGCCCAAGAAGGAACCAAAGAGAGAACCTAGACCCGGAAAGGACTGATGAAGATTCTAGTCTGCGGGGATCGAAACTGGCATAGCTTTCAGAAGATCCACGATGCCCTGTCCGAATACCCCGCAAGAACTATTTTAGTACACGGGGCATGTCGCGGGGCAGATTTGATGGCGGCATCAGCCGGGCGTGTATTGGGGTTCGATGTAAGATCATATCCAGCAAACTGGAATGAATACGGCACCTCGGCTGGCCCCGTTCGGAATATGCAAATGATTAGCGAAGAGGCTCCATTTGACCTTGTTTTGGCCTTCCATTCTAATATCCAAGACTCGAAGGGCACAGCGGATATGGTTTCTCGTTGTCGGAAGGCCGGATGGCCGGTTAAAATTATAGTATAACGCCAGAACCCCCTAGAGAATGCTATGTATATGCATATCCGTTCTAGGAGGATTTCCCATGTCTGTTCTCGAAAAAATCACAATGATTGCGTTGCCGGAAGACCAGTATTTTCCGGAAGAAACCAACAAAACACAAATCTATCTTCACCACACCGCCGGAAGTTCTAACCCATACAATGTCATCGAATATTGGGCGAGAAATGAGGAGCGAGTAGCAACCTCGTTTGTTATCGGTGGACGCCCTATCGTAAAAAATGCGCCATGGGAAGATGGGAAGATCGTACAATGTTTCTCAACGAAATATTGGGGATATCATCTTGGCCTCAAATCAGTTAACATGCCAGTCGGGTCTAAGCCACCAATGGACCTACAAAAGCATTCTATTGGTATCGAAGTCTGCAATTACGGTCCTCTCACCAAACAGGCAGATGGAACCTTTAGAAATTACCTCAAGGGCAAGATGGCACCGAATGAAGTAATGGATCTGGGATATGTCTATCGAGGATACCAGTACTGGCACAGCTACACCGACGCCCAAATTGCTTCGCTCAAGGAACTTCTTCAATTCCTCTGCACCAAGTGGTCTATCCCATCTAAGTACAATGGCCCAGATATGTGGGAGATCACTCCGAGAGCATTTGTTGGAGAACCCGGAATCTGGTCGCATACGTCGGCCCGTAAAGACAAGACAGACATGTACCCACATCCTAAACTAATCGAAATGTTGAAGGCACTCTAATGAACTATCGAGATATCATGCTGATGGAAATCGTTGGTACACAATTCAAAGCCGTTCACATTGGCCAGAATGGTGAGACAGATCGCATCGTGTATTTCAAATCCAAGAAATCCATGGATTCTGCTATTGGGAAACGGACACATAGAACATTTGACCCCAATACGGATTCTCACCTTACCACCGCAGCATCCGAGCAGCCGGGGGGTGGCCCAAGAAACCCACCGGGTCACGGCATTACTGCAAAGAAAGCCGAGCCGGGCACAGACGGGACAGATTTTGGGTTTGAACCAGACCCAAAGCCCGCGAAAGATGCCACAAAGAAAACAGCAGCAGATTGGGACAAGTTTTATTCGGGTGGGGAACCGGGAGAAAAGACCCAACAGCCCGCTCCAGCGCCAGAACCAGAGGCTCCTCCTCCTCCTCCTTCTCAGCTTACCGTGGCTTCTCAAGCACTCCCCCCGCAGCAGCAACAAATTTTACGGTCGGTGTCCGCCAATAGCAAGCGATACTGGATTGGAAAACTTGGAGCAGCGGCCCGTGCCCCCGCAATCAAGGCGTTAAATGATCCGGCGACAAAGACAGAAAGAACGGCTATACTGGATGCCATGGACGCCTTTGTAAATGCGGAGACAGTATCCGAACAGATGCGAGTTGTCTCCGATATGCTACGACAAGGAGCAATTGGACTAGACGAGAATGAACCCAAGGTGTACTTCGACACAAACCTCACTGGGCTAGACCAAGAGTACCTCAGTCGCAATTCTTCACAAGCAGCTAAAGAATTGTCAGCAACCATTTACACGATTGCTAAGGCGTTAGTGGAAGAGGGAGAACTTGACCCGAAATACCAACCAAAGACATACAATCAACAACACTTTGGGCAAAAGGCAGATGCGGTCGGGCAACACCACGAATACGGAGTTGCCCATTACATCCAGCAGCAACGAAAGGACAAGCGAACCGGAAACGCCGATGATCGTAGACGGGAGGAATACTACGAGCGCCGGAAAAAGAAATACCGAGAGTTGGGTGGGAATGACTACAAACAAGATTTGCTTAATCAAGAAACTGCCCAACATATCATTGATACCTACGTCCCGGAGGGGGCAATTCTTCTTGGAGCACATGCTGTTGGCAAGAAGAAAAGAGAAGAGACAATGGACCCAACAGATATCGTGCTCAAATACAAGGAAAACGGAGTAATCAAGCGCGTGAATATCGGAGTAAAGAATCTCGTCGCCCCAGAATCTATTACCTTGAGAACACTTGGCACCAATTCGGGAACTACAATAGGAGATTTATTGGGTGGGGAAGTAGGCCAAGAAATCACATCATTCTACAATCGTCACATCGCTCCCGAAGATCCGCTAGACGACCTAGAAGGAAGTTCTAGTGGTCCGGGCGATCCCACGGGGAACTCACAAGAAGACTGGATTGATGATATTCGCCAAGGAGATGCGTTCTCTGCCGAGCCGGATACTAAAGACCCCGCCGTGAGAACGAAGATGTTATTTACTCGATACATGGCTAACCGTATGCATTCTCTTCAAAGAACAGAAGAAGGCCAACGTCAGTTGCAGGGGCTGTGGGATAAACTTCATGGGTGCGACAAGGGAACCATCATGGTAATTACCAATAGTGTCACTGGGCATAAAGGAACACGAACCCCAGATTCCTACTGTAATCCGGGCAACCTTGTGGTGTCATATAGTGGTCGTAGAATCACGGTGCGGCTGGAACAAGTAACTCCAGACGGCGAGGAAGTGCCACCAGATTGGATTGGAAGCGGAGATCTGTCAAAATCCTATCTCGAATTCAACTTTAGAAATCGGGGTGGGCGAGGGCAAATACAAGTACTTCGAAAGATGAACTTGAGGGAGAAAGGCAAACCCAAAATTGGTTGACATTGACATCCTGCTCGCAAAGGAGTATCTTTCACGAGATATGACACTCGCATGTCAATTTACAATAGCAAAAATCCAAATGTACGCCGGTTTATTGATCATGTAGAAAGTCTCTGTGAAAAACACAAGGTAACACTTGATATTAGGAAGTCTAAGTTTATATGGCTCGACGGAGCACAAGTAGCCGGATATTTCGATGCACTGGAGCCAGAAATTCGGGTTGCTGGAGAAAGTAACAAGTCAGTTGGTATTCTTGTTCATGAATTCGCTCATATGCTACAGTGGCTAGATAAAAAATCCATTTGGTATACTGGCATTTCTATAGACCAAGACAGATTTTGGGAATGGCTGGCTGGAAAAAGAGTTAACAATATTGACAAAATTGTTGACGCAATCATACAAAACGAACGCGACAATGAAATTCGAACAGTAAAATTGATAAAAAAGTTCAACCTGCCAATCGATGTCAGCCAGTATACCAGAGAAGCAAATGCATATTTACTGTTATACCATCATGTAAAAAATACCAGAATATGGACAAGTGCAAAGCCCAAACCAGCACATATAAGACGAGAATTAAGAAACGCATGTCCAGACAAATTTTTACCAAATTATTCTGAATATGCGAAGTATTTTGAACAGGTTCGCCACATTTACGAAAAGCACAATTTTTGATATGGCCGTCTACGTGGGTTCCTTTTTCTATGAGCGCAATTGGCAATACAGCGGAGTACTGGTCGCCATAGCGGAAAACGAAGATGCGTTTCGGTTGAAGTGCGAAGCTGCGTTCACTCCGTTTTACTGTAAGGGGCTACAGATTGATCAATATATTGGTCGGTTATCCTCTTCGGTCACGGCCCTATACGTCCCAGATGTTGTGCATATGGCGTTAGACAAGAAGCCAACAGATTTTTCGTGGCATAGTCTTTTATACGTGAGGGAACCCGATGGGATATAGAAATGTGGATCTAAATTATGCAAAGCGATGTGTTGGGCTTGGTTGGCATGGTCTCGTTGACCAGTTTTACAAGGATATGGACGCCTTGGGTGTAGAATATCAAGTCGATCAAATCAAGGAAAAGTTTGGATGCCTCCGTATCTACATTACCACTACTGGTGTAGACTTCAAAACTGCATATTCCATTGTTCAAGAGGTAGAAGAGGCCAGCAGTAAAATATGTGAAAATTGTGGTTCTCCCGGCACAATACGCGATGATATGTCGTGGATACTTACGCTATGTGATGACTGTTATCAGAAGGTAAAATATTCCAAAGAGGAAACATGACCGTTAAATTAGTTTCGTACACACAACCAGTTATTGATGGAATCAGTACACCAGATGAATTAGTTGCTTATGTTGCAAGAGTGTCTAACCCAAATAATCAGTTAAACACAAAAACTGGTCCAGCACTAATTAAGTATCTTATAGAACACCAACATTGGTCACCCTTACAAATGGTCGATGTAACACTAGAAATAACTACTACCCGAGATATCGGACGCCAAATACTACGGCACCGATCATTTGAGTTTCAGGAATTTTCACAACGATATGCAGACCCAACAAATCATTTGGCCTTTGAATATAGAGAAGCCAGATTACAGGATACCAAGAATAGACAGAATAGTATTGAAACACTTGATGAAGAACTTCAACGAGTATGGACAGAAAAACAGCGCTGGATTCTTGGTGCGGTAAATGAAACTTATCGGTGGGCATTGGATAATAATATTGCCAAGGAAGTTGCCCGAGCAGTTCTTCCCGAGGGCATGACGGAAACGCGCATGTATATGAAGGGGAGCCTCAGATCGTGGATTACTTATTGTAATTTGCGTATGGGACCAGAAACACAAAAAGAACATCGAGAAGTTGCCGCCGAATGTTGGAAGATCATAGAAACAGTTGTACCATCAATCATAAGAGGAACAAATGACACCAAGACATTATAACATACTCAGGCTAGTCGGTATATTAGTTGCCGTTCTATTGGCATCATGGTTTCTATTTCCAAGGAAGGCATCGTCAGAACCGTTCTTTGGTGGATATACGGAACCAATCCCCATTCTGGCGCGTAAAATGGGTTACGGAGTTATATGTTACACTATCGAAGAGGACTCCGCGCCAGTCGCTGCAATCTCGTGCGTAAAGGCATACTAAATGCGTATTGAGGGAGAGAAGCGCAAGGGGTATCCCGAACGGGCCAAACCAATTCTCCGGTCACAGATCGAAGATGCGATTCGTCATACCCTCAGCAACTCAGCGGCAGCAAAGTATCTGGGAGTGGACATTGCCAGATACAAGAAGTATGCGTCCATCTACGGGCTATACGAACAACATAACAACAAGAGAGGGATCGGAACATCCAAGGGGTATGCCAAAACTGGTAAGTCTATATCTCTCAACAAGATATTCAATAACGAGTACCCCAAGTATAGCTTGCACCGATTGAAGACTCGGATGATTCGCAAGAGACTATTGGAAGAGAAGTGCTATCTCTGTGGGTTCAGTGAGAAACGATTTGGAGATGGGAGAACCCCTCTCTTACTCACTTTTAAGGATAAGTTCAGAGACTTCACCAGAAGCAACATTCATCTTCTCTGCTACAACTGTATGTTCTTGACTACTGGTGCCCCACAAGTCGCCCACCAATTTCATATTGAATCGTCTCTGAAAAAGGAACAGGCTGGCGAAGAAGATACCACCAGCTATCCGTATGACTATGTTCGCCCAGACGGTCATGTGGACGACGATGAAATAATTGATGGGGCCATCCCCGAAGATTTGGGATTCGATGTTGCCAAGTTTCAAAATGAGTTACTCAAAGACCTTAAAAACGAGGAGTGATGTATGTTAGACGGTTCTCTAGATGTCAAGCAGAAAGTTAGAATAAAGAAAATACGCGATACATTTTATACAGAGGAATTCGGTGCCCCTAAGAAGCTGAGTACTAAACTACATAGGCATCGGCTCCAAATCAGAAACAAGTATATGCGGGTAAAGACTGGAGTATGTAGATATATCCGCAAGCGTGGGGAATTTGAGCATGGGGGAATGTATCACCAAGATGCAGAAACAAATAACATGTTGGCGTCCTGTCCCCACATGCTCGAACTCGTACCAGTAGAGCCGTTTAAGTATCGCCCCGGTCAGAAGTTCTGGAATTATCTCTACCATCTCCTATACCTGTGAGGTTGCTGTGATTGAATACGCCGATGTGATCGTTGACCTACAGTACGGAGATACTGGCAAGGGGAAGATCACGAATCAATGCTTGGCCACGGACAATGGATACAATCTAGTTGTTCGGTACAACGGCGGGAGCAATGCTGGGCATACTATCTATCGAGATGAAGTAAAGATCGTTACCCATCAAGTCCCCATTGGAGTATTATACGGGGTCATATCTGTCATTGGGCCGGGTTGCGTTGTTAACATCCCCAAACTCAAGGAAGAATTGGAATACCTTCGGGGGCTTGGGGTGTGGGCACCCGAAACATTCCTGCTGATTGACAAACGAGCGCACATCGTACAAGACCGGCATCTCACCGAGGATTCTACGGATACGGTCATTGGGACCACTCGACAGGGTATTGGGCCAGCATACCGAGACAAGTATGGCCGCACTGGTATGACATTCGAAATGTGGTACGATGCTCAGACCGGAGATAGAGACCCGTTCGTTGACAATGCTATGACGGATATCTATGCACTGCTTCATGGTTCAAACCGGGTCCAAGAGACGGCATGGAGAATTCTCTGTGAGGGCGCACAGGGATTCTATCTTGACCCAATGTGGGGAGATTACCCGTTTGTTACGTCTTCTCACTGCACGGTCGCTGCGGCAATTCAAAACGGGATTCCCCATAACAAGATTCGCCATGTATTTGGGGTAGCCAAAGGATATGAAACCTATGTGGGCAACAAACCAAACTTCATTCCCAATAACCAACTTATCCATAAGCCAGTATTCGAGACCATTCAAACTCTTGGTAAGGAATACGGAGCTACCACAGGTCGTCTTCGCCAAGTGCGGTTTTTGAATCTCGACGAACTCATCCCGGCCATCAACATCAATGGGGTAACCCGACTGGTGTTGAACAAGATGGACATTCTGGATAATGTTGGCCATGCGGATTTCAACCCATACCGATTCCAATATAACAACAACCTCATAACAACGGGCAATGCGTGGGAATTTCGAACCACGATACAGAATATTATTCAAGAGAACTGCCCAACCCTTGTAGGAAATGTGTTTGACTCGCCAATCAAATTCTCATACGGAGCAGAATGAATGAACCTACCTACCGACGACATTAGCAAGTGGGACATTACTGGACTTACCGAAACTTTCGAGGGCAATGCCAAATACATTCTGGCCAAGCTCTTAAACAACCAATCAGCAGTTCTTACCCAGACCGTCAAGAATAAGTACCTATCCCCGGATTCGTTTGAAGTACAAATCATGCTTCCCATCGTCAGTAGAGTAATGAAAGGATTGCCAGATACATCCAAGATCGAAGTGGTCAATGGGTCTGCCCAATTCCAAGACAACCCGGATATTATGATTGTTCCCCGCGTACATTCCCTAACTACTCCGGTTCGCCCCCCACATGTTGTTGACGGGATGGAACCATATAGTAGCCTAAGTGAAGAAGCCGAATATTGTGGAGTGATTGCCGACGAGATTATCGCCCTCTACAAAAATATCTTAGAAGACGAGACGGTAACTACCCTCTATCTCAACCATATTTTCCTTGTCCAATATGGCACGGATATCACGGGGATCAAACCAGTCGGATACTCCACGCAATACTCTATTTATAGGGAGCAACAATAGCCCCTTGATAAACGCGGTGAATGAGGGCAGTATTCACCGCAGA
>Ga0315284_10012620_pt1 | contig 12031 bp, 3 predicted proteins | sample YL17G09_16_MG_FD_203696 | JGI IMG/M metagenome (GOLD analysis project Ga0315284, IMG submission 203696) | Sediment microbial communities from Yellowstone Lake, YNP, Wyoming, USA - YL17G09_16 | ecosystem: Environmental > Aquatic > Freshwater > Lake > Sediment | place: USA: Wyoming | collected...
TCAGCACCTACTGGTACAAAGACCGCCTCGGCAAAATCACGATGGGACCCATCTGGGACTACAACCTCTCCATCGGCAATGCCGATTACCTCGCCGGCCAGGTCCCCACCGGCTGGTATTACGACCAACTCGGCGACGGTGACTACCCCTGCTGGCGACGCCTCTTCCAGGACCCCGACTTCAAACAGCAGTGGATCGATCGCTGGCAGGATCTTCGCGCTGCCGAATTCTCCACTGACCGCCTCCTCGCCGATGTCGATGCCCTCGTCGCCCTCCTCTCCAATCGAAACGGCAACTACCCCGTCGGCCAGTTTCCCACTCAGACTCCCAACAACCCCGTCGTCCGCAACTTCAAGAAGTGGAACATCCTCAACGCCTACGTCTGGCCCAATGGCTATGTCGGCCAAGGCTGGATCGACGACGTGAACTGGATGAAAAACTTCCTCAAGACCCGCTTGGCCTGGATCGACACCCAGACCGTCGCCCCCACTCGGTTCAGCCAGTCCGGCGGCTGGATCACCACGCCCATCCAGTTGACCATCACCGTCCCCTCCCCCCAGATCGCCTACTACACCCTCGACGGCTCCGATCCCCGCCTCCCAAGCGGAGCCGTCAGCCCAACCGCAACCAGGTACACCGGCCCCATCACCATCACCAACAGCACCCGCGTCATCGCTCGCGCATACCGCAGCGGCGCCTGGAGCGGACCCACCGACCAGATCTACGCCGTCGACGACGGCCTGCGCATCTCCCAGATCATGTACCACCCCCCTGATCCCGCCACCGGCAGCACCTACACCGACGAAGACTTCGAGTTCGTCGAACTGCGAAACACCGGCGACAACACCATCAACCTCAACGGCGCCAGGTTCACCAACGGCATCGACTTCGCTTTTCCCGACCTGCTCCTTGCCCCGGGCCAACGCACCGTCCTCGTCAGCAATCTCGCCGCCTTTCGATCCCGCTATGGCCCGCAAGTCCCCGTCGCAGGCGTCTACACCGGCCACCTCGACAACGGCGGCGAAACACTCGAGCTTCAAGGCGCCGTCGGACAGGTCATCGAACATATCAAGTACGACGATACCTGGTTCCCCTGGACCGACGGCGATGGCTTCTCGCTCGTCGCCGTCAATCCCCTCGCCCCACAAGACGTCCGCGACTCCAAAGATGGCTGGCGCCCAAGCGCCTTCCCCAACGGCAGCCCAGGCGCCGACGACGCCGGCCTTGCCCCCGACTCCGTCGTCATCAATGAAATCCTCAGCCACCCCTCCGCTGACTTCGGCGACTGGATCGAGCTGGCCAACACCACCGACAACCCCATCGACATCGCAGGCTGGTTCCTCAGCGATTCCGATCAGGACCTTCAGAAATACCAGATCCAACCCGGCACGATCATCCCAAAACACGGCTACATCGTCCTCACTCAGGCCGACCATTTCGACAACCCCGGCGCCCCGGGCGTCAAGACCCCCTTCGCCTTCAGCGAACTCGGCGACCAGGCCTACATCACCTCCAACTACAACGACGCCCCCGGAGGCTATCGCGAGTCCGTCACCTTCGCCGCCGCCGATCGCGATGTCTCCTTCGGCCGCTTCACCAAGAGCACCGGAAACAGCGATTTCGTCTCCATGACCGCTCTCTCTCGCGGCTGGCTTAACGCCGACCCCATCGTCGGCCCCGTCGTCATCAGCGAAATCATGTACAACCCCCCAACTGGGTGCAGTGAGTACATCGAACTCCAAAACATCAGCTCTTCCACAGCCCCCCTCTACGACCCCCTCCATCCCGCCAACATCTGGATGTTCACCAACGGCGTCTACTACACCTTCAAAACCGGCGACCAGATCCCCCCCAACACCTACGCCCTCCTCGTCCCCGGCGATCCCGCGAACTTCCGAACCACCTACAACGTCCCCGCCGGCGTCCCCATCTTCGGCCCTTACACCGCCCGCCTCAACAACGCCGGCGAAGGCGTCGAACTCTACAGGCCCGGCGTCCCCGAATCCGACGGATTCGTCCCCTACGTCCTCGTCGAACGCATCAAGTACAACAACGCCCCGCCCTGGCCCCACGAAGCCGACGGCGACGACGCTTCCCTCAGCCGCATTGCCCCCGGCGACTACGCCAACGATCCCGCCAACTGGATCGCGGAAACCGGCGGCGGATCCCCCGGCAGAGCCATCATGGACCGCATTCCCCCCAACGCCTCCATCGTTCCCGTCCAACCCGATCCCCGCGACCAACCCGTCGATTCCGTCACCATACGCTTTGACGAGCCTGTCCTTGGCTTCGATCTGACTGATCTTGCGCTCTCCCGCAACGGCGCCCCCAACCTCCTCACCTCCGCACAAACCTTGACCAACTCCGCCGACCCACAGACATTCATCCTCGCAAACCTCACCCAACTGACCTGGGTCCAGGGCAACTACACTCTCACCGTCAAGGCCTCAGCCGGCATCCTCGACCTCTCCGGCAATCCGCTGGCTCAGAACGCCACCGACGCCTTCACCGTCACCGCCACCATCATCCGCGGCACCGATGCCAATGACGTCTTCTCGCTCTCCGTCGAGGCGGGCACCTTACGCGTCTTCGTCAATGCGCCGCCTGACGCCCCTCCCACCTTCACCGCTCCGCTTGCCGACGTGACCGCCATCGCCATTGAGGCCGGCAACGGCGATGATGCCCTCCAGATCCTCAGCGCCCTCCCCTTTACTCCTCATTTCAACCCCGGCCCCGGCGCCAACTCCCTCAACATCGCCGCGGGTAACTACCTCCTTCCCAGCGACGCCGACGGCCTTCACATCAGCCTCAGCGGTTCCGACGCCGCCAACCCCACCACGCTCGCATTCGACGCCTCCCAACGCCTCGCCTCTCTCTCTCTCTCGGGCAACGCTCTCGCCAGCCTCACCCCCGGCCCAGGCAAAGTCCTCCGCACCAATGATCTCACCATCGCCGCCGACGCCGTCCTTGATCTCGGCAAAGGCGATCTCATCCTCCAAGCCACCCACGATACGCGAGACGCCGCCTTCGCTCGCATCTTCGCCTGGATCAGGTCCGCGCGCGCAGACTATGTCCATCTCTGGCAGCGACCCGGACTCACTACCACCGAGGGCGGCATCCTCACCGGCCTGGCGTCCACCCTCAACGACGCCGGCGGCCGCATCCTCTACGAGCACTTCTCCGGCCAACTCGTCGACCGCAACTGCATCCTCGTCAAGTACACCTGGAGCGGCGACACGAACCTCGACGGCGTCGTCAACGCCGACGATTACTTCCTCATCGACAGCGGCTTCATCAGCCAGGCCCCCGGATACCGCAACGGCGACCTGAACTATGATGGCGTCGTCAACGCCGACGATTACTTCCTGGTTGATATCGCCTTCATCGCCCAGAGCGCGCCGTTGTCCGCCTCCGCCCCTGCTCCCGCATCGGCCCCCCCGGAACCGACTCTCGCCTCGCCCAACTCCCCCGGCCTCCCCTACAGGCGATCGTCCCTCTTCGATCAACCCGCGCACGATCTGTTCTCCAACGTCCCGGTGCCAGCGCTGCCCTGAGCACCGCCGCCACCTCCAAGTTTGCCCTGCCCAGACTGACGCCCCACGCTGTCTGGCCTTGTACCGCAACCCGCGGCGCAGTACAAAGACCTGTCGATCTCCAGTGGCGAGCCGGTAGGGGGGTGACATCTCAGAAGGAGTCGCACATGTTCACTGCTCCTTGCTACAAGCCCTGTGTCCTGCTTCTTCTTGCCCTCGCGACCCTCTTGATGCCCCGCCCCTGTCCCGCAGCCCAGGCCCCCCCCGACGTCAAACCCCTCATCGACTCAATCGGCTCCAACAGAGGCCTCTGCGTCCTCATCGCCCCGCCTAGCGCCGACTTGGCCGTCAGTCTCGCCAAAGCCGCCGACCTCACCATCTACGTCCTCTTCCCCGACGCACAGAACCTCCTCCCCGCACGCCAGGCCGCCGAGGCCGCCGGATTCCTCAACACCCGAATCTTCATCGACTCCGCGCCTTCAAACCGTATCCCCCTCGCCCCAAACCTCGCCGACGCCATCATCCTCGCCGACCCTGCCGTTACACCCCCTCAACAGGAACTCCTCCGCGTTCTCCGCCCCGGCGGCCGTGTCATCCCCTCCGCCGATAAACCATTCACCAAACCCCTACCCCCCGGAACCGACTCCTGGTCTCACCCATATCACGCCCCAGACAATAACCCACTCTCCTCCGATCAACTCGCCCGCTTCCCCTACCTCACACAATTCCTCGCCGAACCCCTCTTCTCCAGCCAGCCCGAAGTCACCGTCGCCGCCGGCGGCCGAATCTTCAAAGCCTTCGGACATATGACCTTCCGCGCCTACCAGAACCCCATGATCAACACCCTCTACGCCATCAATGGCTACAACGGCGCCATCCTCTGGCAGCGCCCCCTCAAGCCCGGCTTCATGATCCATCGCAATACCCTCATCGCCACCCCGGATACGCTCTTCCTCGCCGACGACGAATCCTGCAAACTCATCGACGCCGCTACCGGACAAACCACCGACGCCATCGTCGCCCCACAAGACATCGCAGAGGGCCCCGTCTGGAAATGGATGGCCCTCGACAACGGCATCCTCTACGCCCTGATCGGGCCTACCGAAGTCCCCGCCCCAGTCGCCAAAGGCTCCGAAACCCGCATCGGCGGCTGGCCTTGGGGCATGTGGACCGGCTATGACTACAAAGACCCCAGAACCGCCTGGGGCTTCGGCCGCACAATCCTCGCCATCGACGTCAAAACAGAAAAATGCCTCTGGAGCTACCGCGAAGAACTGCCCCTCGACAGCCGCGGCCTCTGCATGAAAAACGGCCGAATCTACTTCTACTGCCCCGATAAGTTCCTTGCCTGCCTCGACGCCGCTAACGGCAAGCCCCTCTGGAAAACCTCCGACGCCCCGCTCCTCGCCGCCATCGGCCCCAATCAGAAGGCCCAGGAGTACGTCACCGGCTTCGCTACCTCCACCTACATCAAGTGTACCGACAAGGTCCTCACCTTCGCCGGTCCCCAACGCGGCAACCTCGTCGCCGCCTCCGTTGACGATGGCAAACTCCTCTGGCACCGAAAGGGCGGTAACTTCCAGCTCGTCCTCCGCCCCGACGCTATCTACGCCCTCGGCGACCAGTTCGGAAAATCCTTCAAGTTCGACTACCTCACCGGAAACGTCCTCGCCGAATTCATCGGCCGACGCGCCTGCACCCGCGCCACAGGTTCCATCGACAGCGTCTTCTGCCGCGCCACCGAGGGAACCATCCGCTGGGACGTCGCCACCAATGAACTCAACCACCTCGCACCCATGCGACCCGCCTGCGACGACGGCGTCGTCGTCTCCGACGGCCTGCTCTACTGGGGCCCCTGGATCTGCGGCTGCCCCCTCACCCTCGTCGGCATCATCTCACTCACCCCCGACACGCCCCCCCAGAGCAGAACCACCGCACCCCTCCCCCTCGAACAACTCCGCCCAGCCTCAGCCCAGCTCCAACCTCTCGCCGCTTCACCCAACGACTGGCCCGCCTTCCAGGCCAACAATCGCCGTACATGTATCACGAATGTCACAATGCCCCAGGACGTCGCCATGCGATGGCAGCACCTGCCTTCGACGCCCACTGTCCCGACCGCACCCGTCGCCGCCGGTAACCTCGTCTTCCTCGCCGGCTCCGACGGCGCCGTCCGCGCCTTCGATGCTGCCACCGGCCAACCCCGATGGAAAGCCTACACCGCCTCCTCCGTCTTCTTCCCACCAGCCATCGCCCAGGGCCGCGCCTACGTCGGCTCCAACGACGGCTTCGTCTACGCCCTCGAAGCCGCCACAGGCTCCCCCCTCTGGCGATTCCGCGCCGCGCCCTCCCAACGCACCATCCCCGTCTATGGCGAAATCGCCTCCACCTGGCCCGTCGCCGGCGGCGCCCTCGCCGACAACGGCGTCCTCTATGCCGCCGCAGGCATCTCCCACTTCGACGGAACCCACGTCTATGCCCTCGATGCTGCCACCGGCCAGATCAAGTGGCACAACGACTCCTCCGGCTCCCTCGACCCCAAGGTCACCAACGGCGTCAGCCTCTGTGGACCCCTCAAGCTCGATGGCAACCAGCTCTCCTTCCCCGGCGGCAACGTCTACCCCACCGCCTCCTACGACATCCAGACCGGCCAGTGCCTCAACAAACCCGCTGGCCCTCACGCCTCCCGCCGTATCTTCCTCTTCCCTCGCAAACTCTGGGAACCCATCGACGCCGATGACCGCAACACCTCTCGCGGCCCCATCCGCCTCCGCGCCGCACGCAACGCCCGCTCTTACACCCTCGCACTCTTCCCTGATAACTCCGACAAGCCCGCTTGGTCCACCACCCTCTACGCCTACCTCGGCTGCGCCGTCTCACCCAACGCCTTCCTCATGCTCGCACGAACCTCCGAAACCGAAAACGGCCTGCCCTCCCCTTATCGCCTCGTCGCACTGAGTCTCCTCGACGGCTCCACCCTCTTCTCCCATCCTCTCCCCGCCGCACCCGTCCACTGGGGCCTTGCCGTCGATGCCCAGTCACGCATCTTCGTCTCCCTCGAAGACGGCCGCCTCCTCTCCTTCGCCGCCAAGTAACCCGCGCTCATGCCCAAATCCCCGCCGCACCCGCCGCCCAGGCCAATCGCGTTTGCGTTTGTAGTGCGGGCTTTAGCCCGTATCCGACAGCCCCAAGGCCGCACTACAAACCCCAAGCATGGCAAATGCGATTGCCCTGACCCGCCGCCCACCATCTCCACGCCGCCATTGAACGCCGCCCCCTCTTTCGCTTAAGCTCCCCCCTCAATGTCCTCCCAACCACCTACCCTGGCGTATGAAACTCCTCCGGCACTGCAACCCAGACTCCTCAACACCCCCGTCGTCGCCTTGCTCATCTCCGGCGTCATCCTCGGCGCTGGCGTCCTCGCCTCCATCTTCCTCAGCCGCCCCGGCGTCGCCCCCGGCTTCGCCCCCTATTGGCCACTCGTCGTCCTCGTCCTCAGTGTCGGCCTCGTCATCACCCTCATCACCGTCGTCAAACTCCACGCCTTCATCGCACTCATCCTCGCCGCCATCGCCGCCGGCCTCCTCTCACGCGTCGGAGTCCTCTCAGGCGCCCCCAATCAGTCCCACTGGGTCCGCGCCGTCGAGCTCTCCACCGTCGCCTTCGGCCAAACCTGTGCCTCCATCGGCGTCGTCATCGCCCTCGCCTCCGTCATCGGCATGTGCCTCCTCGAATCCGGCGCTGCCGATAAAATCGTCCGCCATTTCCTCCGCCTCTTCGGCCAGAAACACGCCGGCCTCGCGCTCCTCGTCAGCACCTACATCGTCTCCATACCCATCTTCTTCGATACCATCTTCATGCTCCTCATCCCCCTCGCCAAAGCCCTCCGCCTCCGCACAGGTAAGGACTACCTCCTCTACGTCCTGGCCATCTGCTGCGCCGGCGTCGTCACCCACTCCATGGTCATCCCCCACCCCGGCCCCGCCGCCATGGCCGACGCCCTCCACGTCGATCCCGGCCTCACCATCATCGTCGGCCTCATCACCGGCGCACTCCCCTGCGCCATCGGCTGGCTCTTCTGCCGCTTCATCAACCGCCGCATGGATGTCCCCCTCGTCGAAACCCCAGGCTCCTCCCTCGCCGACCTCGAAGCCCTCATGGGCAAGCCCGAACGCGAACTCCCCTCGCTTCCCATCTCCCTCACCCCGGTCCTCCTCCCCGTCCTCCTCATCGGCCTCGCCTCCTTCGTCGCCGCCCTCTACAAACAACAGGCCCCAGGCCCCCTCGCCACTTGGCTCCAGTTCCTCGGCAACCGCAACATCGCCCTCATCATCGGCGCCTTCATCTCCATCTTCATCCTCATGCGGCAACGCCGCCTCTCCTTCTCTCGCGTCGCCGACCTCATCGGACCCCCACTCGAAACCGCCGGCGTCGTCATCCTCATCACCGCCGCCGGCGGCGCCTTCGGCCTCATGCTCAAAAACGCCGGCGTCGGCGAGGCCATCAAAACCGCCGCCTCAGGATACAACCTCAACCTCATCCTCCTCTCCTGGATCGTCGCCCTCATCATCCGCATTGCCCAAGGCTCCGCCACCGTCGCCATGCTCACCACCTCCGCCATGATCTACCCCCTCATGACCGCCTCCCAACTCCCCTACGACCCCGTCTACATCTTCCTCGCCATCGGCTACGGCGCCATGGGCGCATCCTGGATGAACGACAGCGGCTTCTGGGTCGTCTCCAGACTCGGCGGCCTCTCCGAAAAGCAAACCCTCCGCTCCTGGACCCTCCTGCTCACCGTCATCTCCGTCGCCGGCCTCCTCACCGCCCTCCTCTTCGCTTCCCTCCTGCCCCGACTGCCCTTCATGTCCCCACGCCCTTGAATCCCCGCCACCCTCCCGTAACCTGTTGCCTGCACCACCACCCAAGGAGCCTCTCATGAGGATCATCTCGCTCGCAGCCCCCCTGGCACTCGCCGCATCGCTCCTTTGCTCTCACGCCTGCGGTGCCCAGTCCTCTGCGGGGACAAACCTCTGGGACCTCGCCAGATCCAACGCCAAAACCCATCGCTTCTCCACCCTCTTCACCGCTCAGAACGTCCGCGATCTCCTCTCCAATGACGATGGCATCGCCAAAGCCATCGACTGGTGCAAAAACACCGCCGTCACCAAGGTCTACATCGAAACCTTCCGCGGCGGATACCAGGCCGACCGCGCCGTCCTCCTCAATGCGAAAAAACGCTTCGCCGACGCCGGCATCGAAGTCTCCGGCTGCATCACCACCACCCGCGTCCTCAAAATCTCCAATAATTGGAAGGAAATATCCTGCTACACCGACCAGCCCACCCAGGACAAGCTCCAGGCCGTCTTCGAGTTCGCCGCCTCCCTCTTCAACGAGATCATGATCGATGACTTCTGGTTCACCGACTGCACCTGCCCCGCCTGCGACGCCGCCCGCAAGGCCAGAACCGTCACCGTCGGCCCCAACACCTACCCCGCCCCCTCCGACTCTTGGGAAGACTACCGCTGCACCCTCATGGTGAACGTCTCCCGCGACCGCCTCCTCGCACCCGCCAGAAAGGTCAACCCCAGCGTCAAGCTCATCATCAAGTACCCCCAGTGGTACGACAACTTCCACGAGCGGGGCTACGAAGTCCTCCGCCAGTCCGCCGACTTCGACCGCATCTGGGTCGGCACCGAAACCCGCGACTACACCGATCGGCAGTGGGGGGGTACTCCCCAATACGAGGCCTACTTCATCATGCGCTGGCTCGCCGGCATCGGCGGCCCCAAGTGCGGCGGCGGCTGGTTCGACCCCTACGGCACCACCGAAAAAACCTACATCGAACAGGCCCGCCAAACCATCCTCGCCGGCGCACGCGAATCCACCCTCTTCTGCTACGGCTCCCTCCTCTCCCAGACCGGCCCGAAAAATATCGAAACCCTCCGCGCCAACATCCCCGAACTCTTCACCGTCGCCGCCGAGGTTGCCCGCCGTCCCATCATCGGCGTCGCCGCCTACAAACCCCCCAACAGCCACCCCGAGAACGAAAAACGCATCTTCGACTTTGTCGGCATGATGGGCCTCCCGCTCGTCCCCTGCCATCAATTCCCCGCCGACGCTCCCGCCGCCTTCTTCTCCATTCACGCACTCAAGGACCCCGACCTGCCTGCCAAGCTCACCGCCTTCATTGCCGCCAACAGACCCGTCCTCCTCACCGACGCCCTCGCCGCCCGCCTCACCCCCAACCTCGACCTCCAAAAGCCCAACGTCCGCATCCTCCCCGTCAAAGGCGACCCCAAGTCTCTTCTCAACTTCTCTCAGGACCAGCTCGACCCCATCCGCGCCCAGATGCTCCGCCCCTTCAACGTCACCTTCCGCGCCCCCAACAACGTCGCCCTCTATCTCTTCAACGATAACAGCCACGTCATCGAAAACTTCAACGACACTCCCGCCGACGTCCAGCTCAACGATGCCAGACTGACGATCCCCGCCCGCTCCTGGCTGCAGCAATGGAAATGAGCTGGTCCATCATCACTCCCGAATGACGCCTGGCGGCCCGCTGCCCCCCACGGCTCCAACGCGTGCCCGCCGGCGAATAGCCCGCTCAGAGTGCCGGCCGATCCAGTGAACGTGTCAACCTCTGCCCGTTGCGCCGTCATTGCCGCCAACAACGCCGCTTTCGCGCTCTTGATGCCGATGCGCACGTTGAATGTGCCCAGAACCACCCCTCCCTTCTTCGCCGCGATCGCGTTCCCCGCAAGGTCCCTGATATGCCTGTAGCCCAGCGCCACCGAGTACGTGCCGTTGTCCGCCTTGTCCCACCTGCCCCCCGGCGCTGGAATGCTGTAGTACGCAACGATCGACTTGCCATCCGCAAAAAGCTTCTTCCCGGGAACCCACGTGGCAACGGGCCTGTATCTCCTGACCGACTTTGGCCCATACACCACGATGTCGCCGGTCCCCACCGTGCTCGCCTTCAGCGCCACGTCGTCCGTGTAGGTCACTTTGAACCAGTAGCCCTTCCTGGGGCGGGCGGCGATGGCGGCCGCACTCAACGTCGCCCGCGACGCCACCTTGTCAAACGTCACCGTCTTGTCCGTGCTTGTGGAAGCCCTGTTCCAGTATCCCGCCGCATCCTCGGCCGCATAGTCCAGAACGCTGACCGTCACCGTGCCGCTCTGAGTCATGCCGCGCACCGCCACGTTGTACGTCGTGCCACTGCCCGTCACCGTCGCCGTCGTTGCGCCGGCCGTCCCGCCCAGCATCACACCCACGCTGGTGAAGCCTGTCACTGGATGACTGAACACCGCCGTGAAATGGATCGTTGATGCGTTCGTCGGATCGGCCTGAGCGGCGGCCTGGTTGATCGTCACCGTTGTCGTCTGGTTGAGCAGAACGCTGACCGTGGTGCCGCCGCTGTTGGCCACAGCCAGGTCCGTCTTGCCATCGCCGCTCAGGTCCGCGCCCGTCACCGAAAAAGGCTTCAGGCCAGTTGCGTAATCGATCTTGGCGGCAAACGTGCCGTCACCGCGGTTCAGCAACACGCTCACGGTGTTGCTGTCATAGTTGGCGACAGCCAGGTCCGCTCTCCCGTCGCCGTTGAAGTCCGCGCAGGTCACGAAATGCGCATCCGCTCCGGTGGCGTACCTGGCGCTGTAGGAGAACGTGCCGTCGCCATTGTTCAACAACACGCTGACCGTGTTGCTGCCACTGTTGGCCACGGCCAGGTCCGGCTTGCGGTCGCCGTTGAAGTCGCCCGAGGTCACCCAGAAGGACGCCCCAGCAACAGCGGAGACGTAGTCGACTTTGGGCGCAAAGGTGCCATTGCCCTCATTCAGCAGCACACTTACCTTGTCACCGTTGCCGTCGCTTGCCGCCAGATCTATCTTCCCGTCCCCGTTGAAGTCTGCCGCGGTGACTGAAAACGGCATCGTCCCCGTCGCATAATCGGCCTTGGCGCCAAACGTGCCATTGCCCTCGTTCAACAGCACGCTGACGGTGCTGTCCTTGGCGTTGGACACGGCCAGATCCGGCTTGCTGTCGCCGTTGAAGTCGCCTGAAGTCACGGTATAGGCCCAGCCCCCCACTGTGTAGTCGATCTTCGGGGCGAAGGTGCCGTTGCCATTGTTCAGCAGCACACTGACGCTGCCGCTGCCGTAGTTGGCCACGGCCAGATCCGCCCTGCCGTCCGCATTGAAGTCGGCGGATGCCACGGACATCGGGGAGTCTCCGGCAGCGTAATCGGCCGCGGAGCCAAAGCTGGCGGCGCCTTGATTGAGCAGGACTCTGACTGTCCCATTGACTCTGGCCATTGCCAGGTCCGCCTTGCCGTCCCCGTTGAAGTCCGCCGAGGTTACCGAGTAAGGAGGTTCAGCAGCGTCATGGTCGACCTTGGGTGCTAGCGTGAAGTTGCTCTTGGTGAGCAGCACGCTCACCGCGTTGATGCTGTAGTTGGCCACGGCCAGATCTGACTTGCCATCGCCGTTGAAGTCCCCCGA
>Ga0315284_10012621_pt1 | contig 12031 bp, 9 predicted proteins | sample YL17G09_16_MG_FD_203696 | JGI IMG/M metagenome (GOLD analysis project Ga0315284, IMG submission 203696) | Sediment microbial communities from Yellowstone Lake, YNP, Wyoming, USA - YL17G09_16 | ecosystem: Environmental > Aquatic > Freshwater > Lake > Sediment | place: USA: Wyoming | collected...
GCCGGTCACAGAACCCCAGTTCATGCGGCGCAAACGGCGCAGTGGCGCGGACGTCGTTTCCTAAACCGTGTGCGCAGGTTCGATTCCTGCCGGGGGCACCACCTGCGGAAACGTCCCTGCCCGGGGTCCCCGGGTGGGACCCGAACTCGGCTCGGATCTAGCCCCGTAGGCGCGGAAGGCCACGCGGTGCTAGAAACCGCGTGCAGGAGAGTGGCCCCTGCCGAGGGCAGCCATAGAGATACGGGAGCAAGCGACGCAGGTTCCGCTGGCGTAGCTCCACTCCTTCTCGAGTCCGCCGCAGCTTCCAAGCCCTGAGCAGCCGTTTGCCAAGCGCGTACCAGGTGAGAAACGGCGCTCCTGACCTGCTGCGATAGGCCGACCGCTTCCCACCTCAGGAAGCGGCCGGACAAGGCGGGTCATGCCCGCTCGCGCGGCGGGCCGCCAGGTCTTACTCTCGGCTCATGAACGAGAGCATGCCCGAGGCGCAAACGGATCCCCTTGAGCTGTGTTCCCGCGCCGCGGACCTAGCGGCGGAGTTTCCTCGTGGCCAGCCGGTCGACCTCGATCCCGCCGCGGACGTCGGCACGATGATGACTGCGTACTGGAACGTCGCCCTGCCGCGGGCAGCAGGACTGTTGGCGAGGACGCTGATCGATATGTCGTCGCGGGGGCTGACGGAAACGGTGCTGGTTCGGCGCGCGCTCATGGAGCTGTGCGCGAACCTCGCCGTCCTAAACCTGGACCCGGCCAACGCGGTCAGGTTCTCGCTCGAGCAGCACGTCTCAAACGAACGGCTGTACGCGAACATCCAGAAGCACGGTATCGGCTCGGTCGACGAGCTGAAGGCGAAGGGCGCACAACTTGATGAAGTGAGGGCGCAGCTGGAGGCTCACGGCCTCGACCCCAATGACGTCCGCAGGTACGAGCCATTCGGCATGAAGACGAAGGAGCGGTTCGAGGCTGCCGGCCTCCACGAGGCGTATTACGACGTGCTCTACTCGTCAGCCTCGGACTACGCGCACATGAACGCACGAGCCGTCGAGAGGGTCCTCGACCACGACTTCGGGGACCGGGAGGCGCACGCGGAGCTCGCGATCGCAACGGACTTCCTGATAAGGATCCTCGCGAGCGCCAACAAAGGGCTCGGAACCGACCTCGGTCTCGACATCGAGCGATTGAAGGCCGACTATACCCAGGCCGACGCCGCGCACCGAGCGGCGAGGACGGCGGGTGGCGGTGACGAACCGTGACCGCCTTAGTCCGCTGGGAGGAGAAGTTGGCGGTGGGGTGCATCGTGGCGGAGCTCGGCGTCGACGTCGACGTGCACGACGACGGCTCCGCGCCGAGCATGCACGACCTGAACGTCCTGTACCCGTATCGCGCGCCAGGCGCGGTCGAGGTGACTGCGGCAGCGGACCCGGAGTCCATTGCGCTCGGCAAGCTTGTCTACGACGGCGAGCGGTGGATCCTTCCCGAGATCGCGGGCGGATGGGCGGGGGTGCTGCATCCATCGGCGAGGATGAAAGACCTCCGGACTCAGCTCCCTGCGCTCCTGCAGACCCTGGAGAGTCAGGGCATCCAGTCGGCGCAGCCAGAGGTGTGGTGGGAGCCGGGTCCGTTCGACGACGCTCTCCGAGCCCTCGGGGTCCTGCACCTATTCCAGGGCGGAACCGACTACCCCGGCTCCGTCTACCTGAGAATTGAGCAGGGCCTAGAGCGCACGGCCGGCGCGGTGCCGACCGACGGACGCCCTCTACTCGAGTGGCTGGCGGACTGGCTGGCTCGCCCCGATAAGGCCGACAACCTCGCCAAGCTCGCGGCCTCAGGCGCGGACGAGCGGCACTTGTTCCTGATCGTGCCGGTTTTCGCCGAGGCGCCGTGCGCCGTCGCGGACCTCCTGATGCGCGACGGCGCGCCGCTGCCTGATGCCGACCCGGACCTGCCGCCAGAGGTCACACACGTCTGGGTCGTCAGCACCTGGGACAGCGGTGCTGGCATGCGGTGGGCGCCGGATGCCGGCTGGTCGCGCTTCGACAAGCGAGGTGAGTGAGCAAGGCCGCACGGTGCGGAATCGAGGCCTTCTGCCACCGACACACGCTTCTCCCCCATTGCAGGGCCTCGGACAAGGACGTCTTCTGCTTCTAGGGACAGTTCGATTCATCAACCGGCTTCATCCTTCCCGATTACAGCGTCGAGTTCTTCAACACTGCCAGGTCTGGATGGCATCGGGAGCCAGCGAAGGGCACCGCTTCCCTCTCTTCATGCGTTCCTCCCACACCCCGATTTCCCCTCGCATTGTCTCGACAACGAGGGCCGAGGCTAGCGGCACCTCCATGCGGGGCCGGATCCTCGATAGACCACGAAGAACTAGATTGCCAAGACGAGGGAACTGTTCCCACGTCGGGAAGCGCCAAGCCTCGGGGACCTTCGACTAACAGACGCCTCCTGCTACAACCCCATCATCATCCGTTCCAGCTTTGGCAGTAGCTCGAGGAACTTGAACTTGTTCCTCGGGTCGAGGTGCAGAAGCGCCGTCTCGATCTGAGCCTTCGCTGTCTCGTCGTCGATTAGCTGGGGAAACGACATCTCGAAGTGCAGCGTGCAAAGCCGGAACAGCGGCACTCGCTCGGATGTGACCGCCCGACACAGTTCGCAGACGTCGAACAGGTAGAAGCTGTTGATGTCCGTGTCGAACCTGAGGAGCTCGCCCGGATTGGGGAAACCGCGGCAGGTGCGGTGACTGGAAAACGAAGAGCCATCACTGACTGGCGCCTTGCGGGGCCCCCGCCTTCCCTCTTGGGCGACGAAGTTGAGGTGGGGGTGACGTACCATCCGGCGTGGGTATGGCGGCACTGGGACCAGCATCCACTCTTTGCATCTGACATCCGTATGCTTCTTGATCCGTAACCTGGGGTCTTTCAGGGGCGCCGCTTCAGTCCCTTGTTGATGGAGTCCTCGTCGAGGGGTGCCATAGCCGTGGCGCCTTTCGTCCTGAAGAACTCTTCTGAGCGGGCCTGGAAGTCACGCGTCATGTCGGTCAGGTCGATCCCGAACAGCAGCATCGGCATCTCGAACGGGACGGAATCGCCTGGCTTCGTGAACGTGCGCGAGGTGGACGACGTTGAGTCGTCGCCGTTGATGTACGAGACGTGGCAATGAGGGCTGACCGTCGGCGTCTTCGCGGCGACCTTGCGGTTGATGGCCGCGAGAAGGTTCATGTGGTCCTGGACCTTGCGAGGCCGAACCGACAGCAGCTTCCGGATCCGCTCGAAGTGACCCTCAGCGAGCACCCTGGCGGCCCCCGATCCGTTCGCGAAGACGAACTCTGCGCCGACGTCACGCATGACGTAGCCGAAGTAGTCGAGGACCTTGATCTGCTTTCGCTTCTCATCCAAAGCCATGTTGGTCATGCCGCCGAAGTACCTCTTGTCCCCTTGAAGGGCGAGCGCGTTGACGGCGAGTGGCCACCGCTTCGGCGCGATGTCTCGGTCGAGGCGTTGCCTCAGTTGCACCATCGACTGATCGAAGACCTCGCTCTCCCCACGCAGTGTCTCCCGAAGCCAGATCCCCATGGGAGTGCCGTCCGGGGCGAAGGCGACCCCCGTGTAAGCCATCAAGGCCTTTGGACCGGTCTGATCCGGGGGATAGTGAATTGTGAGGAACTTCGTCGCCGCGTCGTCAACGAGCCGTCTCGAGGGTTGCTCGGTGACTCGGAAATCGGCGCTGAGGTAGATGCCCTCGGCCTTCGCCATGCCCATGATTAGTGTCACGGGCCCAGAATAGCCGCGCAACAGGCCGAGACTCGACTCTGGGGCGGACGTTCGTCGAGGATCGCTTTGGGCGGCTGGCTAGCCGTAATGCGACCGCGTTCGGTGGCACCGGGGATAGTTGCTGCACCCGTAGAATTTCCCGTATCGGCCCGTCCTCGAGACCCAGCGCCCGCCGCACCGACAGTGGCCGTACTTCGTCGTTCGCGTGTGCGTTGTGGAGCGGTCGCGAGAACGAGAGCGAAGCGTCCGTCTCGCTTCTGGGGCAACTCGCGAAGGTTTCGACGGTGTTGTCTGCGCCTCCCGCCCGAGAGGGGTCAGGAAGTACTCTCCTTCCTCGAACGCCAGCAGGCCAATGTGATTCAGGTCGGACGCAGAGAGTTCCAGTTCCGTTCGGATACGCTTGCCGAGTCGCTTGTTGCCGAGCAGCTGGCTCGCGCGCTTGAGTACCTCCGCTGCATCGGCTAGCCCCGTTCGCACTGCTTGGACGATTGCGTCCTGCTCGCGTGTGACCGCGATGGACCGGCCTCGGTGCTCACTGCCAACCGCCTCGTCCTCGGCTTCATCGTCATCACCGTCGTCTTCGCTTGATTGAAGAGCGTCGATAACGGCCTGGATTTGCTCTCCGGGTGCTCGCAACCATTTCCTGTACGGGATTGTGACGATGCGCCACCCGGCCCGCTCGAACACCGCAAGTCGCTCAAGATCCTCAATCCTCGGCTGGCCGTGTTCGTCAGTGTGAAATGGCTCCCCATCGCACTCAACCCCGATGCGCACTCCGTCCAACTCACACATGAGATCAATCCAGTAGCCACACGCTGGATACTGATGCACCACTGCAACGCCGCGAGCACGAAGCGCCTCGGCGACCTCTGACTCGAACTCCGAGTCTATTCGTCCCCTCCGGGAACCGGTTCGTGGGGCCCTTGGCCTGCTCGAAACCCCTCGGATGTGCTGTAGCCAATCCCCGATTGCGCCCTTGCCGTCCTCCTTGAAGAATGAATCGATTGGTGCCGAATGGAATACGTGGACCTCGTCTCGAGCGCGCGTTAAGGCGACGTTGAGCATCCCTTGGACGTGCTTGCTGTCCTGTTGGCGGGCGGACAAGGCCGCTTTTGGCATTCTCTCGTTGTCGTAGGAGAGTGAGTACAGGATGACATCCCGTTCATCTCCCTGAAAGCCATCGGGGTTCACGATGACGAGGTCGTGCTCCTCCCACTCGCTCTCGTCGATTGCCTCTGCGACCAGATCCTGGATGAGCGCTATCTGTTCCTCGAAGAGACACAGCACGCCAACGCTGCAGCCTGCGTAGTCAGGGTTCGTAACGACTCCCGCAAGGAAGTCGACAAGATTGCGCGCCTCTACCTCATTCTCCTGAGAGTTGTTGGAGATGGCGCCATCAGCGACCTCATGCAGCTGCATCACCGGCTGCTCCGGACCCCCGAACCGCTTCCGGCGCTCGTCGGTCATGATCCGTAACCGGCCCCCGTACCAGCGCTGATTCGAGAAATCAATGATTGGCGGGAGACTTCGGAAGTGCTCGTTGAGCAGGTTCTCCTCCTGAGCCATCACCTCTGCGAGTTCGAGAAGGCTCATGGCCGTTGGATCAAGTAGCTCCGTCAAGGAGTGATTGTGCTGGAGAACGGGTTGCCAAGCCTGGGTCGCGATGCTCTGCGCCGTAAAGGCAAACCGCTTTGGCTGCATCTGCTTGGTGTCGCCGCTGACGACGAGCTTCCGCGCCCGATGAAGAACGGGGAAGATGGAGGGTAGATCCACCTGTGATGCCTCGTCGACAATCGCTACATCGAAGAGTCCAGGCTCGCAGGGAAACAGACGGGCAACGTCATCTGGAGCAAGAATCCAAACGGGGAGCAGCTTCAGGAGTGCCCGGGCTCGCAATGGATCGCGCTTCATCCGGTCGAACAGTGGGTAGTTCTTGGCGCTCTTCTGATTGCGCTTGAGAATGTGCGCGAGTTCCTTCAGGTGTTGCTTCTCCGCTCGGGTAGCAGAAGCGACCGCGAGTTCCGCGCTCACACGAACGGCGCCTTCCGCGGACTGGTGCAGCCGCCGCCGAACCAGGGCAGCCTCTTCGGCGATTTCGTCCGTTGTCTCACGCGCGTGACGGTCGGCTCGGCGGAGCGCCCGCCGAGCCTGCATGCGACGGAGGGCCGCACGTGGTCCGGATGCACTGGCCGCAGCCCGATGTGCCTCCTCAACGATGGCCTCCCACTCGAGAGCTATGGGGTAGTCGGCCGATGCCTCTACGTAGCCGCCATTGAGCGAGTCGAGCTCGCTATGCCGTCGTGAGAGTTCCTCTCGGACCTCTGCCTGGCCTCGTTCCTTCCGCACGTCCGCGAGACGGTTCAGCAGTTCGCGCTTCGCGTCAGCGTCGTGTCGTAGCAGGGTGATTGGGAACCCCGGGATTCCCAGCTCCCTGAGCTTGGCATCCACAACCTGCAATGCCTTGTCCTTTTGAGAGGTGATGAGAACGCACTTGCCGGATGCAGCGAGGTGGCAAGCGAGGTTCGCTATGGTTAGGCTCTTGCCGGTGCCGGGCGGACCTTCGACTCGAACAACCTGGGTCGTCTCATCTTCAACGAAGAGGGCCACGCGTCGTTGGGCGCGATTCGACGGGAAGGGAAAGACCAGTCGGCTGCCGTCGAGGTCCTCGGACGAGAACTCAGGGCTCTGCTCCGCACCCCCGCCCTGCAGAAGGGCGATAAGCGCGGTGTCCTGGACCGGTTCACCATGCGACATGTCGAGGAGGTCACTTGCCAGGAAGTAGTTCGTGCGCGGAGCAACGAAGATGGCGGCCTGGTCGATGATCCGGAGGAAGTCACTGCCGGATGGTTCATCAGGGGGCCCGTCAAGGGTTCCGTCGAGCCTCGCGGAGCGCTCTAGGTTCCCAAATGCCCTAAACAGTGTGTCGGTGAAGTCCCGCAGCCCGTCAGCGCCAAGCGGCCACGGGGTCGGGCGCTCAAGCAGTGTCGAGATCTCATAGTCGAGAGCGGACGATCCATCGTCGGGTCGGAACGGGAGCGCGTTGAAGCGCAGGAACTCATCCGAGCCCTCGACGATGAAGCCGTCTCGGTCGGGCCGGATCTCGACGGGTATCGTGAGCACAGGCCCCCTGATGCTCCTTCCGGCTCGACGGCCAATGACGAAGGGATACCCATAGAGCACCTCACGCTCGTAGGGGTTCAAAGCGGCGGTCGTGTGCATCCGCTTGATCGACTGGAAGAGCGGGCTGTCAAAGCCGAAGCGCAGCCTGCTTCCGAGGAGTGCCAGTTGCTCCTCCTCTTGCTCCCCCCCGAGCCAAACAAACTCAAGACTTCTCTCTGTGGCCTTGGTCCAGCGAGCGAGCGCCAATGCCGCAGCGCCCTGCTCTCTGAGGAAGCGGTGGTAGGCCGCGAGCACGTCCTGAAGCAAGGCGGACGGAAAGCGCAGTTCCTCGTGCACCGCCCCGGTGACGTTCGACGCGTCCTCACCCACGAACATTCACCTCGACACGAAGGATATCCGGCATGAGTCGTCGACTCCATGCGGGGAGGCGATGAGCCTACCTCGGGCCAGCTAGGGCCCTTAGAGCCTCCCAGTGCCTGGGGTGCGGCACGTATCCGCTCCGCCGGATCAACCATACGTAGCGTTTGGACAGGCCCGTGGCCCGCATCAACGCGCCGAGGCTGACTTTGGCAAGGCCCGGGAGGATCTCACGCCTGAAGATCTCCGCGTCAGGTCTCGCGTGCGCGGCGTCCCGCGTCGCCGCCTCCTCACGTCTACGGGTGTTCGCTTGCCCAACTCGCTTCTTCGCCTCCGGCCTCGATATCGGGTCTCTTCCATCGCGGCGCATCCTCACCAGTGCTTCAGGCCCTGACGAAGAGAACGAAGGAAGAACCTCCTGCCGCCGCTCGAGGAGGCAATCGTCGCAGTAGGTGCGAGTCGCGTCGGAGAGCACGACCCCGCAGGAGACGCACGCCGGTGATTGGACTTCGACCACGGGCACGGTCCAGAATCGTGAAGGTAGGTTCTGCTTTGGCCACCCAGCAGCGTTGGCCGGAGTTCGGGGGGCAAGGCATGTCGATCGAGGCCCTGGCCTCGTACCAACACTGTGTCGAGCGCATTAGGACGACCTGGCCGTCCTTCGTCGGGAAGCGAGGCGAGCGGCTGCGCCAGCAGGACCGCTACGGCACCGCGGCCGAGAAGGTGGCCGAGAACATCCTGGAGGACCTCTTCTCCGAGGTGCTCGACTGGTCGCTTGGTGAGATCAACAACCAGGTCGGCTACGTGGATCTCCTGCTCACCCGGCTCGGAATCAAGCACCTGGTCGTGGAGGTCAAGCGCCCCGGCGCGTTTGGCTGGAGCAGGGCTGCCGTCGAGAGGGCGCTTGAGCAGGCGATGCGGTACGCGGGCGAGCAGCGGGTCCAAAGCGTCGCCGTGAGCGACGGCTGCATGCTGTATGCGGCAGACATCGAGCATGGGGGGCTGCACGACCGGGTGTTCGTTGACCTTTGCGCGCAGGAGCCGCAACTCGCCCTTTGGTGGCTTAGCACCCAGGGCATCTACAGGCCGAGAACCGAACCGGGCGACGCGGCCCTGCGGCTGCTGCCGGAGGTGCCAATCACCGAGCCCTCCGCCGCGTCGGAGCCCGGAACGCTCCTTCACCCAAAGTACAACCTCCCGGCCACTTGCTTCGGGCACGTGGGCAACCCGGCCGACCCCAAGACCTGGAAGCTCCCCTACTGCAACGCGGACGGCACGATCGACCTCAGGCGCCTACCGAAGGCGATCCAGGCGATCCTCAGCAACTACCGCGGGGTTCAAGTCTCGGGGATCCCCGAGCCGGACATCCCCGACGTGCTGGTGAGGCTGGGTCGAACCGCAGCCTTCCTCGGGAAGATGCCACACCAAGCCGGGGAGACCGCCGAGGTCTACGTACAGCTTGCCGCCGCTCTGGAGCAGGTCGATCGGTTGAAGGAAGTCGAGGAGGCGCCATGAAGAAGTGCCCGTTCTGCGCCGAGGAGATCCAGGACGAGGTAATCAAGTGCAAGCATTGCGGTTCCGATCTCATCGCCCCGTCGTCGGGGGCCATGCGCCTGCCTGAACCGCCTCCGGTCACACCGCCGAGGCAACCGATCGAATCAGCCGCGCTGGAAGCCAACTGCGGTTCGAGGTGGGAGGAGGGAACCGAATGGCAATCATGGGAGGCACCTTCGGATCTCGTCACCGGAGAATCGCACTATGGTCCCGCGTTTGAAGCATTAGCCGGCAAGATTCGCGATGAAGGCTACCTGGTCCCAGTGCCGGTGCGGTTAGTACGGGAGCCGGAGAACCCCTACGGCGGCACTGCGATTCGAGTCGAAGCCCGCGGCCAGCATGTTGGATACATCAGGCACGAAATCTCAGCGGAGTTGGCTCCGATTCTTGATCAGAGTGGCTTTCCTGAAATCACGTTGGCAGGTCTGATTCGGGGAGGTTGGACCCACGCACCGTACTTCAGCGTGCTCGTTTGGCCGGGACGACGAGTCTCTTTGGGTCCCGACCTGTCGCGCTGGAGTGTCGCGATGGATCATGGACCCTCGCTAGATGTGGGTCAGCAGGATCCGGGCGGCGGTCAGAAGACCTGGGCTCCTCGACTGGCAGGGGAGCAGATCCGTGGTCGAATTGCCAAGTTTGGCAACGACGCATCGACGAATGGTGGTGATGTCCCCTCCTCCATGGTTCTTGATACTGATGAGGGTCCAGTGCAAGTTCTCATGACGCACGCTGTGCTCCGGTCGGAGTGGGAGCGCTGCAACCCACGCCCCGCGCTCGGGGACATGATCCTCATCGAGTACCTCGGGGTGATTGAGGCGGTAAACACTCCGGGCCGCGCCTACCACAAGTACCGGCTGCGAATCGAGCTCGAGGATGATCCCGACCGAGCGGAAGCCTTCCTCCGCCAGGCTCTCGCGTCAGGTCCCCGCGAAGCCACGCTTCTTCTTCGGGAGGGGAGGGAGCAGCGTCTTTCGGGCAATTCGATCCGAGAAGCCCGCAAGCGAATCGGGGCCGAGATCATGAAAGTAGTTCCGGGGATGGAGGGGAGTACCTTCTGGGGTATGCCCGGCAGTTGGCCGCCAGGCTCTCGAAAGAAACGGGATGCGTGATTCGTTGGAGCCGACATCGCGCGCTGCCACATCACGCTCAAGCCTGGCGAGCCCTACGCTGCTCGGGGCGAGATCGAGGCGAAAGCTCTCCAGGGCAGACCGCAGGTCCGACGCATATCGTCCCGGCTACGCCCGGTCGCTCCGGAAGCGAGAGCGGGAGAGGAGAGAGTCGCCAGACTGGTCTCAGGGGGTGCCCCCGAGGCCGCTAAGGTCTGGTTTCTGAAGGCTGAGCGGCTGCACCCCCGAGCTACCCAGGGCTAGCCAGGGTTCTCAGAGCGCTCCAGTGCCTTGGGTGCGGCACGTATCCACCGTGACGGATCAGCCACACGTAACGTTTGGACAGGCCAATGGCCCGCATCAGAGCGCCGAGGGGAACTACTGATGCTTCTTCGCTGATTCTCACTTCGACTCGCTTCTTCGCTTGGCCGACGGCTTACGGTCTCCCGGAGGAGGAGGCATGGGACTCTCTGTTCAGTCATCACAGCCGTTCAGTCGCTCGCGCATTTCGTGCAACACGCGCATCGCTTCCTCGCGCAGGTTCGCGTATGTCTGGTCAACGAGCTCGGCTCCGCGCTGGATCTGGCCAATGCCCTTCTTGATCCCGTGAGCCTTCTCGATCAGGGCCGACAGTCCGTCGCAGCGCTCGAGAAGCCACCCAGGTTCGATGGCGCCCTCAGGCCTGCTCGACGCGACGGCGAGTGCTCGAGCCTGATAGCAGGCCACCTCAAGCGGCAAGGCGTCGCCGTCCTCCTCGTAGACGACCACGAAGCGTCCGTTCGGGTACGCGCAGTAGTGGCGGCCGTCGAGTCGGGCGTCGGCGACCCCATCGAAGACCAGGATGCCAGCGACAGCGCCGCGGTTTTCCATAGCTTCGTCCAGCTCTCTATGCGCGCCGGGTTTGGACAGGGGGCCGGTCTTGGTCTCCACGACGATGCGAACCTCGCGCCCTCCCGTCTCCTTGGGGTTGATGGCGACGACGAAGTCACCCTTCTGCGAGTGGGGTATGTCCCCATACTCAGCACTCACGTCTCGCACGTCGTCCAGGAGGCGGCCGTGAAGAGCCTCCAGCTCCATCCCAACGCGTCCCTGGAAAGGCAACCCCTTCACGCTGCTCTTGTCGATCGCCGCATCGAGCTTCAGCTTCGCCTCAACACGACTGGCGAGTTCGGTCACCTGTCCAACCACGTCCGTGACCTTGCCCACCACGTCCTGATTGGAGCTGTTCACTAGCTTGAGCAGACGCATCACTTCACTATTCATGGTCCCGATAGGGCCGGTCTCGGCGAACAAGTCCTTGGTCAGCTCCTGCGCCTGCTCGCGGGTCGCCCCTTTCACCAGCTTGGCAATCCGCTCCTGCACCGAGGAGGTGCTGGATTCATCGAAGTACTTCGCCAGGGCCTCGCCGAGCTTCACGAGGTGCTCGTTCAGCTTCAGCTGCATCGTCTCGGGGAGCTGCTCGGTCGCATCGCTGGTACTCCGCATGAGCTCGTCGATCTTGGAGGCAACCGATTCGACCGTGGCTCTGGCCTGACCATGCAGAAGCGCGGTGCCCCCGATCGTTACTGCGTCACGGACAAGGGGTCTGCCCCAGGTTTGGTTGACTCCTTGGTCTGCCCCGTGAATCGTTGAGTCGGCATGCTGGGATCCATCACGCAACCTGTTCCGGGTAGGGGTGGATCATCTCGTACTCGACGGGGGTGCGCATCTCCAGCGCGCTGTGCCTCCTCTTGCGGTTGTGGAAGATCTCCAGGTAGTCGAAGATCGCGTTGGCGAGCTCCACTCGGGTGAGCCACCGCTGACGGTCGAGCAGCTCCACCTGCATCCTCGCCCAGAAGGACTCGATGACGGCGTTGTCGTAGCAGTCCCCGATCGAGCCCATCGAGGGTACGAGCCCGGAGTCAAGCGCCCGGCGCGTGAACGCCCACGAGGTGAACTGGGTTCCGTGGTCCGAATGTATGAGCGTCCCGTCGGGGTTGCGGTTGCCGATCGCCATGCCCAGCGCGTTCGTCACGAGCGACGCCGTCGGTGCCGAGTCGATCGACCAGCCGACCACGCGACGCGAGAAGACGTCCAGCACGACCGAGCAGTAGACCTTGCCCTCACGGGTGTGATGCTCGGTGA
>Ga0315284_10012622_pt1 | contig 12031 bp, 14 predicted proteins | sample YL17G09_16_MG_FD_203696 | JGI IMG/M metagenome (GOLD analysis project Ga0315284, IMG submission 203696) | Sediment microbial communities from Yellowstone Lake, YNP, Wyoming, USA - YL17G09_16 | ecosystem: Environmental > Aquatic > Freshwater > Lake > Sediment | place: USA: Wyoming | collected...
TAATTCAAGATTTGGAATTAAACAATAATTATATAAAAGAAATAGAAGATAAAATAAATAAATATTTAAGTAATGAAGATGTTGATGACGATGATGATGAGGTTGATGATGAGGATGATGATGATGATGAGGATGAAGATGAGGATGAAAAAATTACTTTTGAATATGAGTATGAGTATGATATGAATGAAAATCTAGATGATGATAATCTAGATAAATTAATTAAAGATAATTATTTAGATGATGATGAAGAATGTTCTATTTATTCATGTACTAATTCAGTATCATAATAATTTTTGGTCCAATAAAATTTTTCAGGATATAATGGTGTATATTTAATTGCTTCTAGAATAAAATTATCTTGTTCAACATTCCAATTTTCATCAACCTTTCTATTTTTTTCTAATTGTATATATTTTTTATGAAAATCTATGCCAACATAAACAACATCAATATTTAGTTCTTTGGCAATAATCCAATATCCTTTTCTTAAAGTTTGATTTAGTTTTCGTGTACCTTCAGGAGCAATATAAATTAAATAATTATCTTTTATTTTTAATGTATCAATAATTTTAGTTGTTAAACCATTTTTTGTTTTATCAACACTTATAATATTTACTTTATTATCAATAAATAATAAAAATGGAGAAACCATTGATTCAAATAATTTTTTCATTAAACAATATAATTTATATTTTTTATGTAAATATCCGTAATAAATTATCATGCCTATAAAAAAATCATAAATTGATGTATGAGAACTAATAAAAATTACTTTGGAAGGCAAATTTTTAATATCTATACTAACATTAAAACCCATCATTTTTAGTAAAAACTTAAAAAATATTTCATAATAGTTATAAAATAAAAAATAAAATATAAATAGTATAAATAGTATATTCATTTATAATTATAATTATAATAAAACTATATAAATTAATCTATAAATATAAAAAATATTAAATCAATGTATTATTATTATTCATTCTAATACAAGATTTTTCTAAATCATAAATCGATATATGTTTCTGTTTATAAAGTATATCAACTATTAATTTTTCTCTTTCAATATAATTATAATTTTTTAATATTTTAGCACAAAAATCAGGTGTTAATTTTTTTTGGGTATTAATAATTAAATAGGAAGATGTTTTACACATATTATGCATCATGTATAAATCATCTTCAGAATATTGTTTTCCTTCTTTTATTTTAGTAAATTCTTCTTTAGAACATAAATCATACATTTTTTTGAGTAAATTTATATTATTTTTCATATTATAAGATATATAATAGTAAATAAAAAAATAATATAAAAAATAATATAAAAAAAATTTATTTATTTTTATGTATAATTAATTTTTGATTTATTTTTTTAAAATTATTATTTATAATATCATCTTTTTCTCTCATTTTAAGTTGTCTTAATTTTTCTCGCTCATCATTTTGAAATTCTATTTGTTTATAATAATCACGCTCTTTTTCATTTGCTTTAAAACTAATCGAAGACCGCGCAGATTCAAGTTGGCCTACTGACTTATATGTATTAAATTTAACACTATCTGGGTCAATTAATAAATTTTCATCAAAATGAGCAGATTTTATATCTGTGTAAGATAAATTATTACTATTTGAATATCCAAAACCACTATCATTTAAATTACCCAATGTTTCAGTTGAAAATTTACTAGATAAATCAATAGCAGAAGGCTCTTGAAATTTTATTAATTGTTCAGATGTTTTATTTTGCTTTAATTTATTAAAATGTGCATTAAAAACATCTTGGCTTACTTTGGAATTAAATATTTTACTGTCATCATCATTATTATTTTTCATTAAATCTCCATATCCTTGCTCATTATCATCATTTACTTTATATTTATCAAAAATATCGTTAAATGTTTGTATATTAAAATTATCTTTATCTAAATGAATATTATAAACATTTTCATTTACATCATCGTTATATTCTTGTTTTTCAACTACTTTACTAATTTTAATAGCAACTTCATGTTTATCATCTGATTTTTTTAATAAATATATATAAGCATTCGTTATTAAATTAAATAAATCAGATGTGTCTTTATTTTGTCCTATATTTTTATCAGGATGATATTTTAATGCCCGTTTCTTATAAGCTTTTTTAATATTTTCTATATTAAAATCATTATTTTGAAGTCCTAATATTTCCCACGGATTATAATCTTTTTCAAACATTTTGATTTTTTCATTAATATATTCATTCTTTTTATTAAAATTCGTTTCAAAATATATTTTTTCTTCATCTTGTTTTGTTTTAAAATCTATTTTTTCTTTTTCTAAACTTTGTTTTATATTTTCTACTTCATCATTAAAATTATATGGGTCAAATTTTATATTATCAAAATTAGGCTTTGGGGAGGAAACTTGGTCATTAGAACTGGATGGATAATTAATAAAATTTTCTGGAGTTTTATCGCTTGATACATTAATTAAATTTCTTTGAACTAAAGCATTATTTAAATGTGTATTTTTTGCTTTTAGTTCATAATTATAGTTTGAAAAATCTTCATAGTTTTTATCTTTTTTAATTGGAACTATATTATTTCTAGAATGATTTTCATTATTTCTGTATTCTAAATACTCTTTAGTGACGTTTGAATTATTTTGCTGTTTTTCTGATTTATATTGTTTTTCTTGATTAACAATATTGTTATTAACATTGTTATTATTATTTTTTTTTATTTTAGTAGATGATGAATCATTATCTTTTTTTTTTTTAATTAAAATTTTATTATTAGATGGTATTGATTCTTGATTACCCATATAAATATTAATTAGTATTTCTTTTTTATGTATTTAACAAATTTAAAATAAATATATTTATTTTTAAAAATAAATATATTTATTTTAAATTTGTTAAACAATGGCTTTAAAGAAATCTTCGTCAAAATTTTTATTTTTGGGCACAATTTTAGTTCTTGCTATTATTGTGGTATGCGTAATATACAAAAACATTAATAAAAGTAGCAATATAATAAAATGTAATATGAAATATGGTTTGTGCCCTGCAGCAAAATGTATACCCAACCCAAATGATGATTCAAAAGCTTATTGTCTGTGTGATGTTGCAAATGGAACCAATTATAGTGTTGGTAATAATGATTGTGAAAAAATAAAACCTTATAAGTCAAAATCCGGACAAGAAATAATTTTTTCCGACTTTAGTCCAGTTATTACGAAAATGGGATATCATATGCAAACATGTCCACCTGAAGCGGTAAATTTAAATTGTATGAATAAAATTTGCTCAGTGGACCCAAATAATCCTTCAAAAGCAATTTGTTTGTGTGATAAGTTGGATAATAATGGATTGGATTGGGTTACGTTCAATAAAAATGGCGAACCAAAAACATGTAATTATCAATCTGGAGCGTCTAAACAGAGTAGTTCAAGTTTGGATTCGTTTATTGCAAAGAACTCCACTAACTAAGTTCTTGGTAGGCTCACACTTGTTTTCATGATTATATATTTTAATAAATTTGTTAAAATATATTATTTTATAAAAAAAATTATATATTTTAACAAATTTGAAATTTAATTTTCTCAAAAATATTATCTTCATATACTAAAATAAACAATTTAATGTCTATTTTATCATATAAATTATATATATACGTTTTATTTTCATATATATATTTAATTGTTTCTGATGTATTTAATTCTTTCTGAATAATTTTAGATATTTTATTATCATATAATCGTATATTTTCGTCCAAATTGTGTTCAGGAATATACACTCTAATACGACTTTCATTTAATTCAGTAATATACCCATAAGTTAAAATTTCTTCGGTATTTTTATTATTAAAAATAAAATCTAACCTATTTTTTTTCCTATAAAATTTTTTTACATTTTTTTCAAAATTATTTATGTGATTAACTTTATTTTGCAGTTCTTCAATTGTAAAAATATCTTTTTTATTTATTAAAAGAATTTGATTAAAATAATCAATACTTCTTCTAATCGGCGATGTAAAATGTGTATAATATGAATTTTCCATTTTTGAATGTATTTGTGTTAAATTATTATTGATATTGTTGTTATCATTATTATTATAAATTTCATACTGAGCGCTATTTTCTTGCTTACATTTTAAGAAATGAATTAATTTTTCATTTGTTATATTTTCTGTTGTGAATTCTTCAGAACTTCGTTCTTCCGTATTCATCGCATACAACTTCTCTAACGCTACGTTATCTGCTATATCTAGTAATAAATTTTTATTATGATGTACTCTTAATATAATATTGCTCAATGAACTAGAAAATGAAACTAAATATTCTGCTACAATTTTATTAGCATAAATCATCCATTTTTCTACAAATATATGAGAATTGATTTCTTCTAATTTAAAAAATGATTTTGTAGTATTTACAAAATGAATTAAAGTTTTATTCTTTCTATATATTTTATCAAATTCTTCATAACTGTAATTTTTTTCAACATAAACTATTTTTTCTTCAATTTTATAATCGATAAGTTGATTGTCTTTTAAGCGTAATATAACACTTAAGGAAAATCTATTATTTTTTTCAATAAATGAACATAAATCTTCTGAATATATATTGGGAATCAAATTTATATTATTTGATAAATATATTGTCGTAACTCTTTTAAGTATATCCTCTAAATCCTGTTTTTCATTTAAAAACTTATAAGGGCATGCAATATGAATACCAATTTCAGTATAATCTTCTTTTTCTATATAATGAAATCCATCATCCAAATCTTTTGAACCTTCTGGATCTATACAAAATATCTGAAAATCTATATTTTTTATATTTTTTATGATTTCTTGATGTTCAATTAATTTTGTTTTAGAAAATTTTGATGTTTTATTAAAAATATTATAGAAATATAATAAATTTTTATATTCATTTTCTAATATTCCAACTTCTCCAAATATTTCAATAATATTACCAAAAGGCTGTTTTTCATTAATTTCCCAGGATTTAAATTCAATTATACAATAAACAATCGTATTTGACGTAGAAGAACAACATACATAAAAATGAGGAAGTTTCTTGTTATTTGGTTTAAATAAATAAATAGGTTTTTTATTTCGCACACCATATTTCATTTTAGAATTTAAGCATAAAATACCAGAAATAATTTCTATATTTCTTTCTTTTATATTGATAACTTTATTATCCTTAATATATACTACGTCATTAATAAGAGCTCGATTATTTTCAACTTCTTTATTATTAACAAAAAATATATTGTCTTCTTTTTCTAATATACCATATGTATATTGATTGCTATTTTCAATTTGTTCTATTTTTTCAAAATTATTATAATAATTCATGTATTATAATAATCAATTATTGATTATAAATATTTTTTCATATTTTATTTATTTTTTAATAAATTATTTCATTTTTTTAGCCATAATTTCAGCACAATCAGCAATTCTTGATAAATCTTTTTTAATTGATTTCATTGTTTTATTGTGGCCAATTAATTCAGAATGAAGCAAGCTAATATATTCTAAAATATTGTTTCCATTCTCATCTTCAAATAATGTACAAATTCCTTTATATATTTCATTTTCAGACAAATCAATAGCTACATGACTACTACCTCCACTTTGATCATCATCTTCATCTTCTTGACCATCGTCTCCATCACCATCTTCATCACCATCTTCATCACCGTCTTCATCATCTTCTTCATTATTATCAGAACCACCGGATTGTTCTTGAAGTTGTGATACCTCACTTTTAGATAAATCTTTTTTCACACTAACATTTTCTTTTGTATTAAAAGCACTCATTTTTATAATTATATTTTGTAATTATACTTTAAGTGCTTTTAATAAACATTATAAATATTATGACTATTAATAAATATTTAAATTTAATTATTAAAAATTTTATTATATAATTTACTAAACAGAATATATTATCAAAAATATTAGTTATCTTAACATTTTTATTATTATTATTTTTATCAACATTATAATCAATATTATGATTTTTAATAATATTAATATTAATATTATTACTATTAGTATCTTTATTTTTCTTAGATATAATAATTGAAATATTTTTTTTCATTTATAGTAATTATATTATTTAATATCTTTAAAAAAAATATTCCATTATTACCTTAAAATAAAATGATATAATTGCTAAAATAACAATTAAAAACATTAAATACAATAACTTTCTATTTTTATTATTATTTAAATCAAAAATAGTAGGCTTATAAACATATAAGAGAATAATTAAGATAATATAAATAAATATAATAAATTTTAAATCAAATATCATTTATTATTTATGTAGATTTAAAATTTATTTTTTATTTGCGTAATTTATATATAAATGAATTATAATTTAATAGTATTATTTATAATTATTATTTTTATATTTTATACAATAAATAAAAATTTGATTATTCATAAAGAAAATTATTTGACGTATTATTTACCTTTTTATAACATTGATTCTAATTTATTAAATAATTTCTATAGAGAACATAATTATTCTAAAAATTTCTTTAAAAAAAAATTTGATTATGAAGTTATAAAGTTAGGTTCAAGTTCATATTCTTATGAATTCAATGTATTATTTTCAAAAATTGTTGCTGATAAAACAATGTCTTATTCTATATCTTCTATAAAATATAATAATGAATTAAAATTAATAAGTGATTTATATAATAATAAAATAAATTTAGCTATTGCATCAATTATATTAATTAATTATTTCAATATAGAATATAAAGTTAATTTAGATAATTTATATGTAATTTCAAATTTATATAAATCATATATAATTATTTTAACAAAATTAAAATATAATATTTTTAGAGTTGATGAAATTCCTTATAAAACAAAAATAGGCGTACTTAATGAAAGTAATGTTATATTTTTTTATATACATAAATTTTTAAAAGATTTAAAATATAATAAAGATGATATTGATATTATAGTTTATAACAGTTTAGATGATTTATATAATGCGTTTAAAAAAGATGAAATTAAGGTAATTATTTATATTGATAGTTTACCTAATGATAATTTAAATGAATTAATTAATTTTAATTTTGAAAGAGATATAATACTATTACCTTTTATAATAAGTAAAAGGCTAGAAGAAGAATTTTTAATTAAAAATGCTTTTTTAATCAACGATACATTTGATTTAAATAAAATAGCAGCAGCATATCTTCCTAAAAAATTTGATAATTATTATTATTTTATTTATCGACCCGATTTTCCTATATTAAGTTTACAAGATTTTTTAATTACAAATAATAAAATTTCGGATGATAATATTAATAATATAACAACATTATTTTTAAAAAATATTAAATCAATTAATTATATGTTAAATAATAAATATCAACTAACTTATATTGGACCACGTGTTCATATTAATAAATATTTAAAATACCATCCTACAACTATGAAAAATTTTGAAAAATATGGTTTTATAACAAATGAAAATAATGATAATTGTAAATATTTTGTTGATGTTAAAGAATGTACTAAAAAAACATTAAAAAATAATGGTTTTGAAATAATAGAATAAATGAAAAAATTTATTTTGATACTAAATTATATTTTTGATTTCCTTTAATAACAAAATTTTTTTGTAAATCATAATTTTTACGAACTAATATATCATCTTTAAATGCATAATCAGGACTTTTTAAGAAGGGATATTTTTTTTTATCATTTTGCTCATTGCAGCAATCACCAAGTTCTGATGATGTTGCATTAAATTTTGTTTCATTACAATTGTAACAAAGAGGAGCACTATCTTTATCACTCACATAATAATGATAACCAATATTTATCATATTAATCGGCAATTGACATTTATTATTTATACATTTTCCAAAATTATTTGGATAATTTTTATTACTTTGAAAAAAGGGGCATTCTTTATCTTCTTTACAAGGTTTATCAAATATACCAACTGCTTTTGGGCGACCAAAAGGGTCTAAAGTAGATTCACATGTTTCTCTAGAAAAATATGGCAAGAATGTTTTATCAGCATCTTGGTCATTGTTAATATTTATATTAAAACATGCAAATTGATTATCTAATTTAAAAGCCTCTTTTCTTCTTTGAACAAGATCTACAATAAAATCAGGATTTGTAATTCTTGGACTAAAATCATTAAAATTTTTATTTAATATAAAAAAATTATTATTAGCGCTATATTTATTAATACCTTCAGGCAATAAAAAATCTTCATTTGCATTAAGACCCATATAGTCAGCTTGTACGATTATTAACTTTTTTGTTTTATTATCTTTTAAACCAATATAAGCTAATGTAGGAACATAATAATTTTTTTCTTGATATAAACCTACTTCCATTATATATACAGGATTATCCTTATTTCCATCTAAATAAAGGATATTTAATATTTTAAAATAAATAATTTCAAAATCAATTAATCCATAAATAATTTTATCTTTTTGATCAACAATTTTTCTTTGATTTAAATTTATCCTTTTTAAAAATTCCATATTTAATTCATTAATTACAAGTATTTCTGATTTAATATTTTCATAATTAAATTTAGTTTCAATAGACGGACTATATTTTGTCCATCTTTCTTTATAAGTTTTTTTATTCATTTGGTCTATAAAAAATGTGACCTGATAATAAAATGGGAGTTCTTCTTTAGTTATTGGATTTAAAAGAAGCATTTTGGATCTTTTAAGATAATTATCATCTTTATCATTTACAAATGAGGCTAATTTTTTAAAATCTAATAATCCAACAGAATAAGACCTATTTCCAATTTCAGATGTAGGAGGTAATACTAATTGGTCACTATCAATCGGGATTGGTTCATTTGTGACTAAACTACTATTAACTTCTGTTGAAAAATTTTTCCAATAATTATCACATCCAGCAGTTCTTATATTTGATTGAGGTTTATATGTAAACAATATATTGAAATTATTGGGAACAGCTTGTTTATTTAGTTTAGGTATATAACAATAATGTTCCTTTTTATGAAAATATTTATTTAATATAATGTATATTGAAATAATAAATAAAATAATAATTATATAAATACACATGTTCATATTCATATAATTAAATAATAAAAAAATATATTTATTTTGTTTTTAATTGTTCATAGTATTTTTTTGTTTCAGACCCTTTATTATAAATATTTTTACTAATATTATTACTAAGATTATTAGTAATATTATTAGTAATATTATTAACAACATGATTATTAATTTTATTTCTATTATTATTTTTCATCATATTTTCAAACATTTTTAAAAAGGAAATAGTGCTTATTTTATAATTTATATTTAATTGATTATCATCAAATAATTTAAATATATTTTTATTTCCACCTATATTTTTATTTGTAAAATGAATTTTTAATTTTTTAGGCATTATAATAATATAGAATAATATTTTATTTTCAATATATTATAAATAAAATTAAGTCTGGCATGTTGCACATTCTTCTGCTAATTCTTCTGCTAATTCTTCTGCAGATTCATTACTAAATACTTCATCCAATTCACTTGATAAATTTTCTGAGTCTTCTTCATTTTCACAACAGTGCACTTTGCTATTTTCTCCACAGTTTTCTTCGCAGTTTTCTTTGCAGTTTTCTCCACAGTTTTCTCCACAGTTTTCTCCACAGTTTTCTCCACAGTTTTCATCACAGTTTTCTCCACAGTTTTCATCACATTGTTTTTCATCAGACATTTTTCCCATCATATCTTCCATATTAGGCATTTTACCTCCATCCATCATTTCCTCCATATTAGGCATTCCTCCACCTCCCATACTTCTCATCATTTCTTCCATATTAGGCATTCCTCCACCACCACCTCCTCCCATATTTCTCATCATTTCTTCCATATTAGGCATTCCTCCACCACCTCCTCCTCCCATATTTCTCATCATTTCTTCCATATTAAAATTATTACTTTGTTCTTCTTCTTCATTATCTGACCAAAAACTCCAATTAATTTTAATATTATTTTTATATAAATTTTTATTCTTGGTTAAATGAGACCACTCTAATTCTTCCTCTTTTTCTAAAATAATATTAATATTACTTTCATTATATTTAACATAATGTTGTTTAATATTATTACACAATTCAAAATTCATTTCATATTGTTTAATATCTTTTTGACATTTAAAATCAAAAATATTTTCTTTCAAATTTAAAGATTGATTTTTATAATCTGATATTTCAATATCAATTACAATATTATTTTTATTTTGATACCATACCAATGAAGGAATATAAATACTTTGTTCGAGAGCCATTATAATTTAATATATTAGTTTTTTTTTAAATCAATTATTATTAATTTCTAATAATATAGTAAATGGTAATTAAAAAAAATATATATACTTTTTATTTATTAATAATATTTTCTATTATAATTATTTGTATTACATTAAATAAAATATATAATACTGCTAAAAAAATTAATAATATTGAAAGTTTTAATAATAATAGGCAATTTAGTAATTCTAATAAACCAATTATATGGAATTATTGGGAAACACCTATTGGTAAAAAAAAACCAGGTTATATAGATTTATGTTATCAATCTGTATTACATAATTGTAGCAATTGTTTTGATATTATATTATTAGATGAAAAAAATATTGAAGATTATTTACCAGAAATAAATAAATATAATTTAAAACAATTATCAATACCTCAAAAAGTTGATTTTTATAGATATTTATTATTAGAAAAATATGGAGGTTTATGGATAGATGCTGATATATTGGTATTAAAATGTCTCTGTCCTTATTATAAAAAATTGGATAAATATGATTATATTGGATTTGGATGTGGTTTTGATAAAAAAACTTGTAAGAAAAATATGAATGGTTATAGTAGACCATTAAATTGGATGATGGCATCGAAACCAAAAACTGATTTTATTAAATGCATAAAAAATAATGCAATTGATAAAATTCAAAATCAAAATAATATTGAATATCATGGCATTGGAAAACAAATATTAGCAAAATGCCACGATAAATTAAAAAAAGAGAAAAATTGGGATTATTATCATGTTAATTCAAAATGTCAAGAATATGATTCAGAAGGAAATAAACTAAATCGTATATTTAATAAATTTAATAATAATGATTGTGATGAAGAAAGATTTTTTTTTCCTTTTTATAATACATCTCCTGGATTACCAGATTGGTTTAAAGCATTAAGTGTGGATGAATTAAAAAATACGAATTTAGATATAAAACCTATAATAGATAGTGCATTTAGTCCGAAAATAAATTGCTAAATTGCTAAAAAAAATATTCTTAAAAAATATACTTAAAAAATATATTCTTATACAATATTAGTATGGAAGATTTAGAAGATTATAAAAAATTACTTTTAATCAAACGTGATGCGCGAGAATTAAGAAGCATAATCTTTGGAGAAAATGACAAAAATGATTGGACTAAATTAATTATATTATATACGATGTTTTTATTATATCAACATTTATATTTAGTTTATCATTACATGGATATTATTGCTAAATCTGGACCAAATAATTTTAGAAAGGATTTTATTAATATTTTTATGTTTTTTTATTTTATAACAAATTTAAAAGGTGCTTATCAAGGAATGATTTATAGTGTATCTAAAGTGGATTATAAATTGGCACATAGTATGCATGGTAATATGAAAGAATATTTTGATTATTAATTATAAATATATATTATAATAATGTTATAATAATGTTATAATAATGTTCCTAAATATAATCCATAATAATAACAAAGAATACACGTAAAAGGATCATTTTTATTATATTCGGCTAATTTAAATAATTGCAATACGGATAAAATAAAATGAATCTTATTAAAATATTTTTGTATAAATATATTTGATAATTCTATTTTAGAATTATGAAAACAAATTTCATCATTTGATATACTATCAATATTAAAATTATTATATATATAAGTTGATAGTAATATTTTTGAATAATCATAATCTTTTA
>Ga0315284_10012624_pt1 | contig 12029 bp, 7 predicted proteins | sample YL17G09_16_MG_FD_203696 | JGI IMG/M metagenome (GOLD analysis project Ga0315284, IMG submission 203696) | Sediment microbial communities from Yellowstone Lake, YNP, Wyoming, USA - YL17G09_16 | ecosystem: Environmental > Aquatic > Freshwater > Lake > Sediment | place: USA: Wyoming | collected...
AAATTAATCGATAACCTTCCTAAAACCCTTATCAGATAAGGGTTTCAAGGGTGGAGGTGAAGAATAAAATAGAGGTACTCTAAAAGCCTTGTAAGACAAGGGTTTCAGAGTTTTCTGAAAGGCACAAATGTTAATATTAGGGAGGTAAGCTGAAATGAGAAACAAAATAATTTTAACTATATTAATTCTAAGTATAATAGCATTAGTTTTTTCGGGCTGTGGGGGAGGAAATCCTGTAACACCCCCAATTCCGGAACCAGAGCCAATAGAGACAGTAATCCCAGAGACTACCAAGGTCGTAGATGAGGAATCAAGTCAGGCAATAACTTCTGTAGCAGAAGATCAAAGCATTATTGTTTTTGAAAAATCTACTCCTCAATTAGAGGAGCTAGCCCCAGGAGATATCATAGCTATGGGGGTAACTGAAAATACACCAGAAGGCTTGCTTCGTAAAGTCACAAATATCACTAAAGGAGGAAAAGGTAGTAGTGAAATTGTTGTGGAAACTGAATTTGCCTCTTTAGAAGAAGCCATAGAACAGGGTGAATTTTATTTTAATGAAGCACTAAAAGCAGAAGATGCAAAAGAGCCCGTTTACTATGTAAAAGGAATAGAATTTATAAGAGATAAATCTACAATTAGAGATAGTAAAATACAACTTTTAGAGTTTAATTTTAACATTAATGCAATTATTTTTGATGGAGATAATAATCCGAATACCGAAATAGATAATATTACCTTAACCGGGCAAATAACTTTCGATTATGATTTATTACTTTCTGGCAAATTTGCCTTCCCTCACAAATTAAAAGAATTAGAATTTCAAAATATAGTCGAAGTAGAAAAAAAATTAGGGGTAACTGGAGGGGGTCCAGTAAAATTATTTTCTTATGAAAAAGTATTATTTACTCAAGACCTTGGTATAAAAATAATTGTAATTGGTAATATACTTCCCGTGGTTCTTCATCCTGTAATAACCATAAGTGCAAATGTAGATGGTGAAATTTTTGCTAAAGTAACTGCTGAGGTAACTGATAAAGATATCTATACTGCAGGAGTTAAATTTGATAATGGTAATTGGTATCCAATAAGTAGTCATGAAAATAATTTTTCTCCTCCATCGCTATCCTTTTCTACGGGTGGTTCGATCACATTTGGTGTTGGTCCGAAATTAGAATGTAAAGTGTACTGGGTACTCGGTCCTTATTGTAAAACAATTTTATACGGAAAGGCGATTGCAGATATTTACACAAATCCGTGGTGGAAGCTCTATGTAGGAATTAAAGCTAATGCTGCTATAGAAATGGAAATATTTAGTAAAGTTTTTGTTTCTGCTGAGTTATTAGTATTAGATTTAGAAAAAATAATAGCTCAAGCTGATGGACCTTTCAGTAACATTAATCATGCCCCAATAATCTCTGATCTTACCGCTAATCCCACCAGCATTAATATTAACCAGACTACTACTATAACTTGTACTGCCTCTGATGAGGATGCTGGAGATACTCTTACTTATGCCTGGACTAAAAACGGAGGGACATTTGAAGGAAGCACTACAATAGCGACGGTAACCTGGAGAGCTCCATCTACTGAGGGTAACTATTCGGTTGAGTGTGAAGTAAGTGATGGGGAAGCAAGTGATAGTAAATCAGTAAATATCTCAGTGGGTGACGTTAATCATCCCCCAGATATAACCTCTTCTCCAGTTACTTCTGCAACTAAAGGGCAACCATATAGTTATGATGTAAACGCTACTGATTCTGATGGTAATACCCTAGTTTATTCTCTAACATCTAAACCTAGCGGAATGACTATTAATTCTTCAACTGGACTAATTACCTGGACTCCCACTGCAACTGGAAGTTTTGGAGTTACTGTAAAAGTATCTGATGGAGAGCTCTTTGATACTCAGAGTTTTACCGTTACCGTAGAAGAGACTAGTACAACCCTTGGACAAGTCCAACTTTCAAGTCCATCCAACGGTACTACCGTGAACACATCGACAGTAACACTCTCCTGGGGCTCCGTGTCTGGTGCCACCGGCTATGAGGTTGTCTATGACACCTCAAGCAGTTTCACAAACCCAATCGGTTGGAGTGTTTCTGGTACGTCTCAGACAACCGGTACCTTAACCAATGGCACGACCTACTATTGGCGTGTCCGTGCTTTCGCGGGCAGTCAATATTCTTCATGGTCATCTGTCTGGAGCTTCACAAAGAGCGGAGCCATTGTTCCTCCTACCGGACTTTCAGTATCGAGTTATTGGAACACGGTATCTCCCGGGTTTCCCTCAATGAATCTCTCGTGGAATGCCGTTTCCGGAGCAACAGGCTACGAAATGTGGGTTCGTCCTTCTGGGGGATCATACGCTTCACTCGGTACTCGTGATGCCCCGTATGTCACCTTCAACAGTAACAGCCTGCCTGGAGGTGCGCGGTACGTCTCGGGAACCACCTACTATTTCAAGATTCGCACGGTGACCGCGTCCGGTACCAGTGATTTCACAAGCGAAGTTTCGTGTGTGGCAGCTGCGGCTCCGTCTCCTTCTATTGGACAAGTCCAACTTTCAAGTCCATCAAATGGAGCAACATTGCCACCTATGAATGTCACATTCATATGGAACTCCGTTAGCAATGCTACAAAATATCAATTTATCCTCTACAATCAGCAAGGACAAGTTGCACTAGATACGACTAAAAGTAGCACTTCTTTGATTGTTGCCCTTGGCACCGAAGAAACAATCACCTGGAAAGTAAGGGCAGGAGATAACAGCGGTAATTGGGGTGCCTGGTCTAGTACATGGAGTTTGACTTTAAAATCTACTACAACTATTAAATCCGATTTAATAGTAAGTAATATATGGACTGAACCAAATCCACCAATTGCTGCAGGTTATACTACTATAGGAATTGAAATTAAGAATCAAGGCAATGCTGATGCAACTGGGACCTTCTTTCTTGAATTTTATTTCGATGGCACCTATCAAGGACATGTTTATATTAATGGTTTAACCGCTGGTTCTACTAATACTTCTTATTGGCAAGCCGTTACATGGCCATCAGATATTAATTTACATACAATTAAAGGTGTAGTTGATCCTGATAATATTATTAATGAATCTAGTGAAAGCAATAATCAATATTCAATTCAAGTTAAAGCAACGGAACTACCAGTAGGTACTGGGACACTAAAAATAGAATCTGTACCAGGAGGTGCGAAAGTCTATATAGATGGAGTAGATAAAGGGGAGACACCTTCATCAGGATATTTGACAATTAGCAATTTAGCTGCTGGAGACCATAACTTGAAAGTCACTAAGTTAGGATATAAAGACTGGATAGGAGTAGTGACAATCCCTTCGGGAAGCACAAAATATGAAGCTGTTATACTCGAATCGATCACTACCAAGCCACTTCCACCCACTCCTCTTTCTCCAGGTTCTAGTTCTGCCCCGGGTCCGACCATCAGTATCCTGACTCCGACCCTTCAATGGCAGACCGTATCTAATGCAGATTACTATGCCCTGGCCATCAGTGTATATCCTTATGGTTCAACTAACGTTATCTATAATCCCCAGCAGATATACGGGAGCTCTATTACCGTACCCAGTGGGGTATTAGAATCAGGGAAGAAATACCGCTGGAATATGCAATCCTATAACAGTGCAGGTTGGAGTGAGGAGGTATCTATCCTCTTGTACTTCCAGACTGAACCCTCACCAAGTAGTCAAATCGAACGTCTTACTAATGGTAGTTTTTCTTCTGGAACAAGTGGCTGGACTTTAGTTGGTGATTTTTGGGCTGGAACAAATCTCTCCAACTATCACACTTCACCAGGATATGCAGCAGGTGGTGTAAACAGCGCGGGGTCACCAAAAAATAATGCAATTGGTTGGATGTATCAAACAGTGACTATTCCATCAGGGGCTACTTCGGTTACTCTTAGTTTCTGGTACAATATAACTTCAGAAGAATTAGGCTCCACCGCATATGATGTCCTTAATGTTACTATTCAGAATTCTGCAGGTAATTATCTAGCAACCGTGGCAGTACTTTCTAACCTTAATAAGTCTTCATTAGGAAGTTATAATAAAGTAACTTTTGATGCAACATCTTATAAAGGTCAAACAATTAGAGTGAATTTTCTTGCCACAACTGATGAATTTGTGTATACAGTCTTTCGAATAGATGATGTTAGCTTAATGTCTGATGGATAGTAAAAAATAAAAAGGAGAATAAACTAAATTAATTAAAATTTCTATAATTAAAAATAAAGGAGGAAAAGAAATGTTTATGAAAGTGAGATTATTTATTGCAGTAATGGTATTGGTACTGGTGACAATTATTACTTTTACCGGAGGTGTGTTTTCTCAAGAATATACTGGTTTAATCATCGATGCAGTTGGATTGAAAGCTGATGTAGTTTTTTATCCTGAAATACTTACTGTTGACGAGGAAGGGGTAAAGCAACCTGTATACACTTTACTTTCTGTTGACCCTGTCTTATGTGAAAAAATTGGTTTAGTGCAATATACGGATACATTAGAAGAGGCTATGCAGGCAGCTCGGGTAGGTGCAAATCCCTATGTCGTTAAAGTAAAAGAATTAGTAGGTACTGTGATAAAAGGAAATTTTATTATTGCTCTGGAAGATGCACGCAAGATTAGAGAAGCTAATAAAATTTCTAATTTCCTTACTCAATGCCGGGTAGCAATTGTTACAGGAGAAGCAGATGGTGCCGGCAGAACTATAGTTGCAACTGAAGAAGGAGGAATTGCTAAAGTTTATAGTACCACAGATATGGTTGGAGGAATAGATCATATAGATTACAAGCGAAATATGGTTGTTGCCTATGGAGAAGGGACTATACCTCAGAATGCCCCAGATGCACAAACCGGTCGTATTATGGCTAAAGAGGAAGCCATACTAAGAGCTGAAGCAGGACTTGTTAAAATTCTACAAGGTATTCAAATTTGTTCAGAGACAACTTCTGAGATTACTGAGCAACATAATGTAACTATGTTAATTACTCGGAAATTTGAAGGTTTTCTTAAAGGTGCCACTATGACCACTTTAAAATATGTAACTAATGAAAAAACAGGAGAACTTCTCTCCGTTTCGGTGGGAATGGAAATACCTTTTACTACAATTAATGCTTTGTTAGTCCCTATTCACAAAGATGTGATTTACCGTATTTACGAATTCAGTAAACCAAACTATTAATTAATTATTAAAACTCTAAGATTTTAAGGGGGAACATTGTTCCCCCTTAAAATTGAAGGGAGGTAAAATTATGAAAAAAGAATTTTTTTGGATATCAAAAATAGCAGTAATTTTATTATTGATTATAATGAATTTATTGCCAGTTTCAGCTGAAACTACCGGAATTAATTGTGGTAATGTTAAAGAAATTATAGTAGAAGGTCTGTCTTCTATTCAGCCTCATGAGGACATTGCTAATGCCAGGAATCGGGCTATTGCTGATGCATTACGCCATGCAGTAGAACGAGTACTTGGTCTCTATATAGAAGAAGAAACTTTAATGGAAGATTTTTCTAAATTGGAAATTGCGGTTTACAAAGAGGCCAAGGGGCATGTGGTTACTTATGAGATAGTAGAAGGTTCTGAAAAAATAGAAGGAGGTATTTACAGCTTAAGAATTAAGGCCACCATTTGTTTAGAACCTCGCATACTAGTCATTATTCCTGAGAAATATAACGGGAAAGAAATAATAGATGGTATAGTTGGATCGACTATTATTGATGGATTGCTTAAAACTGGTTTTTCAGTTATAGGTAAACAGGAGAGGGAAAGTATATATAGGAATCCTTTAATTAAGAGAGTTTTAGAAGGGGATAAGAAAGCAGTTTTAGAACTTGCGATGTATTATGGGGCAAATGTGGTTATAGTTGGTAAGGGGAATAGTGAGCAAGTGAGTATGATATCAGATTTTCATTCTGTTCGAGCTTATTTAGAAGTGCAAGCTTTTAAGACAGATGAAGATATGATTATTGCAGCTCACAGTCTACAAATTTCTGGGGCAGGGATTACAGAGAATAGTGCAACCAAAAAAGCCTTTAGTTTAGCAGGTGAACAGATGGCTGATTATTTAGTTGAAAAATTTGCTGAATTTCGAAGCCCTGAGGAAATTCAGGAGGTTAGTTTGCTTATTGATAATTTAAAAAGTGAGTCCCAATTTAACCAATTGAAAGAAAATATTGGTAAAATGCTTTTGGTTATTGAGGTAAAAGTTAATCTTTTCGAAAACAAAAAAGCTGAATTATTAGTTAAGACTTTAGGAGACATTCAAGAATTAGTTGAGGATTTGAATACTATAAATTTTATTGATTTAGATATTAACAAAGTGAATGAACATACTATTCAAATTATAATAAAATAATATATTAGTTAAAATCATTGAAAATATTTAAAAAAATATATTTTATTGAGATAGATTTATTTATTATTAAGATGGGGAGACTATTTTTATGATGCTTTGCCATAAATCTCTAAAATATTTAATAATATTATTCATTTTTTTATGCTTGATTACTTTAAAAGCAGCATCTAATTCTAATCTATCTCAGATATATTTAGAAAGGGCAAAACTATTTTACCAGACGGGCTTTACCAATGAAGCAATAGAAGAATGTGAAAAAATCCTTATTTCTCAGCCTGATAATGACGAAGCTCAAAACATAATAACCGAAATTAAGTCCAAGTTCAAAGATAGCGAAACACCTTATCTCTTATTCATTCGTGAGTTTGGCCCTCAAGGTTTCCAAGACGGAGAATTATCTACCTCTATTACCCTTACTGTAGATGATGAGGATAATGTTTATGTTGCTGATAGATATAATCATAATATTCAGAAATTTAACTCACAAGGAAATTTATTATTAACTTTTAGTAAGGAAAGAAACAAAAGAGATAATTTTTTCCGACCTATAGACATATGTTATCAAAATAATACTATATTTGTAGTTGATTCATTTTACCACGAAATACGGCAATTCAGTTTAGATGGAATTCCCTTAAAAGTTATTAATATTAAATATATAGAGAAACCTATAGGTATAGCTGTTGATGAAGAGCTAAATATTTTCCTTTTAGATTCTACCAAAGTTCAAAAATTAAATATAAATGGCGAATTAGAAAAGACATTTGGAGAAAATATACTATTAAATCCTAAGGAAATTACTTTAAATAGAGAGGGTAATATCTTAATTATTGATATTGATAAAAACCCTTTAAAACTTTTTAATAAAAATGGGTATGTTTTGGATCAATTTGGGGATAATATAATAGAGGAACTGGTAGGAATTGCTGAAGATAAAGAAGGTAATTTTCTATTAATTGACCGAGCAAAAGACAAGGTGCTCGGATTTGATGAAAAAGGTAAATTTTTAACTCAATACCCAATTAATCAAACCAAATTGATTAATCCTTTGGATATAGCTACTTCTCCGCATAATCTGGTTTATATTGCTCATCAAGGAAAGAACCGTATATTAGAATTTCAACATAAATATGCCCGCAGCAAAGAAGAACATTTTGCCTTAGGTGAACTGTATTTACTAGAACAAATTAATCTTTCGGCTATCGAGGAATTCCAAAAAGCCATTCGATTAGGTTTAGACACTTCCAGGGTATATTATCTTCTCGGACGCGCCTATCACCAGGAGGGAAAATGGGATCAAGCTATTAGTGAGTATGAAAAAGCTATTCAAATAAATCCTCAAGCAGAAATATATTTTTATTGTGGGAATGCCTATTATGCTAATCATTTATACGAAAGGGCGGCTCTAAATTTTCAAAAAGCCCTCATTCTCGACTCCAAGGATATAAACTCTCTTAATAATCTTGGTTATGCATATTTAAACCTAAATAAGTTGGATGATGCTTTTAAAATATTTTCTGAGGTATTAGCATTAGATTCTAATTATGTTGAGGCTTTAATTGGTCGGGGGATAGTTTTTTATAAAAATAAAAAATATGAGCAAGCTATTAATGAATACAAAAAAGTTTTGGAGATCGATTCAACCAATAAAAAGGTCAATTATTATATCGGACAATCTTATTATGCAAATGGAAAATATAACGAAGCTATTAAAATTTTAGAAAAAGCTTCTGCCGAGGGACCTTATTTTGTAGATTCACTCTATTACTTAGGGCTCACTTATCAGGAAATAGGTGAAACTGATAAAGCAATTGAGATTTTCCAATCAGCTCTAATGATTGCTCCTGGCCGGGAAGATATTAAGCAAGCCATATTTAAAATTCAGCATTAGCATTAGCAATGCTTTGAAACAAAATAGGTGTAAATTTTTTAATCCAAATTGGTTTGATAAATTCACCTAAATTAATAATATTTAAAATAGAAAGGAGATTTATAAAATGAAGAAATTCTTATACATCTTAATTATCTTTGTCTTGGTCTTTAGTTTAGGAAATGCCTTTGCCCAGGAAAATGTACTTTCGCAAAAAGTTAGTGAACTTGCTGCTAAATTAGCCTTTGCGGTAGAAGGTTATGTGGTTGGGGTATCTGATGAGATAGTTTATATTAATCTTGGGCAAGAATCAGGTATTGTGGAAGGTATTAAATTTGAAGTAGTCAGGTTAGATAAGGACCATCCTTTTAAGATGGGTGATAAAATCATCGGTTACCCAGAGACAGAAGTTGGCCAAATAGAGATAACCAGGGTCAGAAAAGAAATGTCTCTGGCTAAAATAAACGAAAAAGTGATGGCTATACAGGAAGGTGATAAAGTTTATCAAGAGATAAAAAAAGTTACCCGCATAGCTATAACAGAATTTACTTACGGAGATGAATTTAATGATTTTACCAGAAATATCCAGGATATGCTTTATACTAACCTGATTCAAAAGGGAATGACTGTTGTTGAACGTGAGAAAATAAACCAGGTATTAGAAGAACTAGGGGAAAGCTTTAGCGGGATGATTGATTTTTCTACTGCAGCTGAGATAGGAAAGATGCTGGGGGTAGAAGCTATAGTAGTTGGTACAGTTGCTGATATGGGTAACTCTGTTGACCTTAGAGCTCGCTTGGTGGATGTAGAAAAAGGTGCGGCCATAACTGCTGCTCAAACAGATGTGGTTAAAGACCCTAGCATTATGGAACTTCTTAAAAGCAGGATAAGGAAAGCAACCTATGTTAGGGGAGAGACGATGACTCCGGAAGAAAAAGGAGTTTCTGAAGAAGTTCCATATGCACTAAAGGTTATTTCTATCAATACAGATTCCTCATGGAAAGTCTTTGATAATGAATTGGATGGATGGAACACGGTTAATTTTGATGATTCTTATTGGTATAGTTGTGAAGAAATGTTTGATATTGATGGTCTCGGAATAGCAAAAGCAATATGGTATCCTGGAGTTCCTAAACCTTCAAAAACTTTTTTTAGGAAAATCTTGGAAATAAATGGTTCTAAAATTTTAAGTGGTAAATTATTTATTTGGATTTACTCTTATGCTTCACCTACGATCTATGTAGATCTCTTCGTTAATGATGCATATGTTGGCAAATGCCAAGGAACATGCTATCCCGAGAAACCAATAGAATTCAATATAGTTTCCCTTCTTCGCATAGGGAAAAATGTTATCGCAATTAAAGCTGATTTCGAAAGAGGACCAAGTTCCGATTATTACTGGGGAGCAACAGGTGACATTAAGTATCAATGATAATTTACTAATATTTAAACAGATAAGAACCCTAATTTCATATCAGCCATTTGAAGATAGAACAATTCAGTTCAATTTTTTTATTAAAAATCTAGAAAATAGTCCACGTGCTTTCTGGATAGGAGAAAAAACCTATTTAATTGATAATTTGACTAACATATACTCCAGCCCAATTACTTCTATATCTAAAGATTCTGAAGAAACAGTTACTCTTATACAAAATTATAATGTGGGGTTTACGGTAAGTTTCTCTAAATTGCAAGAAGGAATTGAAGCTGTTGCTTTGGAATTTTATTTGCCATGGTGGGATAACTACTATGGACACTGGGGTGGTGAGGATACAGTGTCTTTTGGTCCTATAAAGTTAAAATAATCTAAAAATTTTAAGTATTAATTCTTATGCCAAATTTAAGACAGTCTTGTACTGAGATATGTAGAATCATCAATTATTGTAAATTTTTTAATCCAAATTGGTTTGATAAATTCACCTAAATTAATAATATTTAAAATAGAAAGGAGATTTATAAAATGAAGAAATTCTTATACATCTTAATTATCTTTGTCTTGGTCTTTAGTTTAGGAAATGCCTTTGCCCAGGAAAATGTACTTTCGCAAAAAGTTAGTGAACTTGCTGCTAAATTAGCCTTTGCGGTAGAAGGTTATGTGGTTGGGGTATCTGATGAGATAGTTTATATTAATCTTGGGCAAGAATCAGGTATTGTGGAAGGTATTAAATTTGAAGTAGTCAGGTTAGATAAGGACCATCCTTTTAAGATGGGTGATAAAATCATCGGTTACCCAGAGACAGAAGTTGGCCAAATAGAGATAACCAGGGTCAGAAAAGAAATGTCTCTGGCTAAAATAAACGAAAAAGTGATGGCTATACAGGAAGGTGATAAAGTTTATCAAGAGATAAAAAAAGTTACCCGCATAGCTATAACAGAATTTACTTACGGAGATGAATTTAATGATTTTACCAGAAATATCCAGGATATGCTTTATACTAACCTGATTCAAAAGGGAATGACTGTTGTTGAACGTGAGAAAATAAACCAGGTATTAGAAGAACTAGGGGAAAGCTTTAGCGGGATGATTGATTTTTCTACTGCAGCTGAGATAGGAAAGATGCTGGGGGTAGAAGCTATAGTAGTTGGTACAGTTGCTGATATGGGTAACTCTGTTGACCTTAGAGCTCGCTTGGTGGATGTAGAAAAAGGTGCGGCCATAACTGCTGCTCAAATCGATGTGGTCAAAGATCCGACTATAACGGGTCTCTTAAGTAGTGGGGTTAGAAGCACTGTATATGGAGAGAGAGCTACTACTTCAGCAAAAGAAGCAAAAACTATACAAGAAGTAAATATTCAGAATTTTAATTTTAAATTAATTGATTGGCAAAAGAAAGGAGAAGGCATAATTTTTGATTTAATCATTACAAGTGAACAAGATAGTTGGCTTTCTTTGATTACAGAATGGAACGCTTTAAGAACAAGGTTTTTTGATGATTTTGGAAATGAATACTATACTAGTAAAATTCAACTTGGAAATGAACCTACTTACAATTCCCGGGCCAAAAACTTACTTGTTACCGGAGTGCCTATGAAAGCAATTATCTCCTTTGACAATTTTTCACCTCAAACAAAAATCATATCTTTACTCGAAATCACATGCCGTAATGCTGATGATAAATTTTTCTCAGTTCAATTTCGAAATATTCCTATATCAAAGTAGGATTAAAGTAAAATAATAGGTAGATTTAAAAATTTTTTAAAAAGACCACCAGGGTACATTTTTATATTTTTAAGTATATTTACATGATTAATGCAAAACTAGATCATCTTAATTTTTTTATGTACAGTCCTTAATGTTAAGGACAGAACCCTTAAATTGACTCTGAAAAGGAGGAGATTAAGATAAAGGTAAAATTAATAAGCAGTGTAAGTATATTAATTATTATATTATTTTCATTTACATTTTTTTCTATATTTGCTGAGCGGAGTTTTGAAATAACTGATTATAATACCCAGGTAAAGATATTAGAAAATGGTGATATGCAGGTAAGTGAAATTTTTGAGTATAGTTTTAATGGTGATTTCAATGGAATGATAAGAAGCATAGGAATTAAAGGTTCGGATGGAATTGAGTATTTTAAAGCATCTGAATACTCCCCTGAATATAAAGAATTAGAATATACTCAAAGCGTTAATGGGGATATGGTGACTTATAAAATATATGATCAATCCAGCAATGAAATAAAATCATTTTTATTAGAATACCAGTTAAAGAATGTGGTAACTCTATATAATGACACTGCAGAATTGTATTGGAAAT
>Ga0315284_10012626_pt1 | contig 12029 bp, 11 predicted proteins | sample YL17G09_16_MG_FD_203696 | JGI IMG/M metagenome (GOLD analysis project Ga0315284, IMG submission 203696) | Sediment microbial communities from Yellowstone Lake, YNP, Wyoming, USA - YL17G09_16 | ecosystem: Environmental > Aquatic > Freshwater > Lake > Sediment | place: USA: Wyoming | collected...
GCAGCGTCCCCGCCCACCCTCCCGCCGCCCACCGATCCCCTATGGGGTGAGGTGTATCCTTGATCTGCGGCGATACGCAGAGTCGGACCATGGAAGACCCACAACCTACCCCAGCTCGATCCGCTGAGCATCTGCCTGGAGAATACCGGCGGGGCCTTCTGGCCGGGCTGAGTCCCAATGTCGTGCTGCTGGGCTGGGTGTCGTTCTTCGCGGATGTCTCAAGCGAGATGCTCTATCCGCTGATCCCGATATTCCTCACCACCGTCCTCGCCGCTCCGGTTCAGGTGGTCGGTGTAATTGAGGGTCTGGCAGAAGCCGCTTCCAGTATCGCCAAACCTCTGGCTGGCCGCTGGTCAGACGCGAGTGGCAAACGTGGGCTGTATATCCTCCAAGGCTACAGCCTGTCGGCGCTGTCCAAGGCGGTGTTGGCGCTAGCGCATGGCTGGCCGCTGGCGCTGGCGGGAAGAGTGGCGGACCGCCTAGGCAAAGGACTGCGCGGCGGCCCCCGGGATGCGCTGCTCGCGGATTCGGTCGCGAGTGCCAATCTTGGCAAGGCGCTGGGATTCCACCGAGGCATGGACACGATGGGAGCGGTGGTTGGCCCGCTGCTGGCGCTGCTCCTGCTCAAGTTGAGTGGAGAGAACCTACGCCTGGTCCTCTGGCTGGCTGTCATACCTGGCTTGATGGGCGCGGCGCTTGTCCTGCTTGTCCGTGAGCGGCGCAGGGCGATGCAGTCCCGGCAGGCAGCCAGGCTAACCGCAAACCTGCCAAGCCGGTTCAGGTGGTTCTTGGTGGTGTGGGGCGTATTTGCGTTCACCAATTCCAGCGACGTTTTCCTGCTGCTCAAAGCCAGGTCCCTCGGACTGGCCACCATTGGAGTTGTCCTGCTGTACGCGCTGTACAACCTGACTTACGCGGCGGCTAGTCCGGCATTGGGCCGTCTGTCCGACATACTTGGCCGCAAGAAGCTGTTGATCTCCGGCCTGCTGGTCTTTGGATTGGTCTATGCAGGATTCGCGGTGGCAATGAAGCCGGTTCATCTCATTATCCTCTTTGCGGTGTATGGCTTGTACATGGCCGCAACTGAGGGCGTCAGCAAGGCGTTTGCCATTGATCTCGTACCGCCGAGCTTCAAGGCCACAGCCACCGGTTTGCTCGGAATGGTTGTGGGCATCGGAGCACTGGTCGCCAGCAGCGCGGCCGGTGTGCTTTGGGATCACGTGGGAAGCTGGACGGTCTTTGCGCTAGGCGCTGGCGGTGCGACATTGGCAGCTGTGGCCCTTGGCGGATCCTCGGTGCTCAGCAGAGGGGCTACACAGCCTAGTACATAGCCTTCATATAGCGCGGCGGGTCCTTGCGGTGCGATTCAACGCTTACCTCCAGGCGTGCAGCCAGCCCTGGGGTAGTTCGTCACGTCCCAACTCGCTCCGCCGGTTCATCGGTCCAGCTGCGGCAGTTCCTCGTCATCGGGTATCGGCTGTGTGGCCAGCAAGTGCTTCGGCAGGAACGCCGTGTTAGCTATCACCGTGGGAATCACCGCGCTGGCGATGACCGTGGCGACGAGCAGCGAGTACTGCTCCCGGCTGATGATGTTGTGCGACAGCCCGTAGAGCGCGGAGATCGTGCCGAAGGTCAGCCCCGTGGACATCAGCAGCGTGTAGTACCACAGCTCGCGCGGCTCGCGGCGGAACAGGCCAATCACCGGATAGAGCCCGGCGATCTTCGAGAACACCTTCGCCCCCAGAAGCACGAGGAAGATCGCGGCCGCGCCTGCAATCGCGGGCACGGAAACAAGCATGCCGGCGCGCAAGAAGTAGAACGGCGTGAGGAAGCCGATGGTCAGCGTTCGCAGGCGGCGCATGAAGAACTGGTCGGCGCTGACCGCTGTGGCGAGCACCATTCCGACGAGGTAGGCGGGCAGCACTGCTTCGTTACCGGCCCAGATGGACAGCGCCCCCAGCCCAAACAGCACCGTCAGCACCCACTTCGTGCGCACCGCCGCTGTGCGGTAGGCGTAGGCGCGCGTGAGAACGCCCGTGAGCCAGGGCGACGTCGCCAGGACGGCCACGGTGACGCCGAGGAAGACTATCGTGCGGTATGTGAACGGGGCGAAGATCAGCCCCAGCGCGATCACCGTGCCGAGGTCGTTGACGAAGCACGCGCCCAGGATGCCTTTGCCGTAGCCGGTCTTGTTCAGCCCCGTCTCGACCATCACCGCGTAGACGACCGCCATCGACGTGGTGGAGAGCGCGATGCCCGCGAGCAGGCTGGCGCGCAGGTCCCAGTGCAGCAGATAGAATGCGACCGCTGCGCAACCGAGGAACGGCGCGAAGAAGCCGATTGTCCCGACCAGCAGCACCTCGCGGCGCTTGCCCTTCAGCGCAGTGGGCTCCAGCTCCGCCCCGGCGAGGAATGTCAGCAGCACCGCCCCCGCGCTGGCCATGAAGCGCAGCCATTCTTGGTCCTGCCCCAACGCGCCCGGGCTGAGCCAACGCATTGCCGCCCAGCCCGCGGCAACGCCGACGCAGATCTCCACGAGCGCCATCGAAATGCGCGCGTGGTTGGCGATGATGGTGGAAAGCACTGCCAGCGCGAGCCAAACAGCCGCGAGCACGAACGCCGTGAGCATTAGGTCCTCCTGCAAGCAACCTGACTGAGACACCGTGTCTGGCGGGCCGGCTCGTATAACGCGACGGCTCGCCGGGCAGGAGTCATCAGCCTGGAATCAGGCGCTTGTCAGGGGGACTCCATCCCCTAATGGCAATATACCATGAGGGTACAGTGAGTATTCCATTGTTGTGGCAGCACCACGATGATAGGGACCCCTGCGCTCCTGGTGAGACGGCAGCGCTGGCACGGTCGGGCCGGGACAGTGCCCCGCCCCAATCCGTAGCATCGCGGCACAGAGGTGCCGCCTACCGCCCGACACAGGCGGGCCGCCTGTGCCACCGCGGCCTACTGCCTCCTGCCTACTGCATACTGCCTTCCGGCGGCGGGGACGCCGCCGCTACGGGCCGGGAAGCCCCAATGCCGCCAGGATGGCGGCGCTCCCAGGGCCGCCACGATGTAATATATGCGGCGACTTCACCCTGGGAGCTAGCTGTGGCAACGTTGCACTACACCAAGTCTCACGAGTACATCAAGGCAGAGGAAGGCGCGTACTTCCTGGGGATCTCCAACCATGCGCAGAAGGAGCTGGGCGACATCACCTACGTCGAGCTGCCCGCCTCCGGCGCGGAGTTCAGCGAAGGCGAGGTGTGCTGCACGGTGGAGTCGGTGAAGGCGGTCGCCGAGGTGTACGCGCCGCTGAAGCTGGCGGTCGTCCAGCCCAACGAGCGGCTCAACGACCACCCGGAGCTGATGAATCAGGACGCGGAGGGCGAGGGCTGGCTGATCGAGGTGACGCTCGCCGACATCGCGGCCCTGGGTGCGCTGATGGACGCCCAGGCGTACGCGGCAATGGAGAAGTAGCCCCACCTGCCCGTCCGCACTGGGAGCATCGCGAACATGACCTACATACCACACACTGCGACGCAACGCGCGGCAATGCTCAGCGCGATCGGCGTCGGCAGCATCGACGAGCTGCTCACGCCGATCCCCTCTGAGCTGCGGCTGAAGCGCGCGCTCAACGCCCCAGCCGCGGAGGGCGAGGTGGGCGTCACCGCGCGCCTGGCCGGGGTACTCGCGCAGTGCCGCTTCATCCCGCCGAGTCGCGTCTTCGCCGGCGGCGGCGTGTATCCGCACCACGTGCCGGCGGTGGTGGACGAGCTTTCGCACCGCGGCGAGTTCTACACCGCCTACACGCCCTACCAGCCCGAAGTGAGCCAAGGCATGCTGCAGTGCATCTACGAGTACCAGAGCTACATCTGCCTGCTCACCGGGATGGAGGTGAGCAACGCCAGCGCCTACGACGGCGCGACGGCGCTGGCCGACGCGGTGCTGATGGCGTACCACCACCACAAGGGCAAGCGCGGGCACGTGGTGATCGGCGCGCACGTCAACCCGGAGGCGATGCAGGTCGTCGCCACCTACACGCAGGGCTTAAGCCTGAGCCTGCTCACCTGCCCACCCACGGCGGATGGCCGCACCGATGCGGACGCGCTGCGCAGCCTGGTGGGGCCGGAGACGGCGGCGGTGGTGTTCCAGATGCCGCAGTGCCTGGGCTACCTGGAGGAGGACCTGGCGAAGATGATCAGCATCGCGCATCAGGCTGGGACCGCGGTGATCGTCTACTACTACCCGATTGCCGCGGGCCTGCTCAAGACGCCGGGCGAGCTGGGGGCCGACATCGTCTGCGGCGAGGGGCAGTGCCTGGGCAACCATATGGGCTTCGGCGGGCCGCTGCTGGGCTTTTTGGCCTGCCGCGAGGACTTCGTGCGCGTGCTGCCCGGGCGCCTCATCGGCCGCACGCGCTGCGAGCGCGACGGCGCAGAGGGCGAGGGCTTCGTGATGACGCTCCAGGCGCGTGAGCAGCACATCCGCCGCGAGCGCGCGACGAGCAACATCTGCACCAACGAGGCGCTGCTCGCCCTGCGCGCCTGCATCTACCTCGGCGCCCTGGGCAAGGAGGGGCTGCGCCAGCTTGCGGCGGTGTGCCACGCCGGCGCCTGCAAGGCGCATAAGGGGCTGACGGCGCTGCCGGGGGTCGCGGATTTCTACCCTGGCCGCAGCTTCTTCAACGAGTTCGCCCTGCGCTTCCCGCCGGGCAAGCGGGACAGCGTGCATGCGCACGCGCTCGAGCGGGGCATGCTCGCGGGGATCAAGCCGGATAGCCGCTGCCTGCCCGGGTTGAGCGACGCGCTGGTGTTCGCCTTCACCGAGGTGCACCGCGACGAGGACATCGCTGCGCTCGTCGAGACCATCCGGGAGGCGCTGTGATGGCCGCGGAGCACATGAAGCATGTGGGCGAAGTGAGCAAGGAATCGGCTGGGCAGGCTGCCGAGCCGGTGCTGATCTTCGAGCGCTCCCAGCCGGGGAGGCGCGGCGCGCTGGTCCTGCCGGTGGAGCAGCATCCATCTGAGCTTGAGCTGCCTGCGGGCCTGCTGCGCCGCGAGCCGCTGCCGCTGCCCGAGGTGGGCGAAGTGGACCTGGTGCGGCACTACATCAAGCTGTCGCAGAGCAACTACGGCGTGGACACGGGGTTCTATCCGCTGGGCAGTTGCACGATGAAGTACAACCCGAAGGCCACCGAGGCCGCGGGCATGCACCCCGGCGTGGCCCAGGTGCACCCACTGCAGCCGGAGGAATCCGTGCAGGGGCTGCTCAAGCTCATCGCCGAGCTGGCGGACTGGCTGGCCGATATCAGCGGGATGGACGCGATGTCGCTGCAGCCGGCGGCGGGCGCGCACGGCGAGTTCGCGGGGATGCTCATCTTCCGCAAGTACTTCGACCTGCGCCATGAACGACAGCGCACCGTGATGCTCGTCCCGGACAGCGCCCACGGCACGAACCCGGCCAGCGCGCACCTGGCGGGCTTCGAGGTGGGCGAGGTGAAGTGCGCCGAGCGCGGCGGGATCATGACCGTCGAGCTGCTGGAAGAGGCCATCGCGCGCTACGGCGCGGAGCACGTCGCGGGCATCATGCTCACCAACCCGAGCACGCTCGGCACCTTCGAGGAAAACATCCTCGCGGTGGCGCAGCGGCTGCACAGCGTCGGCGCGCAGCTCTACTACGATGGAGCGAACCTGAACGCGCTGCTGGGCATCGCGCGGCCGGGGGACATGGGCTTCGACCTGGTGCACCTGAACCTGCACAAGACCTTCAGCACGCCCCACGGCGGCGGCGGGCCGGGCTCCGGGCCGATCGGCGTCAAGGCGCACCTCGCGGACTTCCTGCCCACGCCCGTCGTGACGCATGACGCGGGCGGATATCACCTGACTGCGCCGCCGCAGAGCATCGGGCGCATGAAGCTGTTCCACGGCCAGTTCCTCGTGCTGGTGCGCGCCTGGGCGTATATCCTGCTCTGCGGGGCGCAGGGGCTGCGGCAGATCGGCGAGGACGCCGTGCTCGCGGCGAACTACCTCCAGGCGCGGCTGAAGGGCGCCTACGACATCCCCTACAGCGCCTACGACGACGGCCGGCCGCGCCCGTGCATGCACGAGTTCGTCGCCAGCGCGAAGCGGCAGGCGGAGCGGGGCGTGCGCGCGCTGGACATCGCCAAGGCGCTGCTCTCCGACGGGTTCCATGCGCCGACGGTGTACTTCCCGCTGATCGTCCCCGAGGCGCTGATGATCGAGCCCACCGAGACGGAGAGCCTGGAGATGCTCGACGCGTTCGCGGACGCGATGCTGCGCTACGCGCGCCTGGCGGAGCAGGACCCGGCGGCGCTGAAGGCGCTGCCGGGGTTGCGCGTGAAGCACCTCGACGAAGTGCACGCCGCGCGCAACCTCAACGTCCGCTGGAGGCCGTAGGGGGCCCTGTTCGTAGGGGCGAAGCCGTGCTTCGCCCTTGCGCTAGCATTGCTGCATGCAGACGTGCTGGCGGATGGAGGCGTGCGACGCGGCGAGCGATGCGCGCGCGGGGTGGCTTGTCGCGCGGGACGGTACGCCGCTGCCCACGCCGCTGTTCCAGCCGGTGGCCACCGCGGGCAGCCTGCGCACCCTCGACTGGGCCGACCTCTGGGGCTTAGGCTACCGCCACGTGCTGATGAACACCTACCACCTCGCAGTTCGCCCCGGGGTGGAGGAGATTGCGCGCAGCGGCGGCGTCAAGGCGTTCACCGCCTGGCCGGGCAGCGTGCTCACCGACTCCGGCGGCTTCCAGGCCTTCAGCCTGGCCTCGCGCCGCACCCTGCGGCCTGACGGCATCCGCTTCACCGACCACGCCGGCGGGGCGAGGCATCACTTCACCCCTCGAAGCGTGCTCAGCGCGCAGCTCGCCTTCGGCGTGGACTTCGCGATGTGCCTCGACGTGTGCACCGGCCTGCCCGCGCCGCGCAAACGCGTGGCCCGCGACATGGCGCTCACCCACGCCTGGGCGGTGGAGCAGGCAGCGCTGTGGCCGGAGCTGCTCAGCATGGCGGGCGCGCCGGAGGCCGGTAGGCGGCACTTCAGTGCCGCCGGCGATTCGGCGGCAGGGACGCCGCCGCTACCCGTCTCGGGCGCGGACAGCGTCCCGCCCCTACCGCCGCGGCTCTTCGGCATCGCGCAGGGCGGGCTGGAGGAGGACCTGCGCCGCGAGAGCATCGCGCTCATCGCCTCGCTGAGCTTCGACGGCGTGGCCCTGGGCGGGTTGGCGGTGGGCGAGCCGCGCGAGGATTTCCACCACATGGCTGCGCTGTGCGGCCCGCTACTGCCCAGTGAGCGCGTGCGCTACCTGCTCGGCGTGGGCGAGCCGGCGGACCTGCTATTCGCCGTCGCTCACGGCTTCGACCTTTTCGACTGCGTGCAGCCGACGCGCCTGGCCCGCCACGGCACGGCCTACACCAGCGCGGGCAAGCTGCACCTGCGCCACGCCATCTTCAGTGGGGACGCGCGGCCGCTGGACGCAGGCTGCCGCTGCCGCGTGTGCCGCACCTACAGCCGCGCCTACCTGCGGCACCTCTTCGTGCTGCACGAGCACAGCTTCGCGCGCCTGCTCACGCTGCACAACCTGGCGTTCTACCGCGCGCTGCTGAGCCGGGCGCGGCGGCGCATCATCGCCGGCACTTACGGCAAATGGTGGGAGAAGCAGTACGCGCTCGTCGATCGCGTCGTGCCCGAGGGACTATGACCGGCTCGGCTGCGTACGGGCCGCCCGTTGGCGGCCCTCTCAACGCTCGAAGAGCATCTGCCTGAGCTCCCTCTTCGACACCCCGAGGTGGCCGGCGATGTCGCTCAGCAAGTCGCTGAGCGTGCCCACCGAGATTGTCTGATGGAGGGGCACGCAGACGTGAAACTCCCCGCGTTGTTGAGTCGTGAGGATGAGGTGACTCCCGCTTTGGCGGGTGATTGCGAACCCGAGCCGCCCCAGAAGCGCCGCCAGTTCACTTCCCGAAAGGTCACGCGGGAGCTTGCGCATCAGGCGGCGATGACTTCCTCGACGACCATGTGCAGGCGGATCACTTTGGGTCGGGCCTCTTCCTCGGGGAAGTACAGGTGCACCGCATCGCGGACCATCTCCTTGAGTTCAGGCATGTCCCGGCCCTGGGTGAAGATGGGGAACCCCAGCGCGCGCGCACGAAAGCCGCACTCGGGATCTTCCTGGACTACGAAGATGATCTCAGGCACCTGTCGGATCCTCCAGGGGCATTATACCGGGAACGGGACTCTGGAGCAGGGCCGGTGTCACCGGCCCCTACGATGCGAGAACGGCGGCCCGCACCGGGAGCGGCTGGACGACGCGCGACTCGAGGCGCTCCAACTCCACCGCCGCATCCGGCCTCGGGGCGGACGTGGCAAGCTCACCCGCCAGCTCGCGCGCGCGGCCAAGGAATGCCTGGGCCTCGCGGTAGGCGAACTCGATGCTGCCGAGGCGTTCGAGGTGAGAGCGGATCGCGCGCTCGACGGAGGGCGAGTGCTCGCGCTGGAAGCTCTCGATGAGGTCGCGCGTCTCCTCCGGCTCGGCGCCGAGCGCGTGGATCAGCGGCAGCGTGATGCGCCCCTCCCGCAGATCGCTTAAGGAGGGCTTGCCGGTGACGGCGGGGTCCTGCGTGAGATCGAGCAGGTCGTCGACGATCTGGAACGCCATGCCATACTGCGTCCCGTATTCGCGGGCCTGGGCTTGGGTCGTCTCGTTCGCCCCGCCGAGGTAGGCGCCCATCTCGCCACACAGCGCGAAGAGCGCGGCGGTCTTGTAGTGGATCACATCGAAGTACTTCTCGACGCCCAGGCGGAAGTTATTGCGATTGAGGATCTCCTGAAGCACCCCCAGGCCGACCTGCTTGCTGGTGGCGAGCATCATGTCGATGAGCTTGAAGTCCCGCTGGCCGGACAGCGCTTCCATCGCCAGCGCCAGCATGTAGTCCCCGACGATCACCGCCGCCTCGTTGCCGAACCGGCCGTTGAGCGTGGGCAGCCCGCGGCGCAGCGGCGCCTCGTCGATCACGTCGTCGTGAATCAGGCTCGCCGTGTGCACCAGCTCGCAGCAGGCGGCGCTGTTGACGAGCCCGGCCAGGGCTTCGGTGCTGAACAGGCTGCCGACGGCGAGCATCAGCCGCGGGCGGATGCGCTTGCCGCGGCCCTTGGAGATCTCCGCCAGGTAGCGCAGCACGAGCTCGTCGCTGCCGCCGACGATGGCCTCCAGGCGTGCTTCCACTAGGTCAAGCGCGGCATCCAGATTCACGGCGGGGGTGCTCACGGCGTCCTCAGAATATCATGCCACCGCGCGTAGTGGGAGGCCGCCGCGTCAGCGCCGCCCGGCCCCTGCACCAGCATCCGCGCGGTCTGTCCGCCGGCATCCGATGGCGACAGGCGGATCCACACCTGGGTGAACGGTAGGTACAGCGACAGCGCCACACCGATGATGAGAGAGATCCACCCGAAGTAGAGCAGCGGGATCGCCGGATCGCGCTTGTAGGCGAAATCGGAGTAGTTGTCGACGCGCTTGGCCATTGACACGCGCATCGTCTTCCCCGCCAGCGTGGTCTCGAAAAACTGGTCGGCAGACAGCAGCTGCGAGGTGGTGCGCTCGGTGGCTATGTCGGTGATATGGACGATCGTCAGCGGCCCGATGTACCCCACTTTCTTGCCCCGCTGGTAAAGGTCCCCGGCCTTGACCTGCTCCATGAGGAACGCGCTGGAGGACATGGCATTGCCGCTCATCATCATTTGGTCCGCCAGCGCCGGGCCCTCAGGCGTGAGCACCAGCCACTGCTCAGGCACTACCGGGTACTCCCTCGACTCGGCGCCGTCCGTGACGTTGACGTAGCCGATCTGCTGGTAACCGCTCTGGTAGATTACCAGCTTGTTCAGCACCAGCGGGTGGTTGACCTTCACCTCCTGCGACTTGACTGCGCCGTAGCGCGAGGCGGTGAGCGTGCTGACGAAGTCCCTGACGAAGTAGCGGTAGTACTCGCGCAGCTCCGGGTCGACGTCCTTAAGCGACTCCGGCTCAACAATGCTCTTGTCGTAGTCGATGCGGAAGCGGTCCTGGGACAGGGCGAAGGTGAGCGGCGCCAGGCGGTCGAGCAGCGGGTAGATGAACGCGCGCTTGCCGTGCTTGCGGTCCAGCGTGAGACTCTGCTTCTCCCCGTCGGCGAGCCGGATCTGGCCCACCACGCCGAAGATGCGGCCGAAGATCGCCCCCGCAAGCAGCACGATCAGCGAGAAGTGCAGCAGCACCAGCCCCCACTTCTTGCCGAAGCCGCGGTCGGCGTAGACGCAGCGCGCGCCTCCGTCATCCGCCTCGCGCACGCGGAAGCGGTCCTTGGCCAGCTCGGCCTTCAGCGCATGCAGCTTGGCAGGGTCCACGCCGCTTAGCTCCGCCGCGCCCCGCTTGCCGTTGAACGCCTGCTCGCGGCGCACCACCGGCGGCGTGCGCCACAGCCGAAGCGTGTTGCGCAGGCGCGTGATGTTGCAGACCACCGCGCTGACCGAGAGCCAACTCAGCAGCGCGAAGAAGTACCAGGTGAAGTAGATCCGGTTCAGCCCCAGCGCGTCGATGATGTGATAGCGCGTCTCGCCGAAGCGGCTGATGTACATTGCCGCCGGGTTCGCCGCGTCCTCGCCGGACAGCAAGTGCACCTGCGGGACGAGCGTGCCCAGCGCCGATAGGAGGGCCAGCGCCAGCATCACCGCGATTGCGATCGGCAGGCTGTTCAGCCAGCGCCAGAGCAGCTCATGCGGCTCGGGGGGGCCCTGTCGCGGGGCGGACGGTGCGGCGGAGCTCACTTGGGGGTGCCCTCGACCTTCAATGCGTCGTCTCCCGCCCGCGGCTCGGGCAGGAATACCATCACCAGCGGGATGAGCACGGCGAGGCCGAGCACCGCCAGCACGAACACCCCACCGCCCTCGGCATAGGCGTGGATGCTTCCCAGCTTGAACAGGCTGTCCAGCAGGTTCACTCCCTGGAACGTGACCAGCACGAAGATGAACCCGATGACGTTGAGCAGCGAGCTGCGGTAGGCGGACATGCTCCAGTGCAGGCGCAGGTGGAGGTACGCGAGGTACATGAGCCACGTGATCAGCGCCCAGGTCTCCTTGGGGTCCCAGCCCCAGTAGCGCCCCCAGGCGCTGTCGGCCCACACCGCGCCGAGGAAGATCCCCAGCGTCAGCAGCGGGAAGCCGAAGACGATCAGCTTGTTGGCGGTCTCGTCGAGGAACTTCAGGTTGAAGCGCGGGTCGATGCGCTCCATCCCCCTAAGCCCGCGTGCGCGCAAGATGTACATCAGGGCGAAGCTGAACGCCAAGGCGAAGGCGGCGTAGCTCATGAACATCGCCGTGATGTGGAACACCAGCCAGTAGCTCTTCAGCGATGGCATGAGCTCGCGCGGATCGGTGCTCATCGCCTTCGCGGAGTAGGCCATTCCCGCGACGGGCAGCAGCAGCGCGAAGATGGCGAAGGTGCGCGTCTTCACCACGAACAGCTCAACCACCAGGTACCCCAGCACGGCCAGCCAGGCGAAGTAGCTGATGGCCTCGAACATGTTGGTCGCCGGCAGCACGAAACCCTGGTACTGGGCGTAGTAGAACAGCGCGCGCTCCACCAGGAACGTGGTGTGCATTGCGAACGCCGCCACGAGAAGCACGGTGGCAAGCACGCCTACGGCGCGTTTGCGCAGGAAGAAGATGTGCAGGGCGTAAACCAGGTACGCGCCGAAGTAGGCGAACATCGCCCAGTCGTACACGCTGAGGCCGCTAGCTACGTGGGTGCTTGGCATTGCTCTTATTCCTCGAGGAGAGGTGCTCCCCTTGGCGTTTGGCGCCGGTGATTGTACCAGCCCCGGCGCGCCCATAATCTGCCTGCGCTGGATACGCTGGCGCGGGCAGTTCAAGTGAGAGGGTGGAGTCCTCTAGCCCTAGGAGCTCAGCCGCCAAACAGCGCCGGTTCGAGCAGTTCGCGCACCGGCTTGAAGTTGCGGCGGTGCAGGCGGCAGGGGCCATAGCGCTTGA
>Ga0315284_10012629_pt1 | contig 12026 bp, 9 predicted proteins | sample YL17G09_16_MG_FD_203696 | JGI IMG/M metagenome (GOLD analysis project Ga0315284, IMG submission 203696) | Sediment microbial communities from Yellowstone Lake, YNP, Wyoming, USA - YL17G09_16 | ecosystem: Environmental > Aquatic > Freshwater > Lake > Sediment | place: USA: Wyoming | collected...
AAGCAGGGGTTCTGGCGGGTCCAGCCAAGAAAAAGCAGAACGTAGGGCTAAGGCGGCAGAAGTAGTGTTTCCGGGTGAGTTTGGAAAGATCCTAGCAGACATATTTAGGGATGTAGCATAACACATTGTTTTATCTGCTACTTTAGGAAACGTCTAACATAGTATTTGGTGGGCTACTTTAATTCATTTCTTTCCTTGTAGGCTTGAAATCACTTCTTGCATAATTGATGATTTTTTATCAATATTTGTTATGTCTCTTTTCTTTTCAATCAAAGCGTAAATGTAATCTTCAATGGTATTTTCTGACTTGAAATAATAACAGTTAACTGCGTTCTTTTGGCCTATCCTGTGGCAACGATCTTCAGCTTGATCTAATTCGGCTGGTTTCCAGCCCACTTCAAAAAATGCAACATCTGCTGCTGCTGTGAGGGTAATACCTTCACCACCAGCTTTAAGTGAACAAATAATGAATTGGCAATTCGGATTCGTTTGGAATTCAGTTATGGCTTTTTGACGGTCATCAGGTTTATCTTCACCACATAAAGTCACAACTTTGATTTCATTTTTCACAAGGTTGGCTTTTAACGTATGTAAAATTTCAATATGGTGAACAAACAGAACCAATTTTTTTCCGGTTTCAGCGAAATCTAATAGCCATTCTGTCGCTGCTTCAAGTTTACCTAGTGCAGCTAATTTTCGCAGTGCTGTTATTTTTGTCAATTGTTCAGCACGTTCAGCTTTTCTAGCTGCACTCTGTGCCCGATCAGAGATTGCTTGTTGGATTTCTTCTTGGCTTAAATTCTTTTGGAATAATTCTTTTTTGAAAGCCTCATCATTTCTGACGTTTTGCTCGACAAATTTAAGAAAATCGTTTTCTGCCTTTTTGTAATCGGTTCGATTCGTTATAACAAAGGGTAGAATCGATCTTTGTTTGTCAGGAAGTTCCGGCAAAACATCTGCTTTTTCCCTACGAATCAAACAAATTTTCCGCAGATTGTTTTTTAATTCAATCAGATTAGATGCTCCATTGATATCCAAGCCATATTTGGTTTGTTTTGCATTACAGTAAGTGTTGGCAAATTTCCAAAAACCACCCATTTCATCTAACTTACCGAGAATTTCCAGTTGACTTATAAGTTCTTTGGGTCTGTTTAACATCGGTGTACCTGACAACAAATATTTAAATTTTGCTCCGTTAGCCAGATTCTTTGCGTGTTGTGTACATTGTGCTTTGTAATTTTTTACTCTGTGGCTTTCGTCGAAAACTACTGTGGTTTTAGTTTCAATCTTAAATTTTTTCAGCTTTTCATAGTTCAAGATTATGAAATCGGTATCGGTTATTGGTGTACTTTCAAAGATGGCTACTTTGCGGTGTGGGAGCCATTTATTGATTTCTTGTTTCCAGTTAGGTTTTAAGGAATTGGGACAAACAATAATTGCAGGGTATGCGTTATTGTGTTCAATCGCAGCAAGTGTCTCGATAGTTTTGCCAAGCCCTTGTTCGTCAGCACAAAGGGTTGAAGTATTTTTAGTCATATACTCAACACCCGCTTTTTGAAACGGTCGTAGTGTGCCATTTAGGCCGTTTACTTCAAGATCACTTTCTTGTTTGAGACTATCCGTATAGTTGGTTTTGATTTTTTCATCGTATTGATTGATGCTGTTATCTACTTCACTTGTTGTTTTGAATTTACCAATCCGAATGACTTTTTTGATACCTTCAATAGAGTATGGCGCAATTGGTGCAGTCCAGACTTTTGATTCTGGATTCCAGCGAGCGCCTTCAAGTGAAGTTTTAATTAGAGATATCAATTCCTGATCATATTCAAAATTGAATTGGACTCTATTATTTACAAGAATGGCAGTGTTCACCACTTCAAATTTTTCCTTGTTGGTGAGCAGGTCTAAAATGGCGGTAGGGATTACTATTTTTAAATTTTCTAGCATATTTTTCAGGCCAGTTAAACTTTTTGTTTGAATGGGTATTAACCAACTGGGGTCTTGGCCGTCATAGCGAGCATGTGGAACTTCTTTGATTGCAGCAACGAGTTTGGCATCATAAGGGAATTTGCATCTTATTTTGTTATCACTGGTAATAGATAAATTGAACTCAGTTATCGCTTTTTGATGCTCCTGAATGGCTTTTTGATATTCCCTTTCAGCACGTTCCTCGCTTGTAAGTATGTGATATTCTTTTTTAACAGCTTCTTTAATTGTTGTTTTTTCATGTTCTTGGGCTTCTGGTTCAGGGAAGGAATCATAATCGTAACCTAAAGTTGTTAATTGATCCTTGTATTTTCGTAATATGTCCCATGCCAACCATTCAATGTCAGGGGTTATCGTTTTGAGTTTGAGGATATGTTTTGCGGTATGGGTGTCAGTAGCATTGTATCCAATGCTATCTTTTGCCACCGCACCATCACAAATTTGAGCTAGGCTCTCTAATGCGCTCAGTATTATTGACATTGTATCCTCCACAAGACTAATCACAGATTTCAAACCGATTTCTATCATAATATCGTCGTCTGTTATGGTCTGCTCGAATCTTATAACATGCGCTATTTGCGTCTAATACAACATAGATCTTATCGACAGTTAGTATATCTTTCAGCCCACGAACGCACCGTACTTTCTTATTCCTCATATCTGTATCAGTTTTGGGTTTATCTTTCATTTTATGCCTCATGTTTACTTGGATGTCTGCATTGCCACCCTTATATCTCTTATCGGAATTTTTACAGATAGCTTTAACAAATTCTTAAAAAAGTTATAACTAATCAATGTGATTTGGTTTTTATGTAAGATGTTGTTTTTATACATGAATATGGAAACGTCTAACATAGCAATTTGTATGGTTTTCGAGTCGTATTGGGGCATCTTTTGACACCTGTCTTATTCTTTGACAGGCTTATCTTGAAAAAATACTATAAGTATGCCAAATTACACTTGGTACTCTTTTTGAAGATATTACTAATGGAGGTCTTTATGCCAATAACCAACGAACAATTATTCTTTGAGCATGTTGCTTTTGCGATTGAGAAATTAACAAAAGCATATACTTTTGCCACAAATGAAATTAGCCGGAAAGAGTTTCCGGTATCTGCTGCGGTTGGGGATAATATTGAATATGGTATTTTGCTACAACAATTGAAAAGAGCTATTGAAGCATTTAAAATTGAAATTAAGGCTTGTTTAAAAGATTATATTTATTTAAAAGATTTAAACAAAATGAATGAACAACATGCAGTTAGATATCTGAAAAGCCAGTTAGATGCTTTGCATACAGAAAAAGATCTATTAACCAAGCATATCCCCGAAGATCATTTAAAATCGGGGTTAGGTCGTAATTATTATTTTCATAAAAATATTAAAAACCTAACTCCAGAAACTTTGTTCGATTACTTTGAGATTAACTATACTCTTCTTTCGGAAGAAGATTCAAAAAAAGGATAGATCGCCTTCCAATACATGCAACCCACAATGTCATATCGATATCCTGAACAAACTTTCCCTATAAATGATCAAAGCAGAATACCTGAAAAATAGGCTATGACATTGCCTACAAAATACTATGTTAGACGTTTCTATTTATTTCAATTAAAACTGAAGGTTATCTTGAAACTGTTTTTGGAAAACAGGGTGTAAGGAAACTTTTAAAATACTATGCTAGACGTTTCTGTTTTTATCAATTAAAACACTACATTACTTTTGTTAGCGGGTAGACGAGCGGCACAGGGCCAATTCCAGCCGGTGGTGGTAGTGTGGTATCTATTCCAGAGACTGTAAATGTTATGCTGCTGAATGCTTTAAACAATGCTTTTGGGAAAACTGCTTTACTTCTTATCTCCGCAGGGGTGCCTGAACTTAAATCGGCTATTATACCCGTATAGGCAATGGCTAGTGTTGCAGGATCGATCACAGCAGCGGCTATTGCTACAATTCCATTGGATGGTGGTAAAGGTGGTGCAAATTGAGCACCAGACGAGATCATCATCGTACTAGCTAGTGTGGCAGTTTGCCATGCCGTTGCGATTTTAATGGCGGGTGTGATAGGATCAAAAGATGGTGTTTTCGATATTATTTTGAATAAGTTTTCAAATAGACCTTTTTGCCAAGTGAATTGAGGTGGGGGTGTGAATTTAACAATGCTGTTGTCTAAATCAAGTTTATTTGTTACCCGATCATTTAAAAAAGTAGTGATGTTTTTTGGTGAATCATTACCAGTTGAATCTTGCGGTAGTTTCTCCCATTCAACTATCCAAATTGGCAGAGGGTCAATCATGCATTCCTCTTTATAAAAAGTTTCAACCTTATTTTAACATAACCTTAAAATAGAACTGTCTGTTTTTTCTTCTCAATTTTTTTCTTGCACCAGCGTTATCTTCTCTCTAGATTACTAGAAAGCGATCTAGTTTTGATTTCAGGATAAGGAAATTGGGTTTGATGTTGAATGCCGCCAGTTTGAATCCGCAAATTTCAAAAGCAGAGAGCTTAAGGCGGTTTCACGATTTTTCTGAGTTCTGTGATGTATTGAATTTACATCTTGAACCGGCATTAAAAGGTAAACATTGTGAAGCATATCATGCAAGTAATACTGTCCATACTCGTATTTTAGACTTAAATCCCAATTTTGATATACGGACTGATTTCAATAAACCAAAAGCCTATTATCAAGCTCGTAATCATGATGGATATAAGTTACCCCAATACCTTGGGAGAGCCGAAGAATTTGGTTTTAAACCTTGTATGTTTGTTCAGGCGCAAATCCCTTCTCTTTTTGTAACATCTAAAAAACAACAAATATATGTAGAACGAAAAAGGGTATGGAATCAACTATATGGATTGTATGATAGTAAGTTGATTGCAGAATATGATGCTCTCAGGCAAAAAGAATTACTTACAACTAATTGTTACAATATAGATGACTTCTTACATTATAGATTTTGGTTTTTTGATTTAGATTATGAATATAAAATTCCTTTAGCTGATTTGTTAAGCGGTTTGAAAGAGTTAAATCTTCTTCCTTTTGTTAATGCAATAGTGCAAACATCAGATACTAAATATCACATGTATATTAAATCTGAGATGATTGCGACTGAACAACAAGTTAGTAATTGGCCTTCTCCATTAAAAGATTATGAATTACTAAATGCAACAAATCCCGAATATCTCGAAAAGTTATCTTATAAACAACCCAATAAAACAGGGCTTGATTGGTTTAAAGTAGCAAAAAGAGGTGTTCCCTCAATTCGTCGATTGTCTTCTATTCCGATACCTATTCCAGAAGAAGCAAAATTAAGGCATGGCTTATATTTTGGTGATAATAAAGTTCATGCAGACTATCTTGAATGCTATAGAGAAATAGCACATGTGTTGGGATCTGATCCTTGTGTATTTGATGAAATGAGAATCGCACAGCTAGTAGGTTACACTAATCCTAAAAGTGGATTTACTGCTAAGTTAATACATATTAATAAAGATGCGTTAGTTCTTACAACTAAACTAGCTAAAACAACTATTCATGATAGTATTAAAAAGTTTTTAAACAACTATACCTATCCTTTGTATGTTCCTCGTCCTTCTCAAACCATTGAAATAGTCGAGCAGAATTTAGAAGTAAATGTAAAACCTACTGCTTTACCAGCGCAAATACTTTTAGTTAATCCTTCTGAGGATAAGATTTATAAGAGAAGAAGTAGTAAAGAAATACCAGTAGATGCTGTTGAGTATTGTCGTCTTAATAATATTAATGATCTTATACTAGATAAAGATCTCAATGGTTCTAGTAATGATATGCTATTATTACTTAGTCGTTATGCCAATAAGTACATTGATTTGAAAGATCCTAAGCAACAAAGAACTTATTTCGATACGTTGATAGTGCCTTATTTCAGAGAAAGAACTTCAAAAAATATTCGGAAAGATAAAAATTTCAAAATATTTTTTAAAAGATTTAAAAGTTTATGTAAGCATAATTCAAAATTTTCATCTGCTCGCATAACGAAGAACAAACAAACTAAATACATAACATCTTCGGAATTGGAAAAAGTACTAGAAAAACAGTTACAAGATCTTGTAGGCAATAAACATGCTTGTATTAAAAGTAAAGGCCACATAAATTTAAGACGTATTATTTGCGAACAAGCAGTAAACCATGCTATATTAAAAGAAGGTGATGTAGATGAGTTTTCATTTCAAGTGCCATCTGCATTATTAAATTCTGTACATGGGTATAGACAAAAGTTAAATTTTTATATTGGGCTTGGTCTATATGAAATAGATAATACATATGTGAAACCTTTTCGTAAAGATGGGTGTGTTATTAAAGCAGGTGAGTGTAAAAAACACAAATTAAAATTAAATGCTAAAGAAGCGTCAATACCCGATATTATTGCGGCTGAACCTGTTAAGGTTGAAAGTTCTATTGTTGTGGTAGAAGCAAAAGAAATAGTAGCTGCTAATGATATCAAAGACGAATCTACTATCATCACATTGAATGTTCCTAAAAAGCGTAAAACGAAAGCAGAAGAAGAATGGGATGAACGGATAGAAAAAACTCGTCTTATCGAAATAGAAAATCAAAAGAAACAGAAACAGCTAGAAGCTAAATATATTCCAGAACAGTGGGAGGTTAAAAGAGGGCTTCTTTGGATGCCTGAAATAGTGAGATCAGGTGTTATTAGCTTTGAGGGTTTTGAAAATTGTGTTTCTGACTATATGGATGCATTTCATTATTATCAAAATATTATTCAACAAGAACAAGCAGCCGATGTAGAAGATGATTTGCGTATTGATCAACACATTGCAAAATTGAATTCGTTGCATCCTTTAACTAGACAAGAAGTAGAACTTTTATCTGACGATGAAAAAACAGCTTACGCTTATTCGGTGGTTGATTTGGTCGTTATACTTGATCATGGCAGAGATTGGGTGCATCGACAATTAGATCCACTTCCAGATGATCCTCCAATGATGGAATTTATTAGAGATTTTTATGTTAAAATGATTTTAAATGAAGTTGTGGAAATGAAGAGTTTTACAAAGTATGATGCAAATAAACTTAAACAATTGAGGCTCTTTAAACGCTCTTTGTGGTTCATGTTAAGAATAATGGATTCTTTGATACTTAAAAAGCGAGAAGTATACGCCCCCTTTAGAGAGGTATGTGCTGATCCTCGATATACACATAGTGGTGCTTTAGTGAGGGATTGTCGGGCAAATCCCTTGATAACCCCTTTATCACCAAAACTACATAAAATGTATATCCCTGCTACTTCTATCCAACGAGAAGAAGATAGGTATGTTTCTCCAATAGGACTTGCTGTTGAACAAATACTTTCGTATAGGTATCAATCACCGTACATCCACAGAGATGATTATGAATACCTAAAGGAAACATTAAGCGACAACAGATATATACTTAAAATGTTGGCTTTGTTGTAAAAATCCAGTACATTGTTACTTATGTAAACCTATAAACTGGTGGTGGTGTAGTATGTTTAGACCTGATGATATAGGCAAGATATTTGGACAAGATCATATTCAAGAGATTCTTTTATCTTGGGTTGAGGATCTTAGTAAGATACCCCCAAGTATTTTATTTTCTGGTCCTTATGGTACGGGTAAAACGACAATAGCTCGGATTTTAGCAAAGTATATTGCGAAATCAAAAAAAGATTTAAAAGAGATTAATGCAGCAGATAATAGGGGTATTGATGATGTTCGACTATGGATAGAATCAACAAAGTTCTCACCGATGGGTACTGGTGGTAAAGTATACATTATAGATGAGTTACAACAGTTGACTGGGGTAGCACAGGCAGCTTTGTTAAAAGTTATTGAGGAACCCCCAGCAGGGGTTTATTTTTTCCTTTGTACAACTGAACCAACTAAATTGATAGGTCCGATAAGATCGAGATGTACCATCTTAGATTTGAAACTTTTTAGTTTACAAGATACTTGCAATTTACTTTCATTTGCTTTTAATGGTAAATTACCTAAACACATAGTAGAAGCGATTCATCATAAAAGTGGTGGTCACGCTAGGGATGCTGTCAAAATGGCAGAACTGGCATGTGTTACTAATATAAGAACAGTAGAAGAATTAAATTCTCAGGTAGGTTTGAGTTGTGTTGAAATAGAACAATTACTTATCGCTATTCTTAATCGGAAAGTACCTTGGCGAGCAGCAATTGAATTGTTTAAAATACAAGATGCCCAAATTTTGGATAGTGTAATAGATCGAGCAGCAATGAATCAATGTGAAATGGTATTAAAAAATTATCCACTTTTGTTACAAGTTAGATTGCAACGAAAAGAATATAAGATTAATCTAATGGAACAGGTATTGCACTTATTATCGATTTGTCATCCATATATGCCTACTTAGTGAGAATAAATATGAGTATAGTAGAACAACTTATAAGCAGCAAAGAAAGAATTGAATTTCTATTAAGAAATTATCCTAGTTTACGAGATGATGATAAGAAATTGTGGGTTTCATATTTAGTGATGTTTCATAGGTTACAAGATGTTTTATCTAGGCCGCTACCCTTTGAAGCATTGTGTGCTATGTTATTGAATGAAAATGTTGCAGGAACTGAGACTATTAGAAGAATACGACAGAAAATTCAACACCAAGGTCAATATGAACGAACTGCATCAAATGAAGTAATCAGTAGAGCATTTAATGTAAAGAGTCGAGTAGAGCATCTTTTGAAAAATTATAATGCTCTACGAGATAATGATATGCAATTATGGTTATCTTACTTGGTTATGTTTCACGGTATGAAAGAAAAAATAAACGATAGTTGTAACCCATATGAAGAATTTTGTGATATTGTTTTGGACAAAGAAGTCCCTACTATGGAAAGTATTAGACGTTCACGACAGGCTTTTCAAGAGAATGGTTTGTATGTAGGTAAGAGAAAAAGTCGTTTAGAAGAAGCAGAACACGTTGCAAAGTGGGCAAAAGGGAGTTGAAATGGCGAATACAGTCAGTCTCTGTTTGATATGTAAGAATGAGAAATCTAATATTGGTGCGCTAATGGATGATGTTTGCCCAGTATTAGAAGAAGTACATGTGACTGATACAGGCAGTACAGATGGAACTTTAGAAATCCTTCAAGAAAAACAAACGAAATACCCCAATCTTCATTTACATCATTACACTTGGACAGATCATTTTAGTGAAGCTAGAAATTTTAGTTTCACACAAGCTGGTCCTGTTGATTGGATTTTTTGGGTGGATTCAGATGATAGAGTTAACCAAAACGAATTGAAACAATTCAAAGATGCTTATTTAGATAATCCACATGTTGATTGTTGGCTTCTACCTTATATCTATAGCAAATATCCAGATGGGAGTACGCAAACTCTTTTAACAAGAGAAAGATTCATTAGAAAGAATAAAAATCCGCAATGGATTGGTGCTATACATGAAACTGTTGCTATACATGCTATGCGACAAGGTAATTACGAGAATCTAAAAATCGAACACAATCGAGATGGTAAATTTATTGAACCTAGACGTAATTTGAGAATTCTTGAGAAAGAATTTGAAAAGAATCCTAACGACCATCGAACAGCTTACTACTTTGCAAAAGAATTGTTTGATCATATAGATCCTAGAGCTAAAGACAAGTTAATTCATTATTTGGCTTTGCCGGGTGGGCGCTATTGGGATGATGAGATAGGTGCTAGATTTAGACTTGCCAAGCAGTATTTAAGTGAAAATAATTTTAGATCTGCAATTCAAACTATAGAGTTCGTATATCATTTAGACGGGACAAGACGCAGAAGTGAATACTACTATATTTTTGGTGAAGTTGAATATCGACTTAGTAATTTTGAAATCGCTATTGATTGGTACAAACGATGTTTATATGCACCACCGGGACCACCCAGAGTACTGTGCTTAGAGTATTGGACTTGGAATCCTTTAAGACGACTTGCCGAATGTTATATTCAATTAGGAAAATGGGATGAGGTTTTCGATTACGCAAAAAGAGTATCTGATATTTTGCCAGGAGATCCGGGTACATTAAATTGGATAAAAAATTTAACAGCACATAAACTGCACCCAAAGGAAAATTTAACGGTATTAGAATTTGGAACTAATCTGCGTAGTGATAGTTATAAGGTGAATCAAGATACCTTTAAAGTAAGTGTTGGAGCAGGAAATAGTTATAATGTTAATTGGAAATTAAATAAACAAACACCTTTTGCAGATAGCTGTGTAGATGGTGTTATTGTTGATTTCAATTCGTTTAGGGATCTTGCAATAGATGATCTAACTAGAATTATTAAGCCCGGTGGGTTCTTGTGTTCAGTATCTAATCGAGCGGATATCCCGTTGAGTCCCAACTATGAATTTAATGAGTTGGGCTATTTTAACAATGCCTGGAATTATATTCGTATTGACGACACAAAGCCAAGTATAGGGTATCATCATCATAATAATGGATCAATGGAATTTGGTGGGTATCGGTATAGAATACACAATCTAATTATGTCAGCAAAAAGAAAAGGCCATCCTGTTTATGACTTTAACAAATCAGCGTATAAAGAAGTTGATGTGTATATTGATATGGTCATGGCAAAAAAATGCGGTAAAGTTAATGTTCTAGAGTTCTGTGAGAAATTGGACAATTATGGTTGTCATGTAGATAACGCAGATGTTCTAGATGCATGTAGCCCTTTATTAGCAGATTATTTGCGTTTAAAATTCCCAAACAAAACAGTTATCAATGTAGACGATCATTTTGAGATACCCATAGAAAGTTGGCTATGAGTGACAAGCGAAATAAATATATTATCGAACATGCTTCGTCTGAAGAAGATGTAGCTATTTTGAACACAAAACTAATTGATTTTCTAACAGCGGATCAGGGAGTAGATCAGATATTAGTTAATATTCTTGCTGCACAAATACTTTTGTTGTGCAGAAGTAATGTTGATGCTTCATTAGAGTTAGTTAGTTTATCTCTGGCAACAGCTTTGTTCATGGTATTCAATCAAAGTAGTTCTGTTTGTTTACGAGAAAATGTAAAACCGTTCGTTCTAAAAGTAAATTGAAAGGTTGGTTAGTATGGGTTTTTCAGTTGGTTGCTTTGGGTATGGTGGTACTGTAGCTCTAGTCGAGCAATATCGAGAAGAACTTGAGTTAAGTGGGATTCAATTAAAAACGTGTCATGAATATGCTAACGCTACCGTTTCTTACAATAAAGAAACTATTTTTAGTTTCATTGATTCTTGCGATATTATTATTTTGCCATGTAGAACTAAATTACAACCAGCTAAATCAGTCAACCGTTTGGCGTTGGCGTTGTCTCGAAGAAAAGCATGTGTTGTATCACCTTTAGATTCATATCTACGCTATTTCAAAGATGGTGAGCATGTTCTTATTGCAGATACTAAAGAACAATGGCTAGAGGCCATTTTCAAACTCAGGGATGATGTTGAATTAAGAGAGAGATTGGCAATAAACGGTTGTAGTCAAAACTTGCAGTTACATCCTAGTAATCAAGTTACAAATTTATTTGCGGAACTTAGTTACCATAATATGTTTTTAACGGGTTGGCCCCAGGATACTTTTGTTCAGATTATCATACCCCATTATGCGCCACGGTTAGACTATTTGGAATTAACTGTAAAAGCAGCTATTGAATCATGGGGTCCAGCTAGGGATATTTTGATTGTTTCATCTTCTAGTGTAGATCCGAGACATTTGAAATTTCAATCAACAAAAGATACACAGGTTAGATTCATATATGAAAATGAAAAGAAAACTTTTTCTCAAGCCAATAATATTGGAATCCAAAACGCACACCCTCAAACAACACACTTTTTGCTTTTGAACGACGATACAATATTAGCACATAGAGCATTAGGGAGCATGGTAAGGTTGTTATCTAAAACAGATGACTTTATTTTAAATCCTTGGAGTAATTGTGATAAAGGTTGGCTACATAATGATATTCTTACATTAGATAATAAAGACTTACATCCAAATATGCGGATAGAAG
>Ga0315284_10012630_pt1 | contig 12025 bp, 8 predicted proteins | sample YL17G09_16_MG_FD_203696 | JGI IMG/M metagenome (GOLD analysis project Ga0315284, IMG submission 203696) | Sediment microbial communities from Yellowstone Lake, YNP, Wyoming, USA - YL17G09_16 | ecosystem: Environmental > Aquatic > Freshwater > Lake > Sediment | place: USA: Wyoming | collected...
TCGTCCAGCGGCCCTTGGCGCTGAGCGCATCGGGCAGGAGGAGGCCGGAAGGAAGGCCGGCCGAGATCTTATGCGGGTTGAAAAGGATTTTTCCGTCCAGGTCGAAAACGGCAAACCGGAAATCGAATTGGTTGAGCGAAGGAAGGGAGTTCACCCGGAGGAGCTCGAAATAGGGATTGGCCGAATACAGAAAGGGCAGCATGTCGTAATCCAGGGACAAATAGAAGACGGTCTTTCCCAGGCGTTTATCGTTCTCGAACCAGTCGCGGTATCCGACGAGAAAATCTCTTCCTTTTCCCATAAAGGGGATGGTCAGGCGGGTGAGCTCCCAGTCCCTGCGTTCGGCCGGGCTTTCGGCCGTGCGAAAAATATTGGGGATGTTCAGAGAGAAGCGGGAGAGGATGTTGTCTTCGCGGTCGAGGATCTCCAGGCTGGAATACCAGTTGAATTTGTACAAGGGGGTTTTCGTCCAGAGGGAACGGGCGATATCCGAGGGGGCAGAGGGGGAAGGGGGCGGGGGAGGAGGGGTTTTGAGAAAAGCGAGGAGGGTCTTTCTCTGTTTATCGATCTCGGAAAAAGCCTCCCGCAGCAGGAACTCGGCCCAGACATCCTGGGCGACGACGGTGTCTTTTAAAAAATTTTGGGTGAGCCGCCGCGCTTTCTCGGCCGTGTTTTGATGGAGGGTGCCGTAGACAAAAACGGCCATGAGCAGGAGCGCTACGAACACGGCCTCTCTTCGTCTGGCGACTTTTGGCCGGAAGGCGAGTCCGGCGAGAGCGCACATGGCGATGACTTGAATGATAAAGAGCAGCGGGGCGCTGCGGCCGTATCTAAAATAGACAAAAATCTCAACGGCCAAGAGGAGGATGATCGAGACATCGGGGCGGGAGGTCAGGCGGCCGGCGATTCGCAAGCCCGTGAAAAGAAGGAAGGCGACTCCGGCGAAGAGAACGATGAGGCCCCAATGGAGAAGGACGAAGGTCCCAGTTAGGGAAAACCGGAGGAGGTTGATACTGGAATTGACGACGAGACGCCCCGCGAGGACTTGGAATCCGGCGAGGATCGCGATCGAGGCTATGATGGCAAGAATATTTGCGGCCAGGGACAGGGACAGGGGAGCGGCAGCTCTTTTCTTGGGATGCTCAAAAAGCCCTTGTATGTAAAAAGCGATGACGGCCAGCAATAGGGAAAGGCAGAGCGAGGTCAAAAATATATCGGCCGGGGATTTCGTGAAATCTCCAACGGAAAGGAATCCCGAGAGCGTCGGCGAGAAGAGCGGAAGCGACTGGACGTTTCCGAGACGGCTCAAGGGAAAGAAGACGAAGCGCAGGCCGGCTAGGGCGAGAAGGAGGAGAAGGCCGGGTCCGATTTTTCGGCCCTGGTAAAAAGCGGGCAGGCGGGCGAGATGGACCAGGAGGAGGACGAGCAGAGCCACAACGAGAAGATAAAAGATGAGCAGGAGGGTTTCTTTCAAGCCCAGGCGGAAGGTTGAAAGAGACGGCGACCTCAAGGTCACGGTGGCGATGAGTTTTTGCTGCTCGTTGCGAAGCGGAAAAAAGAAGGTTTGGATCTCTCTCTGAAGCTCGCGCGAGCCGATATACTCATCCTGGTGGCGGGAGAAGAAATTCTCGGTCCCGGATATGTCTTCGCGGTAATCCCAGTATTCGATCACGCAGTTTTTTCGCAGGCGGGGCCTTAAAAAATGATATTCGGAAAGATAGGGCGATTTGAACTGCGGAATGAAGGCCAGCAGCCGGTAGAGGGCGATGTACTCGGTCCGACGCACCTTCTGGACGGAGACGAGGTACGAGGAGGCCTTGTCCTTGATCAGGAAGGAACCGGCCGCTCCCTGGAACAAGGGAACGGATTCCCAGTCCTGGAATACGTCCTCCAGGTTCAGGACGTTGCCGAGCCAGATGGTCAGCTTTCCCTGGGATGTATAGGCGGCCACGCCTTCCACTTCGGGATTCAGGTTCAAGCGCCTGAACTTCTCGAACCAGAGCTCGCTTTTTTCCGGGAACGGGGACTGGGCCAGCCGCTGCTGTTTTTCGCGCTGGTCCCGGAGGAGGCCGGCATATTCTTTTTTGATGGATTCGGCCTGGGCATGGAGGAGCTTCAGGCTTTTCTGGTAATAATTGGAAGAGAGAAGCGCCGGAAGAGCGAGGGACAGGGCAAGAAAGAGGACGGCCAGGGCGGCGGCCGCGGCCATGGCGGCCGGAAGGGCTTTGCGGCGCGAGGTTGGCTTTTTCAATACAGTCTTTCCGCTTTGATCTCGGCGATCTTCCATAAATCATCGGCCTTGGAAGAAGGCCCGGGCTCGGCCCGGATATAGAAGTAGATTCGGAAACGAACCTGGTTGAGATTCTTGTTGTAAAACGACCAGCTGGCCTTGAAGATAAAACGGCCTTTTTCGAGGGCGGGCGGAGCCCCTATCTCCGGAAAGAATTCGAACGTCGTGTAGGTCTGGAATATCTGCTTGAACAGAAAATAGGCCTGTTGGCCGGACACCTCGTCGGAAAAGGAGATGGGCTCCGGAAGAGAGATGTTGATCGGGGTCTCGGAGGAAAAGAGAGACAGGAGCAGTTGGGGATTATTTTGCAGGAACGACTTTTCGGTATTTTTTGTGACGGACGAAACTAAAGAGAGAAAGACAGACAGAATACAAAGACTGAGTTGGGACACTCAGACAAGAGCGGGCCGCTTAGGCCTTCGCTGCGGGCTTCTCTTCTTTGGTTTCCTCTTCGAGCTTTTTGGTCCTCATAGCATCTTTAATGCTGCTGACGCCCGCGATCAAAGCGATCAGGCCCCCGAAAAAGAGAATGGGCGGGATGAAGCCGAAGACCAGCGCGATGAACTCGTGCCACCAGACAAAAGCGACAAGGATGACCCCGGCGGCCATGGCAATCAAACCGCCGAAAATGGCTAGATATTTGCCCATTGGCTAACCTCCCGTTCAATTGAGAATTCAGGCGCGGGGATTATAACAAAACAATATTCAATAAGCAACACAAAAAATTAACCGGGTCAACCGGGGTCAAACCTACTCGCTACGCACGCCCCCCTGGAGAATTGTGCGTAACGAGTAGGTTTGACCCCGTTGGGTGAGTGGGATAGAATGTTGGCAAATCCGGGGACACACACTGTGTGTGTCCCCAGTCTAAAAAGGAGGAGGATATGCGTATCAGGCAGAAAAAGCTTATGGGATTGGCGTTTTTATTTCTTTCGGCGGTCTCGGCCGGCGCCGCTCGGGCCGCCCAAGATGCTTTTATCCTGGGGAACCTGAAGGCGATGCCAGGGGAAGTCCGCTCCGGATTTCTTGAGGTACCCGAGAAAGACGGGATCAAGACGGCGATCCCCGTCACGATCATCCGGGGCGCCAAGAAGGGAAAAGTCCTGGCCCTGGTAGCCGCCGTCCACGGCTACGAATATCCTCCGGTCCTGGCCCTTTACCGGATAAAGGACCAGGTGGACCCCAAAAAGCTTTCCGGCACGCTGGTCCTGGTCCATATCGCCAACCTCCCGTCCTTTCAGAAAAGGACCGTCTATTACAACCCGTTTGACTGGAAAAACCTGAACAGGGTTTTTCCCGGCGACCCCAACGGCACGCTCAGCCAGCGCATAGCCTTTGTCTTGAATGAACAAATCATCAAGAAGTGCGATTATTTGATCGACCTTCACTGCGGCGACGCCAACGAAGCCCTGATTCCCTACTCCTACTGGATGATCAGCGACAAAAAAAGCATGGACGCCAAGACAAAAGAGCTGGCCCTTGCCTTCGGTATCCGCCATATCATCATCGATACCGCACGCACCAAGGACCTCAAGGAATCCAAATACCTGGGCAACACGGCCATCCTCCAGGGAAAACCTGCGATCACCACCGAATCCGGATTGCTGGGCAGGACCGATGAAGAATCGATCGTCCGGAACGTGAAGGGAATCTTGAGCGTCATGAAGTTGCTCAAGATGATCGACGGAGCGCCGGAGATGGCCTCCAACCCTGTCTGGATTGATAAATACGAAGTCGTCTATTCCAACCAGGACGGGCTTTTTTATCCCCAGGTGGAAATGGGCGTCGCCGTCGCCCAGGGCCAAACCGTGGGCGTGATCAAAGACTATTTCGGCGATTTCAAGGAAGAGGTCAAGGCCCCTTTTGCGGGAATCATTCTCTACATCATCGGCACGCCCCCGACGAACAAAGGCGAGCCCCTTTTCGAGGTCGGCCGGATCCAGAAATAAATGTGAAAGCATCCCAAATCCTATGAAAGGTTTGATGGGACCTGTCAGACACTCCTGGAGGGAACCCCTTAGTCCGGGTTTCCCTCCAACGATCGCTTCGCTCTCTGCCTCCTTTCCACGGAGCATTCAGCGATGAATTCATCAGGGGGTGCTTATTGATTAAGAAGACGGATTTTTCTCAGCCCGAGGCGTCGCGGGGCAGCATCCGTGCCACCCATCATAATCATTATTGCGGAATTTGGGACGCTTTCAATTTATAATAAGACCAATGAAGCTCCGAGGCGTACTCTTCGATATGGACGGGACCGTCGTCGAGGTCCCCTATGACTGGCCGCGCATCAAGGCCGAAATCGGGGCGGGCGCGACCCCGCTCCTCACCTACATCAGCGGCCTCTCCGAGCCGGAAAGATCCCGGAAATGGCAGATCCTCCAAACCTACGAAGACGACGCCACCCGCCAGGCCGTCCTCAAGCGAGGCATGCGGAAATTCCTGGATTTTTTGAGGGCTAAAAGCGTCCGGGCGGCGCTGATCACCAACAACTCTCAAAAAAACGTCGAGGAGCTTCTCGGCAGGTTTCGGCTGAAATTCGACTGCGTCCTCTCCCGCGACAGCGGCCTCTGGAAGCCGTCCGGGGAGCCGCTGCGGGCGGCCATGAGCATGCTCGAGCTGGCCGCGGATGAGAGCTGCGCGGTCGGCGATTCCCATTTCGACATCAGGGCCGCCCAGGACGCCGGCATCTCAAGGATTTTTATTTTGAGCAAGGACCGGGCAAAATTCGCGGCCTGGACGGTCGAAATCTTCGGCACGGTCGCCTCCCTCCGGCGGCGAATCGATGAGCTGCTTTGAAACTTCCCGCGCTCCCGGGGAGTTATAATTAATGAAAACGCACAAGTCGTTGCGAGGAGCCATGCGACGAAGCAATCCGGCGAGGCGGTCGCGAGGCATTGAAGATGTCGTGGCGATCCGCCCAGAGGGTCATTCCGAGCGAAGCGAGGAAAATCCGCAGCATGTCATTCCGAGCGAAGCGAGGAATCCCAGATTTTGTTGCGAGAGACATAAGCGGAGATCGCCACGTCGCTTCGCTCCTCGCGATGACAGGCTGCACGAGATTGCCACGCCAAGAGGCTCGCAATGACCCGTTTTCAGCATTGCCACGGCACTATGTGCCTCGCGATTACAGGATCGGATCGCCGCAGCACGACATACGTCGCAAGGAGGATCATCATGAATAAAAGACGCCAAGTCGCTATTTTTATCGGGGCTTTGGTTCTTTTTCTAAGCGGCATCGCCCCCCATCTCTTAGCCGACGGATTCATCATCCCGCACCCGCCGCGCCCGGGAGACGTCGTCCCGCCTTTGACCGTGAAATACCACCACGTCAAGGTGGAAATCCGGGACCAGGTGGCCAAGACGACCATCGACCAGGTCTTCATCAACAACTTCAACCGGGACATCGAAGGCACCTATATTTTCCCGCTGCCCGAGCAGGCCTCCATCTCCGAGTTCGCCATGTGGATCGGCGACACGAGGGTCCAAGGCGAAATCCTGGACAGCCAGCAGGCCCGCCGGATTTATGAAGACATCGTCCGGAGGATGCGAGACCCGGCCCTCCTCGAGTACATCGGCCGCAACATGTTCAGGGCTCGGGTTTATCCCATCCCGGCATTGGGCGAAAAGCGGATCCAGCTGTCGTATTCCGAGGTGCTCCGGGCTGAGAAAAATTTTGTTCGCTATCGCTACCCCTTGAACACGGAACAATTTTCTTTCAAACCGATCCAGGACGTGAGCATTTCGGTCAAGATCGCATCCCAGACGCCGATTTCCAATATCTATTCGCCCTCGCACAAAGTATCGGTGCGGAAGGAAGGGGAGAAGGAAGCCACGGCGAGCTACGAAGAAGCCAACACCAAGCCGGACAAGGATTTCTTCCTCTATTATTCTTTTTCCCAGGACGATGTGGGGCTCTCGTTCATCAACTGGGCCGGGGGGACCGGCGGGACCGGCGGGGCCGGGGGAGCCGGAGCCGGCCCGGACGACCGCTATTTCATGCTGCTGGCTTCGCCCCGCTACGCCGCCCAAAAAGAGCGCGTCATCAACAAAAACCTGATTTTCGCCCTCGACAGCTCGGGCTCGATGAGCGGGACGAAGATCAAGCAGGCCAAGGAAGCCGCCCGCTTCATCATCAACCACCTCGACGAGAACGACCGTTTCTCGATCATCGATTTCGATGACGGGGTGAGCCTTTTTTCCGAGGAATTATTGGCGGCGAGCTCCGCGAACAGGGGCAAGGCCCTCAAGTTCGTGGACGGGATCCAGGATTCCGGCGGGACGAACATCAACGAGGCCCTGCTCAAGACGCTCAAGATGACGCGGGCGGGCGAGCGGCCGAACTACATCGTTTTCCTCACCGACGGGCTGCCCACGGTGGGCATCACGGAAACAGCGGAGATCCTGAAGAATATCGGCGCCGGCAACGAGACCAAGTCGCGGATCTTTGTCTTCGGCGTCGGCAACGACGTCAACACGGAGCTCCTGGACAAGATATCGTCGCAGAATCGCGGGACGTCGGTCTATGTGGGAGAGAGCGAAGACCTGGAAGTGGCGATCTCGAGCTATTTTGAAAAGATCGCTTCGCCTCTCCTTTCGGATTTGAAGCTGGTGTTTAGGGGTGTCGAGGTTCAGAGCGTCTATCCCCAGGCTTTGCCCGATCTGTTCAAAGGCTCGCAGCTCGTGCTGATCGGGAAGTACACGGGCGAGGGGCCGGTGACGGCCATCCTGACCGGAAAGGTGGGGAAGGCGGAGAAACAATTCGTCATCGAGGGCATAAAGCTCACAAAAGAAAACACTTACAATTTCCTGCCGCGGCTCTGGGCGACGCGCCGCATCGGATATCTTCTCGAAGAAATCCGGCTGCATGGCGCTTCGGGCGCTTCGAGTGAGCTCGTCGATGAAGTGACAAAGCTGGGCATGAAATACGGCATCGTGACGCCTTATACATCGTACCTCGTGACCGAGAAAGAAAGGCTGCGCATCGATGCCGCCGCGCCGGAAGCCAAGGCGGCCTTTGAGGCAAAGCAGGTTAGCGGCGCCGGGGCGGTGAGGGTGGCCAAGGCCACGCAGGCCCTGAAAGCCGAAGACCTGGCGTCCCGGGCGGCTTCGGAGCAGATCCGCTACAAGGATGATAAGACTTTCTATCTCAAGAACGGGATATGGGTGGACAGCCTCTTCAAAGAGGGCGCCGCCCTCAAGGAGATCAAGTTCAACTCCGATGAATATTTCCGCCTGCTGACCGAAAAGCCGGGATTGGCAAAGTACGCCGCGGTCGGGACGAAGCTCATCGTCTGCTTCGAAGGAGTCAACTACAAAATCTCCGAATAAGAATCCGGGAAGAACCGGGGTCAAACCTACTCATTACGCACCTCCCCCTGGAGAATTGTGCGTAATGAGTAGGTTTGACCCCAAAAGCCATAATCGGTAAAATGAGTCTCCGGATTAGGAAAAATACGGGGACATACACTGTGTGTGTCCCCGTACTGCCCGTACTATGAGGAGTCATCGATGGAAAAATTGCTTTTAATCCCCGGCCCGAGCCCCGTCCACCCTCGCATCATCCAGGTCCTTTCCCAGCCGACCGTCTCGCATGTCAGCCAGGACATGTCCGACGACCTGACCACGGCCCTGGCCAACCTCAAAAAAATCGTCTTCTGCGCCTCCGGAGAGCCGTTCATCGTCTCCGGCGCCGGCACCCTCTCCATGGAAATCGCCCTCCTCAACGTCCTCAAACCTGGCGAGCGGGCGCTCATCCTGTCCCAGGGATATTTCGGCGACCGGATGGCCCAGATCTGCGAAAGCTTCGGCCTGTCCTTCGATCTCATCCAGAGCAAGTGGGGGAGCGCCGTCCTCCCCGAAGAGCTCGAAAAAGCGATCGCCGCCAAGCGCTACGAAGCCGTGTTCGCAACCCACGTCGATACCGCCACCGGCGCATGCGCGCCTATCGCTGACTATGCCCGCGTCCTGCGCGACAAAAACATCCTCTACATCGTCGACGGCGTCTGCGCCACAGGCGGCATCGAGGAGCGCATGGACGACTGGGGCATCGACGTGGTTCTCACCGCGGCCCAAAAATGCTTTGGTGTTCCCCCCGGCCTGGCCATCGATGTCTTTTCCGAGCGGGCCATGCAGAAGCGACGAAGCCTGCCTTCAATCCCCGCCTATTATTCGGACATCCTGCGTTGGCTCCCGATCATGAAAGATCCCTTCAAGTATTTTTCGACCCCCTGCGTCAACGAGATCCGGGCGTTTTGCGAGAGCACAAAGATCATCCTCGAGGAGGGGATCGAGACCAGGTTCGCCCGTCACGCCCTCTTCGCTCGCGCCATTCGTGCGGCCCTATCGGCGCTCGGCTTTAAATTTTACACCGAGGAACGCTTCTTCGCCGACACGATCTCCGTCGTCTATTATCCCGCTGGAGTCGACGACAAGCTGTTCCGCAGCCTTTACTTCCAAAACGGTGTGGTCGTGGCCGGCGGGCTAGGGGAGACGGCGGGCAAGATTTTCCGCATGGGTCATATGGGCAACCTCTCCTCTCACCAGGTTTATTTTGCCCTCGAGATGCTCGAGAAAACCCTCGCCTCCATGGGATATAAATTCGGCCTAGGTGCCGGCGTCTCCGCCGCCCGAAAACTTATTGAAAAATAATCGCAAAAAAAATGACATCACGGGATATGAATTCGGGGACACACACAGTGTATGTCCCCATTTTTGTGGCGTATTTTATCGAAAAGTAATCGCAAAAAAAATGACAGTGAGAAAAGCGAAGCGAGGCGGCGACCGGGATAGCGTGTCATCGCGAGGAGCGAAGCGACGTGGCGATCCCATGGGATTGCCACGCTCCCTACGGTCGCTCGCAATGACAATTTTAGGTCGGATGGCTTCGTCGCAATGCTCCTCGCCGTGACAGAATGACAATGATAGGGTAACAGTGACAGAATGACGATGACAGGAAAAACCACAATGAGCAGCAAGGTCTATCTCATCCCCGCCGGCGCCGACGAGCCCAACGAATCCCTCTCCCGCAAAGCCCGCGCCGCCTACCTCCAGCTCGGCCTCCAGGAGAAGCTCGAAAAAGACGACTTCGTCGCCCTCAAGATCCATTTTGGCGAGAAGAACAACACCGGCTACATCAATCCTCACTGGCTCCAAGACCTCATCCGCGAAATCCAGCGCAAAACCCCCCGCGCTTTCTTGACCGATTCCAACACCCTATACGTCGGCAACCGGTCCAATTCGATAGACCATCTCCGCTTGGCCTGGAGCCACGGCTTCACGCCGGACATCGTCGGCATCCCGGTGATCATCGCCGACGGCTTGACCGGCCGCGACGTCCACGAAACAAAGCGCGCGCCAGGCACACAGCACGCCCCGCACCCCCCAAGCGCCCCGCACACGCCAAGCACACAGCGCGCCCCGAGCGCCCCACACACGCCACACACCCTACACACCCCGCCCACCCCAACCTCGCTCTCCCATATCAAATCCGCTAAAATCTCGGGCGCCTTCCTGAGTTCCGACGCCTTCCTCTGCCTTACCCACGTCACGGGACACGTCCAGACGGGAATCGGCGCCGCGATCAAAAACATGGGTATGGGGTGCGCCTCCCGCGCCGGCAAGCTCGACCAGCACTCCAACGTCCACCCCCGCGTCAGCGCGAAAGCCTGCCGGAACTGCAGCCTTTGCTTTGATTATTGCCCCGCCGACGCCATCGTCCAGGCCGAAGGCCATGTCGAGATCGTCGACGAGAAGTGCATCGGCTGCGGCGCGTGCCTCGTGGTCTGCAAATACAGCGCCATCAAGTTTCGCTGGGACGAGGATGCCAGGCGCCTCCAGGAAAAAATGGCCGAATACGCCCTCACCGTCCAGCAGATTTACAAGGGCAAAATCGGGTTCATCAATTTCCTGACCAAGATCACCAAGGACTGCGACTGCATGTCCAAGGACCAGCCCCGGATCGTCGAGGATATCGGGATCTTGGCCTCCACCGACGCCGTCGCCATCGACAAAGCCTCGGCCGATCTCGTCTTCGCCCACAGCAAGGGCAAAGACATGTTTCGGGCCGGCTATGATCTCGATTGGTCCTACCAGCTCAAGCACGGCGAGCATATCGGCCTGGGCTCGCAAGACTATGAGTTGATTAAGGTCTCGGATTGAAAAAATGTCATCGCGAGGAGCGAAGTGAGGCTTCGATCCGGAAAACGCGTCATTGCGAGCCTCTTGGCGTGGCAATCTCCTCTTAAGTCTCTCGCAATAAAAGCGGAGATTCCTCGCTTCGCTCGGAATGACCCTTCGGGTCAGATTGCTTCGTCGCAAGGCTCCTCGCTATGACAAAGTACTGCTATTTATTACTTTTTTATCAATAATTAGGTGCTTGTCCCCGAATTATTATTAAATTTGCCTTTCCCCCATTAATAAAAGGGGAGAGATAAAAATATTTTCCTTTTTCATTAAGCGGGAGATAATTATAGTTCCCCGTTTTTTTAAGCCTAGAATGGAAGGATTATAAAAGGCAATCTTGATGGCTTCTAAGGCCTTTAACGAGATTTTCTCCGGCATCCCGCCCTTCCGGCTGGACCGCCTGGACATTCGTGCCAATCTGCGCTTGCTCGTCCTTGCCCCGCACCCGGATGACTTCGATTCCATGGGCATCACGATGCGCTATCTCTGGGGCCGCCGCCATCCGCTCCATCTCCTCGTCTTAAGCTCGAGCGCAAACGGCGTCGAGGATTCATTCTGCAGCCCTCCCACCGATGAGGTCAAGGCTGCGCTGCGCGAAGCCGAGCAGCTCGCCAGCTGTCGTTTTTTCGGCCTCCCCGAAGACCGTCTCGAATTCTTGCGCCTTCAGACGGGAGCCGGCGGCTATATTGTTGATAATGAAGAAAATTTCGACATCGTTAATGGGTGTATTCGCCGGTTCAACCCGGACCTCCTTTTCCTAACCCATGGCAACGACACCAACAGCGATCACTGCCTGGCCTATCGCTGGTGGAACCGTGCCGCGTCCTCATTCGGCCGCCCTATGGCGGCACTTCTGGTCCGCGACCCCAAGACGATCGCGATGCGGGATGATATCTATTTTCCGTTTGATGAGGAGGCTGCCCGCTGGAAAGCCGAGTTGCTCCGGTTTCACCGCTCCCAGCACCAGCGCAACCTCAACACTCGCGGACACGGATTCGACGAGCGCATCCTCAGGGTAAACCGGGAAAGCGCCGCCCGCCTCGGCATCCCGGATAAATACGCTGAGGTATTCGAGCTTGAATCTTTCTTAAATGGGGTCAAACCTACTCATTACGCATAATTCTCCAGGGGAACGTGCGTAATGAGTAGGTTTGACCCCGGTTAATCGATCTCGGTTATGTCAGGTGGCGCGGCTGCGATCTGGAAAACGCGTCATTGCGAGCCTCTTGGCGTGGCAATCCCCTCTTAAGTCTCTCGCAATAAAAGCGGAGATTCCTCGCTTCGCTCGGAATGACCCTTCGGGTCAGATTGCTTTGTCGCAAGGCTCCTCGCCTAGACAAAGTACTGCTATTTATTACCTTTTTATCAATAATTAGGTACCTGTCCCCGAGTCTTTGTTCTTTCTACATTCGGTGTGTGTCACCGAATTTTTCATCTCGGAAATTAAGTACCTGTCCCCGAGTATAATTCAAAAAGATGTCATCGCGAGCGACCGAAGGGAGCGTGGCGATCTCCGAAACAAAACCGGGGACAAAACCGGGGACATACACCGTG
>Ga0315284_10012632_pt1 | contig 12024 bp, 9 predicted proteins | sample YL17G09_16_MG_FD_203696 | JGI IMG/M metagenome (GOLD analysis project Ga0315284, IMG submission 203696) | Sediment microbial communities from Yellowstone Lake, YNP, Wyoming, USA - YL17G09_16 | ecosystem: Environmental > Aquatic > Freshwater > Lake > Sediment | place: USA: Wyoming | collected...
GCGAGTGTCTGGAGTTGTTTTTCTCATCGAGTATTGTTATTGTTGAATGTTTCCGCTCACCGACTTTCTTGAAGTGGGACAGCGCACTTTCACGATCGGGGAAATCTTTGTCCGTGAACAAAAGGATGGTCTGGCTGATACGGATTTGGTCACCGTCTGCTAAGGTGGTCTCGCTGCTGATTTTTTTACCATTGATGAATACGCCGTATTTGCTTTTCATGTCGAGCGCGTAGTAGCACCCCTTGTCTTTGTCGAAACGAATCTGCATGTGCTTGCGGGAAACGTGCTCATCAAGAATCTGGACTGGGACGGCCTCATCTCGGCCAATTACGTTTGTCCGTTGACCGAGTGGATAATAGTCACCCTTTTGGTTCCCTGTCATCACAATGATAGAAGCCATTGCAACTCCTCGATTATTGCTGCTTAGATGTTAGCATTAAGTGTTGCCGGCGGTATAGTATCATTTATTCGCCGTTGCGTCAAGCCTTTCATTAACTGAATGACCGTCCCAGAGATTGTGGGGGAATTTTTGGGACGGTTATCAAAGCTATTTTGCTATTCCTATTTATCAGTTTTGTAGATAAAATAAATGTATGAGTGAGGTCACGCGTATTTTGTCAGCTATCGAGCGCGGCGATGTTCTTGCCGTAGATGAGCTTTTTCCATTAGTTTATCAGGAGCTGCGTCAGCTTGCTTGTCAGCGATTGAGTAAAGAATTGCCCGGCCAAACACTACAAGCGACAGCGCTTGTGCACGAGGCGTACCTGCGTCTTGTAGGCACTGAGAATCAGAATTGGAGCAACCGCGGTCATTTCTTTGCAGCGGCGGCCGAAGCGATGCGCCGGATTCTTATTGATAACGCACGTCGCAAGAAGAGTCTGAAACATGGCGGCGGCCGCCAGCGAATAGACCTCGATGAGGTAGTTGCAGCAAGCGATGACGAAACGTCTTTGGATGACCTCGTTGCTCTGGACGAGGCCATTGAGAAACTCTCGAAGAAAGACAAGGTTAAAGCTGATTTGGTTAAACTTCGTTATTTTGCCGGCTTAACTAATGAACAAGCAGCGGAAGTTTTGGGCATCTCACATAACACAGCCGACCAATATTGGGCCTACGCCCGCGTCTGGCTGCGATTAGAAATCACTAAAGGTGAAGAGGCAAAACAGGGCTGAAACTATTCCGGCGGGAAATGCCTTCTTTTTTGCACTAATAATTTGCCGTGATTTCCCCACACAATGATATTGACAGCACAGAGCCGCCGCCAAGAAGGTATGTTCCATATTTTTTAAGAAATTTCCATTTCTTCTGGGGTATCTCATTTCTGGATTACGCATTACATAGTGGAGTAATAGAATTAAAGAAATAGCTTATGGTAATACAACTGCTGAAAAAAAATTCCTTGCGTAATCCTGATGTATATCAGTGAGGAAGGAGGTGTGCATGCCGGATTAAGTAAAGTTTATCCGCCGCAGGCGGGTATGTGAGCGTGAAGAAGTTAAGTGAAGGAATTTAGAACAAGTAAAATTATGAAACTCAAGGAGAAGACCAGTGAAAAAATTAATTACAGGAGTTGAAAAAATGAGAAAATCACTAAACTTTCTGTCATTTTGCCTTATTATCTGCTCTTTGGCCCAGCGTGCATCAGCCGACGGGCTGGCCGTCCAGTGGGAAAAGACATTCGGCGGAAGCGGTTCTGACTGGGGCGAGTCGGTTCAGCAGACCTCTGACGGCGGATACATAATCACAGGCGCGACATATTCCTTTGGCGGGAAAAGGGATGCCTATCTTATAAAGACAGATTCGGAAGGAAACAGCCTCTGGCAAAAGGCATTCGGCGGAAAGAAGTGGGACGACTGCGGCTATTCGGTTCAGCAGACCTCTGACGGCGGATACATAATCACAGGCGAGACCTATTCCTTTGGCGCAGGGCGTAACGATGTCTATCTTATAAAGACAAATTCAGAAGGAAATAGTCTCTGGCAAAAGACATTCGGCGGAAAGAGGTGGGACTGCGGCTATTCGGTTCAGCAGACCTCTGACGGCGGATACATAATCACAGGCTCGACGGCCTCTTTCTCTGGTAGAGCGTTTCAAGATGTTTATCTTATAAAGACAGATTCAAAAGGAAACAGTCTCTGGCAAAAGACATTCGGCGGAAGCGGTTCTGACTGGGGCGCGTCGGTTCAGCAGACCTCTGACGGCGGATACATAATTACGGGCAATACCGATTCCTTTGGCGCAGGGGAAACGGATGTCTATCTTATAAAGACAGATTCAGAAGGAAATAGTCTCTGGCAAAATACATTTGGCGGAAGCAATCAGGACGTGGGCTGTTCGGTTCAGCAGACCTCTGACGGCGGGTACGTAATCGCTGGCCTAACCAGTTCCTTTGGTGCAGGGCATTACGATGTCTATCTTATAAAGCTGGCTTATATCCCAGGTGATTCTGGTCTATGATGGTGTACAGATAATGATGGCCTCGCTCTTTTTAAACAAAAGTGGCGATGCCCCCCAGGCAATGACTTTGTCGCCATAGCAGCAGGCTATGTGCACAGTCTTGCCCTAAAATCTGACTGATGGAGGTATTGTCGGCTGGGCTACAATGATTATGGTCAGGTCGACTTGCCTCTGGGAAATGTTTTTATAATTATAACAGCAGGATGGTTTCACAATCTTGCGATTAGAAGGAGTTGAAAAAATGAGAAAAGTTGTGCGTTTGATAATAATCCTTATTGCGGCAGCCTTCTTGCTGCCCGTAATCGCGGAACAAAAAGCCTTTGCAGGCTCGCTTATTGCCTGGGGCTACAACATTAACTATGGTCAGTGCGATGTCCCTCCGGGCAACGACTTTGTCGCCATAGCGGCAGGAGGTTTGCACAATCTTGCCTTAAAATCAGACGGGAGTATTGTCGGCTGGGGTTGGAATTATTATGGTCAGGCCACGCCGCCCGAGGGAAACGACTTTGTCGCCATAGCGGCAGGAGGGTATCACAGTCTTGCATTGAAATTAGACGGCAGTATCGTCGGCTGGGGCAACAATTATTATGGTCAGGCCAGCCCGCCTGCCGGCAACGACTTTGTTGCCATAGCAGCAGGAGACTATCACAGTCTTGCCCTAAAATCAGACGGCAGTATCGTCGGCTGGGGCTGGAATAGGAATAAAAAGTATGCTCAGGCCAGCCCGCCTGCTGGAAACGACTTTGACGCCATAGCAGCGAGAGCGTGTTACGGTCTTGCCCTAAAATCAGACGGCAGTATCGTCAGTTGGGGCTGGAAAGGGTATGTGGGTGGTGGTAAGCCCACCCCGCCTACCCCGCCTGACGGCAACGACTTTGTCGCCATAGCAGCAGGAGGGTATCACGGTCTTGCTCTAAAATCAGACGGTAGTATCGTCGGCTGGGGCTGGAATTATTTTGGTCAGGCCAGCCCGCCTGCCGGAAATGACTTTGTCGCCATAGCAGCAGGCTACGTGCATAGTCTTGCCCTAAAATCAGACTGATGGCAGTATTGTTGGCTGGGATGATTATGGTTAGGCTGACCAGAGACGGTTGTACTTTTCTGAGCCGCCGAAAAACCCGATTTTCTAATAAGGAAAACAGTTAAAGTACGTCAAAGAAATGATAATTAGCTGCCAAATCATCTTTTTGCGATTATTGTAGCTGAAATATTTTTCAAAATGAAATTGGAAATCTCGATGTTTCAATACAGATTTGATATTCTATTGGAAATAAGGCTTCAAAGGTGTTGCTATTTAAGAATATACCGATTTATATAGGAGGGAATCAAAAATGAAAAGATCGATTGTAGCTCTGATAGGTATTTGTCTTATTCTGCCAAATATAAGCATCGCCATTACTCCCATACAACATGACCCCTGTGACCCTAATCTTGTTGGCTGGTGGAAACTGGATGAGACAAGCGGCACAATCGCAGTTGATTCCAAAGGAGGCGACAACAACGGTACTATCGCCAGAACAAACTCGACCGTTGAGTGGGGTGCTGAGGGAAAATTCGGTACTGCTGTGACACTTGGGTATTCTGGCCCAGTCGCAGATGGGCGTATTGTGGTTCCCCTGACAAGCATGAGAAAAAAGACCGGCACAGTTGCCTTCTGGGCCAAGATTGCACCAGACCAGGGACCCACAACCTCGACCTCTAGGTATTTTGTAGGTTGGCAGGGTCTTATGAACCCTACCTTCCAGCACGGCAGAGTTCAGATTTATCTTTACCCCGGAACCAACAGCATTTCTATAGGCCTTGGCGACCAGAATCAACTAGACACTCGTATCAAGGAATTAAACACGAGCCAGTGGTACCATATAGCCCTGACCTGGCAGGCAACTAGTTCCGATGGTTGTAATGGCAACTATAAGTTTTATGTTGATGGCATTGAGATGCCTTCCGGCACTATGAGGTCTGGTTATACTCCAGGGACATACAAAAATATGTTGGCTATGGCAGACTATGGAGAGATTGGAAATGACAGAAAGGTTTCTCCCGGACCAGAGAACGCAGGGATTGTCGGTACTATTGATGAGGTGGGTTTCTACGATGCGGCTATTTCCCCCGAAAAGATACGTATGCTGGCCGGCGCCGACCCCCTTCAGGCATGGAACCCCTCACCCGGTGACGGCACGACAAATCAGCCTGTATCCGGTCTGAAACTCAGCTGGTCACCAGGAGCTGATGCGGCATCGCATGATGTGTATATCGGCACTAACTTTAACGAGGTAAACGATGCCAATAGAACTAATCCACTGGAGGTGTTGGTAAGCCAAAACCAGGATGCTAACAGTTATGAGCTTGGAATCCTGGCTCTGGACACAACATACTACTGGCGGATTGATGAAATCAATGAACCCAAAATCTGGAAAGGTAACGTCTGGAGCTTTACGACCAATTCCGGAGTCACCTACAATCCATACCCAGCCAACAGGGCGACATACGTGTGGACCGATGCCGCACTTAGCTGGTCCTCTGGAGCTCTCGCAGACACCCATGATATCTACTTCGGAACCGATTTCAACGATGTGAACGACGCCAATGACTCATGGCCGGTGGCCAGCGGGCCAAACGACCCTAATGTGTACAAAGGCAACCAAGCTGGCAACACTTTTGACCCTTGTTATCTTGAACCAAACACTGTTTACTACTGGCGGATTGATGAGGTCAATGGCCCTAACACATGGACAGGCAATGTTTGGAGCTTTACGACAGGCCCTGGAATTGCAGAGAAAGGAGTGATTAGAATTCTCTCTTGGAACATAGAGTTTTTGGGCACACGCAGCGACCCTTGCAGAACTCTAGAACAGCTTGATGCAATCGCGCAAAGAATCCTTACTTTTGATGCATCCGTGCTTGCTCTCCAGGAGATTTACGACGGTTCCGTTTTGGAATACATTCGCAGCCGGATGGGTTCTTCCTGGAAGATTTACTATGCGGGGTACGAGAACGCTCTTCTTTATGACCAGAACAAGGTTGAACTGCTCTCCGCAGAAATGCTGCATAATTTAAATAATCCCCCATATACCTCCTATCCTTGGGCTTGGGGAACACCCGTTAGCGGTGTCTTCCGTCCGGTTAGAATGTATGCTGAACCCTTTCGTGTCATAGGAATTCATTGTCATTGGGCTGACGCCGATATAAGAGCTGCTGAAGGTACGTGGCTGAGGACCAAAATTATCGAATTTCTTGAAGACCCGCAGGGACCTAATGAAATCTTCTTGCTGGGCGATCTTAACGGTGAACCTGGTACTCCCCCACATCCTCAATTGCAGGAGGGAAACATTCTGAACCTGCTTCCGAAAGAAAATGGGAATAGTACACACATCAGAGGCGGTCAGATTGACCATTGTTATGTCACACAAGCCGGCAAGGACAGGTTGCCAAAACAATCTGCTTTCGTCATTCGTCCCGAATATTATGGACAGACGCCTGCGCAATTTCGCGAAACTTACAGTGACCATTATCCTATTTTTATAGACTTTAAGCCTGATGTGCATACGGACTTTGCCGAATTTGCTATGTTTGCCTCACGCTGGCTAGAGACCGGCTGCAATTTGCAAAACAACTGGTGTGACAGAGCCGACCTCACAGGTGACGGGCAGGTTAATTTGAATGATTTGCGAGAGTTCGTCACAAACTGGCTGGCAAGTGCTGAATAACTGAATATTGCAAATATAATTAATATATTATTTTTTTTGAAGAAGTGAGGTTGTTGAGCGGTGAAAAAGAGATAGTTTATGAGTGCCGAGTGTGGAAAATCCGACTTCACTTCCGCTACGCCGGACAAGAATGAAGAGGCGATTTTCAATGAAGCAATCAAAATAAAATCCTCTGCTGAACGGGCTGCTTTTGTCAAATCAGCTTGCGGAGATGATACTGCTCTATTGGCGCGTGTAGAGGCAATGCTCAAGGTTCACTTTGAGGATGAAAGCTTTCTTAAGTCGCCGCCGGCCGGTATAGCCGGCACGCTCGATGCTCCACCGCTGACCGAAGGCCCCGGTACAAGGATTGGCCGATACAAACTGCTGCAATTGATAGGCGAAGGCGGCTTCGGAGTCGTCTATATGGCCGAACAGCAAGAGCCTATTCGCCGCAACGTCGCATTGAAAATCATCAAGCTGGGTATGGACACCAAACAGGTCATCGCACGCTTTGAAGCCGAGCGTCAGGCCCTGGCAATGATGGACCATCCCAACATTGCCAAGGTGTTCGATGCGGGTGCAACCGACACGGGCCGCCTCTACTTTGTGATGGAGCTGGTAAAGGGTATACCTATTACCGAGTATTGCGATAAGAACGACCTCGACACACAAAAGCGGCTGGAACTGTTTATCGATGTATGCAAAGCAGTCCAGCACGCGCATCAAAAAGGAATCATTCATCGGGACATCAAGCCCTCGAATGTAATGATTACGCTGCATGATGGCAAACCGGTGCCTAAGATAATCGACTTTGGCATCGCCAAGGCGACACAGCAGCGTCTCACCGAAAAAACGCTCTTTACCGAATACGGGCAGTTCATAGGCACGCCGGAGTATATGAGTCCTGAGCAGGCGGAGATGAGCGGGCTGGACGTTGACACGCGAACCGATATTTACTCGCTGGGTGTTTTGCTTTATGAACTTCTGACCGGCACAACGCCGTTTGAAGCTGACAAGCTTCGCAGCGCTGCTTATGATGAAATCCGCAGAATCATCCGTGAAGACGAGCCGCCCAGGCCGTCAACACGATTGAGCACCCTCGGCGAGGCCCTGACCGATATCGCCAAACACCGCGATGCTCAGCCGGGTGAGTTGTGCAAAATTGTCCGCGGCGACCTGGACTGGGTTGTGATGAAAACGATAGAGAAAGACCGCACCCGCCGGTACGAGACAGCCAATGAGCTGGCAATGGACATCAAACGGCATCTCAGCGATGAGCCGGTTTCGGCCGGTCCACCAAGCATGAGATACCGCCTGCACAAGTTTGCCCGGCGTCATCGAACCGGTGTGGCAGCCGGGTTGCTGGTCGCGGCGGCAATAGTGTTGGGCCTGGTCGTTAGTACCACGATGTACTTTCAGGCCGAGCAGGCACTCAGAATGGAAGCAGCCGCCCGTGCCGAAGCTGAGCGACAAGCGATGATATCGCAGGCCGTGACTAAGTTTCTCACAAACAAAATTCTCAACTCTCTCAGTCCGTGGAAGGCCAAGAGTCCCGAAGTTACCGTTCGGTACGTTCTTGAGGCGGCATCAAAGAATCTGGAGAGCAAGTTCAAGGACGCACCATCCGTTGAGGCATCGGTCCGTGATACGCTGGGGGAGATATACATGGCAATAGGCAAGTATAAAGTGGCTGAGACGCACCTTGAGCGTGCGATTGAGCTCCGTCGAGATCAGTTCGGTAAGGAGCATCCAGATACGCTGAAGTCCATGACCAACTTGAGCGAGGTATACCAGGCTGAGGGCCGTTACAATGAGGCAGAGCCACTGTTAGTCAAGGCGCTGGAAATCCAGCGGCGCGTATTGGGTGATGAAAGTTCAGGTACCCTGAACTCCATGACCCGCTTGGGCTCGCTGTACAGCGAATGGGGTCGTTACAACAAGGCTGAGCCGCTGCTCGTCGAGGCGCTGGAAATCCGCCGGCGTGTACTGGGTGAGGAACATCCAGCGACCCTATGGTCCATGAGCAATTTGGGCGAGCTGTATACCCGTCAGGGCCGTTATAACGAGGCAGAGCCGCTGTGCGTCAAGGCTCTGGAAATCCGGCGCCGCGTACAGGGTGAGGAGCATATAGAGACCTTGTGGTCCATGCACAGCGTGGGCGAGCTGTACACCCGTCAGGGCCGTTACAACGAGGCGGAGACGCTGTTCGTCAAGTCGGTGGAGGGCAGGCGCCGCTTACTGGGTGAGGGACATCCAGAGACCCTGTGGTCAATGCAATGCTTGGGTGAGTTGTATGCCCGTCAGGGCCGTTACGATGAAACGGCGGCACTGTACGCCAAAGTGCTGGAACTCTGGGGGTTGCTGGATACAAATGACCCTTACAGACTTAAATTTATAAACAACTTTGCTCCCTCCTGGAATGACCTTGCCTGGCGGCAGGCCACATCCCCAAATGCTGAGTTACGTAATGGGATTGGGGCAGTTATGAACGCCACCAAGGCCTGCGAACTGACGAATTGGAAGAATGCCAGCTATGTCGATACCCTCGCAGCCGCTTATGCAGAGACCGGCGACTTCAACTCCGCCGTCAAGTGGCAGAAAGAAGCTATTAACTTATTGACTAAAAAAGAACCCGCCGAGTATCAGGCCGGTTTCGAAGAGCGGCTCAAGCTATACCAGTCGGGCAAGCCCTACCACAAAAGTCCATAAGCTGGAGAGGGCCGAGCAATTGCGGGGCAAAGAGGAGACGATGTTGGAGAAAGAAGAGTAAGGAATATCGAATAACGAATTTCGAATGGTGAATTGCCGATTTTGGATTTAGGATTGGGGGGAACTGCGTGTGCTTTTACGTGTACTCATCTTTTATTGCCGTGTTTTTGCAGCCATTTAAGCGTCCATTGCTCAGCCTGCTTGGGCGTCTGCACAGCCCCTTCCAGCTGGGCGATGTATAATTCTTTCGCCAGTTGGCCAAGCGCCGGCCCAGGCACAGCGCCTAATTTCATTAAACCGTGTCCGTCGAGCAGAGGTTTTGGTTTTAGTTCAACATCGCCGAGAGCCTTTATTTTTTTTCGCAAATTTACCAGCGCAGCAATACTTTTCCCTCCGGCTTTCTGAATCGCCTTCTGCAGCTCATACAGGTCGTCAAAACAAGGCTCAGCAAGTATCATTTTCAATTCAGCCAAGGACATTTGCTCATCAAGCAGTCTGTCTCTGTTATCGAGCAGGAATTTTATGTGCTTGTTTTGATTTCTGCTTAATTTTAAAACTTTGCATCGCTCAACCGCAAACCTTGTTGGGAAGGCGGCAAAAAGACCGACCAGGCCAAGTGCAAAATCTGTTTTTTTCGGCAGTCGGTCAAGTATATCTACAGCCATTTCTGCCTCTTTGCCGGCAAATTCGGGAAAAATCGCCTCGGCCAGTCCGCATTCAATCAGCAGCTCCGCGCCGAGAGAACGGTTCGGGTCGGTGAGTATGCCTTCCAGTTCCATAGCGATTCGTTCGCCGCTTATCCTCGTTATATTTTTTGCGGTGTCGCAGATTGCCGACCATGTTTTGTCTTCAATCGCAAACCTGAGCTGTGTGGCAAACCGCACCGCCCGCAGCATTCGCAGGTAATCCTCGCCGAAACGCTGCGCCGGCTGGCCGATGGTCCGCACTAATTTTTTTTCGAGGTCGGTCTGTCCCTCGACATAATCGATTACTTTTTTCTCCAGCGGGTCGTAAAACATCCCGTTGATAGTAAAATCACGCCGGCTGGCATCCTCGGCGGGGTCGGCAAACCGCACCTTCGAGGGGTGTCTGCCGTCGGCGTAACCATCTTCGGTCCTGAAGGTGGCAACCTCAACCTGCTGACCCTCAATCAGCACAATTACTACGCCGAATTTCGCACCGACCTTTAACGTGCGTTTGAACAGTCTCACCACATCTTCGGGCAGCGCATTTGTGGCAACATCATAATCTTTTGCCTGTCGGCCCAGCAGCATATCGCGCACGCAGCCGCCCGCCAGCAAGGCTGTAAAATCTTCGTCCTGCAATCGCTTAATTATCCCTGTCGCTGCCTGCCTGTTTGTCATCTTTTGCCTGGTTAAATATTGTTATTGTCATACTGCCCCAATGGCGTTTATCTATCGTCTGCAGCCGGCTGTATTGCTCCTGCAATTCCGTGCGTCCTTCGACTCTTACAACTACTATTCCATCCGGCGTCAATTGTTCCGACAATAATACCATTAGTCCGCTCAAAAGCGAATTTTCGCCCGTTTCTGTACTAAACCGGTAGGGTGGGTCAACGAAGATAAGGTCACACCTGCGACCGTCAGGGCCGCCCGCTGCGCCTACCTTAAAGGCATCCGCCCTTATGACCTTCGACTTTTTGAGAAAGCCCGCCTTTTCAATGTTCTTTTTTAGAACAGCGACAATTGCAGGGTCTTTTTCAACAAAAGTTACAAACGCTGCTCCTCTGCTGAGCGCCTCCATCCCCAAAGAGCCGACACCGCTGAACAGGTCAGCCGCGATTTTGCCTTCCGGGAAACCATAATTCCAGAGAACGTTAAAAAGCGACTCCTTTATCCTGTCGGTAATTGGCCGGGACGCATCGCCCTTCGGGCTGAACAGATTCATTCCTCGCTTTGTACCGGCTATGATTCTCATTGCATATAATATACAATAACGCCCACTTATGGGCGAGAAATTTCGTGCAGAATGATATATTACTTCCAGAACGCGAAGGCTATAATGAAAACACCCAAAGGGTTGTTTGTCACCCTGAGCGCAGCGAAGGGTCTAATTCACTTAGAAATGTTTAGATTCTTCGGCTTCGCCTCAGAATGACACATGGCATTGAGAGGTGTTTTGAAAAGTTATGAATCAATATTACATTTATATTATGACCAACAAATCCGGCACATTTTATGTGGGTATGACCAATGATATAAAAAAGAGAGTTTATGAACATAAGAACAAACTCATTGCCGGCTTCACAAAAAAATATAACATCAATCGGCTGATTTACTTTGAAACATTCAGCGATGTTTATTCCGCCATACCAGAGAGAAAACCATCAAAGGCTGGCTGCGGAAAAAGAAAATTGACCTCGTAAACAGTACAAACCCTTATTGGAATGATTTAAGCAGCGATTGGTATGATTGAGGTTTTTAATGTCATGTTGAGCGAAGCGAAACATCTGGTCTTCGAATATGAAGGGATTCTTCGCTGCGCTCAGAATGACAATTTTTGTAGCGCTGTGTTCGGGATGACGGTTTGGATGGGAAAATGCGATGTCAAAGCAGCAGGTTCTGCAACTGAACAGCGTGTTGGCGGAATTTGTCGGCGGGCAGCGTTACCGTCCGCCATTTCGGGCTTCGGGTTGTCATAAACTGCCGGTAATCGTCTAATTTTACGGCGAAAAAGACGTAGCGGCCGCCATCAAAATCGTAAAAATCCCGGCCATCGAAATCAACGTCAATGTTCTCGATGCGGTATGCAAAAACAAAGGTGGCGGTATGTGACAGGCCGAAAATGTTCTGCCAGTTCGAAAGACCCTCGATGTCATCGGTGGTGACCCAGCATTCGAAGCCGGTCAGGCCGACGAGGCTGGCGCCCTTAAATTTCCTGCCCTTTATCTCGGCGATTATTACCCTCTGGCTTTTCGGGTACAACAGGTAATCGAAACTCTTGATGTTCGAGCGGCCCAGCGATGCCCGTTTCTGCTCATCAACCGCTATATATTGAACGTGATTATCAATCAACCAGTTTCCGAACGCACGTTCGTAATGGTTGATGGAAAAGGTTTTCATTTCGCCCCTGTTTTAAGATTTGCGAAAAACTTATCTACCTCAACCAATTCCTGTTTTCCTGTTGTCATATTTTTTACGACAAGCTG
>Ga0315284_10012633_pt1 | contig 12024 bp, 13 predicted proteins | sample YL17G09_16_MG_FD_203696 | JGI IMG/M metagenome (GOLD analysis project Ga0315284, IMG submission 203696) | Sediment microbial communities from Yellowstone Lake, YNP, Wyoming, USA - YL17G09_16 | ecosystem: Environmental > Aquatic > Freshwater > Lake > Sediment | place: USA: Wyoming | collected...
CAGGCCGACGCGGAGGTTGTTCGCGGGCGGGTAGCCGCGTATCCAGTCGATGGCCGCAATCAGGCGCTCGGTAAGCAGGGCAATATCGAACCGCAGGCGCCGCGTCCGCATGTCAATCTCGTTTTCGGTTTCGGACAACAGGTCGAACAGGAGCGTGGCCAGTCCGGAGTCGTTGAGCGTGTCGGCCACGAACTGGTTTCTGGGGCTGAACCGGCTGCTTCCACTGCCGTGAGCAAACAGGACAATGCCGAGGGCTTCCGCGGGCACGCTGAGATCGCCGGGGAGCGCCACGCCCGCCGCCTCGACTTCGACGGGTATTCGTTGCAGAATTGGATGGGCCATTTCAAATCCTTTCGGTGTGGTTCAGGCCTCGATGTCGCTGATTGCGTCAACGGATTCCGGGACGGCGGCCGTGCGGAACCTGACCAGGACGCTCGGCCCTTCCTGGGTGTCGATTCGCAGGCCGGTGTGGCCGCCCTGTTCGTCTTGTTCAAAGGCGATAGCGGCGGGATCGGTAATGACATGGGTGACATGCCGCGGTTGATCCCCGGCGATGATGTGTACTTCGGTCTGATCCTGCATTTCATCGACGGTTACGCCCCACAGGGTCAGTTCGCTGGTAACGACCTCATGATCGGGCTCGCCGGTTTCGTTGACGACCTCCACGCTTACGATCCATCCCTCGTGTTGTTTGCTGAACTCGTCGCAGAAGTCTTTCCACTGTTCCCTTGGAATTTCCTGATAGGCCATGGCAACAATCCTTCATACGCCGGACGGAAGTTTTCCGGGGCGGTTTTGACCGGCGCCTTAAGCGGCTCGACCCCGCATCACACTGAATAACAGCGACAGGGCGGCAAGTAATTCTGGTTTGGGCGATACGCGGGGGATGATGCGCCTATTCTTCGAGTTTGGACGAGCCGGAAGCCAACACGGATGCCGAATGTTCGAGCAGTTCGCACACTTCTTCATCGCTGGTCTGGGTAAAGTCTTCATACCAGCTTCCAACGCTGCTGAACAGGGGCGGAGTGAGGGCGCAGATAACCTCGTCGGCTTCGAGGCGCAGGTTCTCGCATGTTTCGGGCGGCGCGACGGGCACGGCCACCACGAGCTTTTTGGGTTCGTGCCGCCTGGCGGCCCGTGCGGCAACGCGCATCGAGGCGCCTGTCGCCAAACCGTCGTCGACCAGTATGGGAACCTTGCCGCGCAGTTGCAGCGGGGGCCGGTCGCCTCGGTACAACTGGCCGCGCCGCGCCAACTCTTCGTGCTCGCGCTGCGTGGCGTCTTCGATGGCGGACTCGGGAATTTTCAACCCGCGCACGACCTGGTGGTTGATGACGCGCAATCCGCCTTCGGCGATGGCGCCCATGGCGAGCTCTTCGTGGCCGGGCACGCCCAGCTTCCGCACGAGGAAGACGTCTAGGGGCGCGCCCAATGCCTGGGCAACCTCGTAGCCCACGGGAACGCCGCCCCGCGGCAACGCCAACACAACCACGTCGTCGCGGCCCGAATATTCATCGAGGTGAGCGGCCAGAAACCGGCCGGCGTCGCGTCTGTCCCGGAACCGGGCGTTCATGACACAGCTTAAACCATGCCGATTGCGCCCCGGGTCGGCCCACGTTCGGTTTTGCCCGTCATGCGGTAAACCCGGGGCGCCGGCAGGACCGGGTCAACGGTCGGAGACGTCTTCGACACTGCGGCCGACGGACTCGACGTCTCGGCCAACGCCCTTGACCGTGTGGCAGCCGATGGAGCCGGCCAAGAGGGCGGCTACCGTGGCGGCAAGGGCTACTGAACGCAGCAAGCTGAGCCACGAACCGTGGAGATGTTTTTTCATTTTGTTTCCTCCAAAAGCGGCCACAAGCCGCATTGAAGACCTTGTTCCCCGCGCTGCTGTGACTTGTACACGCAGCCAAACGCTGAGAACAAGATCCCGTGTTTGTCTTTCAACTGCTGCACCGGCGTTCAAAATGGCCCGGTGCAATCCAATGCCCGCCATAATGGCGGCTTTACCCCCAAAAAGACCGCAGCCTTTTAAAGTTAACTCTGCCCCGGAGTCGCTTAATCCCCGCCGCTGCCGGGGCGGCAAACGCGGCGGAACCAGTTTTCACTGTTCCCGCCGCGTTGCGGGTTGCACACAACTCCGAAGCGAGTTACCACTGTTGTTGCTGTTGTTGCCTTCCCATGCCCATGCCGTGGCGCATGCCCTGGCCCATGCCGCGCCACAGGGGCACGCCCTGCTGGTCGCGTAGTTGGACCTCCGCCTGGGGTGTACGGATATCGCTCGCGATGAAGATGGAGCGCCCGTTAATGTTGGCAAACGAGCCGCGCACCTGAACCTGCTCGTTCCGGCGCAAGGTCAAGCCCTGCTGTTCAAGGAACTGGCCGGGCCCTGCGTGGACGGACACAGTCTGGCCGTCATCGGTTTTGATGCGCAGGCGCTGGCCCTGGATGCCCAAGGAGGGTTCATCAAAAGTGCCAATGCTTTGCACGGTGCCGGAAATTACCGTGATGTTCTGCGGGTCAAAGTGCTGGGTCAGTGGCTCTTGCATTTGCTGTTGCTGCGACCCCTGCTGCTCCATGGGCTGCTGCTGCATCCTTTGCGGCTGCGTTTGTGGCCCGCCTACAAATCCGAGTACTTCCCAGTACGGCTCGCGGTTGAACTGGCTGTGGATGTTCTGAGCGTACTGCAGGTCGGACAGGTCAGGCAGGCGGTCGCCCTCGAACGCGACCTGGTTGAGCGTCTCGAGGCTGGCATCGACCAGTGCGAGCTGGTTCATGGGCCGGATCTCGATGGCGCTCCAGGGAACCGGCGCGTTGCGGCCACCCGGAAGGGAGATAATGCCGTAGGCCACCAGCCCCTGTTGGAAATCAAGGACAATGTCTTTCAGATCTCCAACCTTTTCCTGAGCCGCGAAGGTCTCGACATTCATGCCCAGCAGCTTACTGACGCGGCGGAAATGGAAACCTTCCTTGCTGCCGCCATAGGCGCCCTGCTGGCCCCACTGCTGCTGGCCCTGGGGCGTCTCGGTCCACTGCCGGCTCTCGCTTTGCGCCTGGGGCGACGGCCGGCCATAGACCGGGTCGCTGCGCCGCTGTTGCTGGCTCATGGCCTGGGGCTGTTCTTGCTGCTGGCGCCACTCCTGCTGCTCGCGGAATTGCTGGTCGCGCCAGGACTGGCCTGAAGGGGCAGGCGTCACGGGCTGCTGACCCTGTCCTATCGCTTGCATGCGCCAGCGCTGGTCGGCCCTGTCCGGCCAGCGATCCTTATTGAATCCCTGGGCCTGCTCGAAGGCCTGCTTGGGGATGTTCAAGATAAGGTTCTGGCGGTCCGAACTGAGCTGCAGCACGTCCCAGGGAATGGCAAAGAGCTTTTCGCCCATTCCCCAAGTGCCGCCGCTGGCCAACACGCCGTATGCGACGTAGTTCAGGCCCGGTTCCAGCACGATGTCTTCGAGATTTCCGAGGTCATGGCCCTGGTTGTTCTTGATCTGCATGCCGAGGAGTTGGTCTGCGGAGTAGAGTTCAGGCTGATACTGGCCGCCTGCTTGCTGCATGCTTTGCTGCATGGCGGTTGGTTGCTGGCTTTGTTGCTGCTCGCCCTGGGCGGCGGCCCAGCCGGCAACCAGGACCACTGCAAGCGCCACTCCGATCGCTCGCATAGTTGATTTCATCGTATTCTTCCTCCTTTTTTTAGCACGCCGCCGCTTACCACACTGGCCGGCCCTGCCGCGTGCGAAGCTGGACCGTCTGATCGTCTTTCTTCAACTGCGAGGCCAGGATGACGTTCTGGCCCGCTATCTGGGCGCGTGACCCGGTAACGGTAATTCGACTGCCGGCATCGAACTTCAAGCCCTTTTGCGTTGCAAACCCGGAAGGCCCGGCATTGACCAGCATCATTCTGCCGTCGTCGGTCCGGATGCGCAGGCGGAGTCCGGCGCTGGCGTTTGGCGCGGGCTTGAACGTGCTCACGCTTTCGATTGTTCCGGAGAACGTGATCACGTTTTGAGGATCGAACGCCTGGGCATACCAACTGTCGGTCTGCCAGGCCGTGCCGCTGACCTTGGTGACACCGGTGGGCTCAACGTAGCCGAGCACCTCCCAGTATGGGGAGAGGTCGAACTGTTCATGCAGCCGCCGCGCGTAAACCATGTCTTCCAGGTTGGGGATGTTGTCTTCCGTGAAGGCGAGGCGCAGAAGCTGCTGGGGGCTGATGTCAATGCCGGCCAGCCGCTGATCGGGCATCAGGTCCACTGCCTGCCAGGGAACCGCCGCCATGCAGTTGGGCGAGCCGGCGAACGCGTCGGTCAGCGATATGAGCATGTAAGCGATGTGACCTTCGCGCATGTCGATGACGAGGTCTTCGATGTTGCCGGCGTCGCGGCCGCGAACGGCCACGTCCGTGCCGATCAGATTGCTGACTCTGCGAAGCCCAAGCCTATCGGCATCATAGCTCGAGTCGGTCTTGAACCAGGCGCCCATGTCGCGCCCCGTCCTGCCATAGGCGCGGCCGAACTCGCGGTCGCGCCACGTCTCGCGATACAGCGGCCTGCCGTAACGGTCATAGTCGACGTCATAGTCGCGGTCGAATGACCTGCCATAGCGGTCATAATCGCGATACAGCGGCCTGCCGTAGCGGTCATAGCTGGGCGCATACGAGGAGTCGCCCCAGCGCCAGTCACGGCGGGATGGGGCGTTATCCCGATAAATGGGCCGGCCGTAGAGCGCGTCTCCGCGCAGCCCCAGTTCCTTTTGCACCGAATACCCGTCGTGGCCGAACGTTTCATCGCCGACGTAGTAGTCGCGCTCATAGACTGGGCGGCCGTACTGGTCGCGTTCATAGGCGCGCCATTTGGATTCGTCGTAGCGGTAATCCTTCATAGGAACTTTGGTGTCGACGGGCGTCTTATAGACGTTTTGAACGTAGGGTGTGCGGGCACGGCCGGGGATGGGCCTTCCGTAGATGTCGATAAGCGGCTTTTCTGTCCTGTAATAGTCGCGGGCATATTGCCGCTCCTCGACGGGCGCCCATTCGACGTCGATCGGCCCCTGAAACCAGCCTCTGGAGACTCGCCAGCCGGATTCATCCAAATCCCGAAGATCGGCCACGTCGACGTTGAGCAGTACAGCATCGCCCTTGGAGTTGACCGTGGTCTCGTCAAAGGGGACTGCGAAATGCTGCCAGCCATGGCGCGCGGTGCGGTGGCTGAACACGGCATACGAAACATTGTTGAGACTCTTATCAAGCACAAGGTCTACAATCGTTCCGATGTTTCGACCGCTGGAATCCTGGACGGTCATCCCGATCAGATTGTTAGCCTTCTGCAGCATGCCTTTGGATGCCGTATCGGCAGCCATCGTTTTTGCATCCGCCGCCGCCCCGACCACTGCTAGAGCCAGTGCCAGCACGGCTGTGCGAATAGTTAAGCTTTTCATAGTGTTCCACTCCTTTCTGCACTGATTAACTCAGGCTTTTGGTTCTTCATCTACTCAAGCCTCGACCCAGGCGCCTCTTCCATGCGATCCGCCCGGCAAAGTCTCTGCGGGTCTCAAAGAATTTCGGCTGTTTCAGTCGTGGGTTCCACACCTGAACTTTTCCGGGACTCGCCCCGGGGGTTTCGCGCTGTCAAGGCTCTGCCGTTTTTTCAGGCCATTTAAAAGCTCCCGCGGATCATTCGAACAAAGGTTCCCGACGCTTTGTTTCCTGTGTTGGCTTGGCGATCTGCGTTGGAAGACATCACACGAACTGCGGGAACACCGCGCCACGGCTTCATCCGCCTCACCAACTGACAACCCATGTTGTTACCTGTCTATGGGTTCGCGCAGCTTCATGAGGCGGTGTGGGTGGCGCATTTATCGTCGCTGAACCTATCACGCCTTGGGAGAGCAAAAAGTATGCCGCTATGCTGCGGGCTTAACAGGCGGTAAAACCGGGGCGCCGGTTGATATCGGGCGGGATAGCCGACAGGTTTCGCGAGTTTTCCCGCGGCATGTAACGTTCGGTAACAGGTTGTGTAGAAAGTTCACGCGCCGCGCGGGCGCCTTTTCAGCTTGCCTTGTGCACGCGGCGAATGAGATCTTTTGCATTGGCCACGGCGTAACCGTGTGCATCGTTGTTGAAGTAGGCATACACATCGAGGCGGCGGGCCTGCCAGGATTGGATTTCGTCGGCCATTTTGTCGAGGTCGGCGGGAGGGTAGTTGCCCCAGTTGGTCGCGCCGTGCAGCCTCAGATACACCCAATCGGCGGTGACCACGCGCGGGTGGTTCTTGATGATGTCGTGGATGCACAGCGCCACGCCGTGCCGTTGCAGCACTTCGTAAACGGAATCGTCCAGCCAGCTCGGGTCGCGAAACTCGACTGCCCATCGCTGGTTTTGCGAATCCCAGCGCAGGCGTTCCCGCTTCCACCGTGCGTGGTTTCTGGCCGCCGAGAAGAAGTCGTCGAGCCGCTGCGGGTCAACTTTCCAATGCGGGGGCAATTGCACGAGGATCGGCCCCAGCTTGGATTCCAGCCGTTGAGCGGCGTGCATGTAAGCACTGATGGTTTCCGCGCCGTCCTTGAGGTGCTTGATGTGCGAGCCGTACCGGCTGTATTTGAGCGTGTAACAGAATTTTTCGGGCGCGCGGTCGTGCCATTGCGCGAACGTTTCCGCGCTGGGCAGCCGGTAAAACGTGTTGTTCATCTCAACGGTGTCGAACTGCGTGGCGTAGAATTCAAACCATTTCCGCTTGGGGATGTCCTCCGGATAAAAGACGCCCCGCCAGTGGTCGTATTGGTAGCCGGATGTTCCAATGTCCACGCGCCCCTTTTTCCCCATCAGCGTACTTGCACCTCCATCCCGTCGTACGCCAGCCTGACCTCGACACCCCGCTCGGCGCCCCATGCCTCGAGTTTCCGCACCACCACCGCCTCGTCGGCCGTGACGATCTCCGTGCCGCAGTGCGTGATGATAGCCTGGGGTACACCCGCTTTCCGGCACCACCCCAGTTGTGTTTTGACCGGGGCGTGGCCGATCAGATTGCCGTCACTCTTGCGCACAAACGAGCGCTCCATCGTGGCGCCGTCGCCGATGTAGACTTTTACGCCGGCCAGCGCCTCCTCTTTGTCGTGAATGTAGACGACGTCGGGGGCGTAGTGGATCGCGGGGCCGCCCGCCGAGATCCTGTAGCTGACGGCGGGGCAGCGGGTCGAGTGGTCCAGCATGAACGCTTCGAACTTCAGGCCTTCCACGTCAAAGGGTTCGCGGATGCGCACCGTGAAGCGCTTCTCGATGGGATACTGGGCGATATCGCGCCACACGTATTCGGTGGCGTAGACGGGGCAAGGCGCGCCCGTCATCAGTCCAAACGCGTGATCGGGATGAGCGTGTGTGATGACGATGGCGTGGGGCTTGACCTCGTTATAGCGGCCGGCCCAATCCCTGCCGAAATCCACCATTACCCTGCGGCGGTTGTGCGTGATCAGCAAGGCCGCGTGCGAATGATGGCGGTCGGTGCGCGGCTCGATCTCGCCGCGGGTGCCGGCGAAGGTGAGTTTCATGCACCGAACTTCTTGAGCCGCTGCGCGTTCGCCAGCGCCAGCGGCATCAAGTGGACCGCGGGAAGCTGAGAGCCGAGGCAACCCGCCATGCAGGCCCGTTCCCCAAACCGGGCCACCGAATCCGGCCTGCAATACTTCGACCACATCACCACGGGGACAGGGTGCCAACTGTGGTATTTCATGAGGGCGGGCGTCGAGTGGTCTCCGGTGACGATGACGACGTCGGGGTTGAGGTCGAGCACGCGTGGAAGTTCTTGATCGAACTCCTCGATGGCGGCCATTTTTCGTTCAAAATCGCCGTCCTCGCCGGCCGCATCGGGTTTTTTGAAGTGGACGTAGAAGAAATCGAAATCGGGCCAGCGGCGGGTCAACACGTCGATCTGTTCGTCGAGTTGCTCGCCCGTTTCGAGCACCTCCATGCCCACCAGCTTCGCCACGCCGCGGTACATCGGATAAGCGGCGATCGCGGCGGCCTTCAGGCCGAATACGTCGGCCATTTGGGGCCAGTCGGGACGTTGGGAAAAACCGCGCAACAGCACCATGTTGGCCGGTTGCCGGCGCTCGAGCACCGTATGGGCTTCATCCACGAACTGGCGCACAATGGCGGCGGTCTGTGAGGCCTCCGGCGAGAGCGGTGTCGCGGGCAAAGGTTTTTCTCCCGTGACCTGGGGGTCGGTGTCGGAAACGCTGCTGGACAGGTTGTCGGCGCGCAATACCAGTAGGAACCGGTATTCTTTTTCGGTTTCAATGAAGATTTCCGCGCCGGGGATTTTGATAGTCCGCAGGAGCCCGCACAGCTCCCGGTTTCTCATGGTGCAGATCCGGCCGGCACGGCGGTCGGTAATTCGGCCTTGCTCGTCGACGGTGCAGAAGTTTCCGCGGGCCGCGACGTCGCCGGGTTGCAGGTCAAATTCGAGCCCGACCGCCGACAGGATGCCGCGGCCTACTTCGAACTTCAGTGGGTCGTAGCCAAACAGGGCGAGGTGAGCGGGGCCGCTTCCGGGCGTAATGCCGTGGCCAACGGGCAGATGGAGGCCTGTCATGCCGCGGGCAGCCAAATCGTCCAGATTGGGCGTATTGGCGGCTTCCAGCTCAGTCATACCTTCGTGTTCGCGCGGCAGGCCTCCCAACCCGTCCATCACCAGCAGAACGATCTTAGTTTCGGCCGGTTTGAGCAAGGTCTTGATTGTGGCAAAGTCGAGGTTCATGACGAAGGCTCCAGGCTCATTCTCAACGTTTCCGCGCGGCGCCGCAACAAAAAAATGCAGGCCCCGGACGCGCGGCGTTCCTGGAACCTGCATCGGTTGTTGATGTTCCGGCAAGCCGGGTGCGGCTCATCTAGACGTCACGAAGTCTTCACCTCGATCCGCTTGGGTTTTGCCTGCTCCGATTCCGGCAGCCGCACCGTAAGCACGCCCTCGCGCATTTCGGCGCTGATTTTCTCCTGGTCTATCCGTTCGCTGAGCCGGAACTGGCGGAAATAGCACGAGGCCAGGTCCCACTCGCGGTGAATCAGATCGCCCTTGGGCTCATAACTGACGTTCCCTTTGATAGTCAGCAGGTCGTTGTCCACGCCGACGCTGACGCCGTCGCGGTCTACGCCGGGCAGGTCGGCCAGGACCGCCAGCCCGCCCTCGTGCTCGAAGATGTCCACCGGCGGAACCAGCGAGCAGGTCTCGTCGCGGGTGGCAGAGACTCCTCTCTCGCCTTTTGAAACGCTCACCTCGTTCATAACGGGCTCTCCTTGTGCGGGCATGGTTGGCCTAGTCGACCTTCACGGTGATCTGCTTTGCTTTGCCCTTTTCGCTCTTAGGCAGCGTAATGAGCAGAATCCCGTTGTGGTAGTCGGCCGAAACCTTGTCGCGGTCCACTTCCGTGTTTAGATCGATAGTGCGAACAAACTTGGCCGCGCTCCGCTCGCTACGGTGGTAGGCCTCGGGTGTAATATCGCCGCGGACGGGCATTTTTTCGCCCGCGATTCTCAGCGAGTCGCCCATCACGGAAATCTCCAGGTTTTCCTTGTCGAGCCCCGGCGCGAGCGCTTCCACGTACATGTTGTTGCCGTCTTCGCGGATGTTCATGAGCGGATAGGCATAACCGGCCAGCCCCGGCAGGAAACTTACCCGCGAAAACGGAAACGTCCATTCGCCCAGCGAGAAATCTTCCAGCGCCCGCTCCACTTCCCGGCGGAGCGCCTGCAGTTCCCGTATTGCGTCTATCGTTCCTAACATTGGCTAGTCCTCCTGAAGTTGTCCCTGTCTATCAAAACCCTCCAGAGGCGGGATTCATGCCGCGCCTCCAAAATCGGGCATGGGCACGCAATATGCTCCCCCCTGCCGCAGAAGTGAGTGCGAGTGGAGGCCCTTATGCCTGTGAGAAAAGCGTGGTACCTGGAGAATTCCCCCGAGATCGGCCAGCCTTATGCCGAGTTCAGCAAGGCGTGCAGCGAGCTGACCGTTCTGGATGCAAAAACGCGAGAACTGCTTATGCTGGTTCTGGCGTGCGCGTTTCGATGCCCCCATTGCACCGAAACCCATATCGTCAAGGCGCTCGATGCCGGCGCCTCAAAACGGGAAGTTACCGAGGCACTCCTCATAGCCGCTATGGAAGCCGCGGGAACACAGCTCGCCTGGATTAAGGAAGTCTATGAGAAACGTCTCGGGCCGGACGTGACCTAAAGCGAAAAACGGGGACTGACTCCGGCCGAGTCTTCGAGGGAGGTGTCTGTCCCCGCTTTTCGCGGCCCCTGTACGCCGTGCTTCATAACTCGCGGCGGGATTCTCTGGCCTCTTTGCGAAGGGAATAGACCGCTTTCAGAAGGAAGTAGAGCACAAATGCTCCTCCCATGAACAGGAATATAACAGCTATGACTGAGCCGGCCTCGCCAATATCCCCATAACGTTCAAATTCGCGCACCACGTTGCGGTGGTTGAGCACCAACACGATGAACGTCACCACCACAACCACCAACGCCGCGACAACGTTCCACACAACTTCCTTGAAGTTTGGCCTCACTGACGTGGCCTCCAAGAAACGCCAAGGCGGACTACGTCGCGCCGCAGTCCGCCTCAGCAAACTAACGGTTATTCTTCGATCGTAATGGCGTCTGTCGGGCAGGCTTCCATGGCTTCGCGGCACGCCCCTTCGGCGCCCGCGGGCACTTCATCCACGATCACTACCGCCACATCGCCCTGCAACTGAAACACTTCCGGGCAAATCTCGGCGCAAGGCCCGCAGCCCCCGCACAAATCCGGATCCACCTTTGCCTTCATACGTTTACCTCCTGGGAAATGAGTACCAAACGCCCCGCCAATCCCGCACATGCCGTTGTCGTCCGTTGTCGGCCTATGCCTGGGCCGGCCACAACCAGCAATCCATATATTTTACAGGGTCCCGGGTGACGAAAACAAGGCGCGTTGAACGGCGCCAGCCTGCTACAATCACGGCATGAAAAAGTTCATCGGCCCCGATCAGTCGCCTGGAAAACTGGCGCACAACCCCTTCGCCCGATTAGGGGGCGCTGTCCCCGAAGACCTGCCTCAACACCAAACTGATCCGGAAAAACCGGCGCCAGCCGTGCCAATACGGCCGTGGACGGTGGGCAAGACCCGAAAAGGCGGTTTTGCGATTTCGATTGAGCGCCGCGCCAAGGGTAAACAGGTTACGGTTCTACGCAACGTTTCGGGCGACGCCGAGGTGCTGCTTCGAGAATTGAAGAAGCGATGCGGGGCCGGCGGCGTGGTTCGCGAGGAAGCCATCGAACTGCAGGGGGATCATCAGGCCGCCGTGCTGGAATTTCTAAAACACTTACCGAATCGCTGAGGATCGATGAGGCGGGAGCCCCTCGCGTTTGCTTCCCGCGGCGGCGGCTGCATAAAATAGCCACAATTAGATAACCCGGTTCAGGAGATGCAACAAAATGACCAGAAAGATGCGCGTGGGCATGATTGGTTGCGGGCAGATTGCCAAGATACTTCACGTTCCGGACTATGCGTGTTGCCCGGAAGCCGAACTCGCTGCCCTGTGCGACCTCATCCCTGAAAAAGCCCATGCACTCGCCGACAAATGGGCCCCCGGCGCGGCCATCTATACCGACTACAAAAAAATGCTGCGGGAAGCGCGGCTTGAGGCAGTCACCGTGGCGGTGCCGAATTGGCTTCATGCGCAGATCGCCATCGACGCGCTCAGGGCCGGCTGCCACGTCAATGTCGAGAAACCCATGGCCACCAGCGCCGCCGAAGCACAAAAAATGATCGACGCCGCCCGGAAAGCCGGCAAATTGCTCAATGTCAACCAGAGCCAGCGGAAGTTTCCCACGCACGTTAAAGCCAAGGAAGTCATCGACAGCGGCATCCTGGGCCGGATCATCCACGTCACCGCCATGTTCGGCCACGAAGGGCCCGAACACTGGAGTCCCACCGGCAAATGGTTCTTCAGGAAAAAGGAGGCGCGGTTTGGCGCGATGGCGGACCTCGGCGTGCACAA
>Ga0315284_10012634_pt1 | contig 12024 bp, 6 predicted proteins | sample YL17G09_16_MG_FD_203696 | JGI IMG/M metagenome (GOLD analysis project Ga0315284, IMG submission 203696) | Sediment microbial communities from Yellowstone Lake, YNP, Wyoming, USA - YL17G09_16 | ecosystem: Environmental > Aquatic > Freshwater > Lake > Sediment | place: USA: Wyoming | collected...
ATCGGCTCAACTCTCCCACCAGCTTTATCCGCACCACGCTTGAACCCTCGCGGGCTTTTTGGAAGCTGCAGCCCAACGATTTCAATTCGCCTTTCAAACGCCTGAAGATGACCGTCATCAGCGCTCAGTGGGGAGATGCCCTGTTCCCTGGCGGGGATTTTTCTCTCAAACAAGAGTTGAAAGATTTCATCGACCGGCTGACGAAGCTTGAATTCCCACCCCCGGTGCTCCTGTTTGCACTGGTCGGGTTGGTGGTGATGCTGCTCACTCGCCCTTCTATGGGGGCTTTTTACCCCCTGGCATTCCTCTTTTCGATGTATCTCATCCTGAATTACCAGGTTGGGGATAAGTATGTGTTTTATCTTTCGTTGTATATCCCCCTGGCAGTCGCCGTGGGGGTAGGGATGGGTTTCGTGCTCGAGTGGATTCATCACCGGTTGGAGCCTGTGCCAGGCCGCGGCAACCGGCTTTTATACCTGTTCCCGGTGCTGTTCTTCGTCACCATGGTAGTGCAGCCCACCGCGTCGGTACGTTTGCAAGCCCTGAAGCAAGGGGTGGCTGATTTCGTTACGGAAGACTATGTATTCCCAATTGAAAATCTTAAAGAGCCGCGCTTCGTGGCCCGGATGCGCCTGTCGGGCATAGCAGAGAACGCCGTGTTCGTCCTTGACTGGCGTGCAATGTATGCCACTGCCTACCTTGCTCACGTAGAGAAGGGCATGACGAACATCCTCTTCTTTGAAGCCATGCCGCGTGGCAATAATGGAAAGGTAGCATCCACCCTCGTCACCCAATTGGTGGGTTACCTGCAAGAGGGGCGTCCAGTGTACGTGGAACAAAAATACCCGGGCCTGGAGGAAAATTTTCGCATCCTGCCGGCATTTGGGAATTTATACAAGCTGTCGTTGAAAAAATAGTTTCTTAGAAAATAACCGCCAGAACCGTTTCCGAAGTGGAGAAGAAAAAATGCCACCTTTACGAGATTGGGAAAATCCTTTGATCACTGGACGCAACAAGCGCCCCGGCCATGTTCCCCTGGGCGCTTATCCCAGCGCGGAAATGGCGCTGGAGTGCAATCGCAAAGCCTCGCCTTATGTGCAAACGCTCAACGGGTTGTGGAAATTTCACCTTGCTCCACGCCCCGCAGACGTGCCGGCTGGTTTCCAGGCCGAGAGCTTCGATGTCTCGCGCTGGGCGAATATCACCGTGCCGGGCAACTGGCAGCTGCAGGGCTTCGATGATATCCCGATTTACACCAACGTTGCTTACCCATTTCCACCCAATCCGCCTTTTGTACCAGAAGAAAATCCCACCGGCTGCTACCGCCACACATTTGCCCTCGATCCGGCGTGGCTGGGGCGCAGCCTCTACCTGCTGTTCGAGTCGGTGGATTCTGCCTTCTACCTGTGGGTGAATGGGCTGGAAGTAGGCTACAGCCAGGACAGCCGCCTGCCGGCCGAGTTCGATGTAACCCCGTACGTTCGAGCCGGTCAGAACACAATCGCGGTGCAGGTGATGCGCTACAGCGACGGCTCGTACCTCGAAGACCAGGATATGTGGCTGTTGAGCGGTATCCAGCGGGATGTGATCCTGTACAGCAAACCGCAGGTCAGCTTGCAGGATTACAGCATACGCACGATATTGGACAACGCCGGTACACAACACCGTGTCGGTACAGAACACCACGGTGTTCTGTTGAGCGGTGTTCTGTACCGCCGTTGTCACGAGGATGCCACCCTTCACATCGAAGCACAGATCTCGCACCTGCCTGTGCCATCGGCCTACTCCGTCGAAGCGATGTTGTACGATGCCGAGGATTTACCAGTCTTTCCCAGCCAGGTGACCGCCCGGTTCAACGATCGGGTACTTCACCAAACCGGCATTAAAATGAGTAAAATGAGTTGGGCGGTAATCTCACAGCCGGTTGCCAACCCCAAGAAATGGACCGCCGAAACGCCTTATCTCTACAAGCTGGTACTCACCCTGAGAGATCCTCAGGGCGCGGCAGTAGATTTCGAGAGCTGTCGGGTGGGTTTCCGCCAGGTAGAGATCAAGGACAGCCTCATTCTGCTCAACGGCAAACGGCTGGTGCTGCGCGGCGTGGACCGTCATGAACATCACCCCGAGCGTGGGCGGGCACTCACGGAAGACGACATGCGCACTGAAATCAAGCTGATGAAGCAGCTCAACTTCAACGCCGTCCGAACCAGCCACTATCCCGATCATCCCTTCTGGTACGAGCTGTGCGACGAATACGGGATTTACCTGATTGATGAGGCGGATATTGAAACCCACGGCGTATGGGATGATTTGAGCAATGATCCACTCTGGCTGCATGCCTATATGGAGCGCGCCACCCGCATGGTGCTGCGTGACAAGAACCACCCAAGCGTGCTGTTCTGGTCATTGGGAAACGAATCGGGCTGCGGCACGAACCACGCCGCAATGGCGGCCTGGATCCGGGCATACGATCCCACGCGGCTGGTGCACTACGAAAGCGGTCATCCCGGACCGCAGGTGAGCGATGTATACTCGGTGATGTATCCCAATCTGGATGCGATCAAGCAGGTGCTGGCGGATGTAAACGAAAAACGGCCTGTGGTCATGTGCGAATATGCCTATGCCAAAGGCAACAGCACCGGGAATTTCTTCAAGTTTTGGGACATGGTGGATGCCTACCCCCGCTTCCAGGGGGGATTCATCTGGGATTGGAACGATAAGGCCTTGCTGGCCACCAATGATCAAGGCGAGAAATATTGGGCCTACGGCGGTGATTTCGGAGGTGAAATCAACTACCACCAACCCCACGAAGACCCGCAGATGTGCTGCAACGGTATCGTCGGGCCCGACCTGGCACTGCATCCGGGGGCTTACGAGGTGAAGAAGGTCCAGGCCCCGGTGGGAATCCAGGCTGTCGATTTACTCGGCGGGCGCTTCACCGTTTGGAATAAGTATCACAGCCTGAGCCTCTGCCACCTGGATATCCGCTGGGAACTCATCGAGGATGGTATTCCGATCCAATCAGGAGACCTGCCTCCGCTGGAGATCGCCGCGAGTGCAAAGGGAGAGCTGCGGGTACCATTCCAGGCGCCTGAGGTTCTGCTGTCGGGAGCTGAATATCACCTCAACATTCGATTCCTCCTGGCTGCGGAAACTTCCTGGGCCCCCAAGGGGCACGAGGTGGCATGGGAGCAGTTCCGCGTCCCGTTTTCCGTCGCGCCGAAAACCACGGTTGCCCTCGCCACAATGCCCGATCTGACCCTTTACACAGAGGGTCAGCAGGTGACGGTCACGGGGGATAATTTCCAGGTCGTATTCAGCAAAACCGAAGGGATCCTTACCACCTACCAATCTCACGGGCAGGCGCTCCTCAAATCCGGTCCGCGCGAAAACTACTACCGGGCTCCCACCGATATCGACTTGCTGATGGGCAATCCCCCCGCGCCCATTCATAAGTGGCGCGCCGCCGGGCTGGACAGGTTAGAACAAACGGTGATAGCCTTCGAAGCGGTTCAAATCAACCGGAAAATGGTCGAAGTGTGTATCCATTCCTGGCTGTGCGCACCAAATTTGCGGGATGGCATCGACAGCCAGATCGTCTATCACGTGTACGGAAATGGTGAAATTGTGATCGCCAACCAGGTGTTGATCAACGAACACCTGCCATTTGTGCCACGGGTAGGCGTGGAATTGATCCTGCCGCGTCCGCTGGAAATTCTCACCTGGTTTGGGCGCGGGCCGCACGAAAACTATGTAGACCGCAAAGCTGGCGCAGCCGTTGGCTACTACATGAGCACGGTTGCCGAACAGTTCACACCTTACGTTTACCCCAGTGAATGCGGCGGCAGGGAAGATACCCGCTGGCTGGCGTTGACCGATCGCGACGGAAAGGGACTGATGATCGTGGGCCTGGACATGCTTCACTTTGATGCCCTTTACTATTCGATTGGCGACCTGGCCGAAGCGAAACACCTCGATGCGCTTCACCCCCGCGATGAAGTCATCCTGCACCTCGACGGTTGGCACATGGGGGTGGGCGGCGACGATGGCTGGATGGCGCCGGTGCACAAAGAATTTATGATCTTCCCCGGCAAGTACCGCTTTGGATTCCGGCTCCTGCCACTCACGGGTCAGGAGGATGCCTCGGCGCTGGCGCGTACAAAAGTAGAAGGAGAATTCTAATTTGAGGCCTTTCGTTCAGCTGCCGGGATTCATCCTCCTGATCGTGCGGCGCCAGCAGTATCATTGGGGGCTGGTGATCATGGCCTTGCTCGGGATCATTCTGTCCGTGGGAATGGTCACCAATGCATCCTTTTTTTCCCAGGCCGTGGATCGGGTGATCCTGGTACAAAACCTGGCTGAATTCACCCGCGTGACGGGCAGGCCACCCTTTTCTACCAACGTTTACGTTTTCCCGTCCAACCGCAGCCCGCTTATCCTGGAAGATTCCGAAAGGATATCGCGCCAGATTGCCGATATCCTGGCCAGCGAAGTAGGCCTGCCGCTGCGCCATCTGGGGATTGAGATTTCCAGCGGCACGATGCTGTTACAGCCCGAGCCAGGTTCCGAGCTGTACGGGCAGGGCAAGGATCTCCTGGGAAGTGTCTCCGTTGTGTATATCGCCAATGTCGCCAGCCAGATGGCGCTCGACGCGGGCCGCCAACTTGATGAAGACGGCGTCTCAGGCGAGGTGCTGGATGTCTGGATGCATGATCGCCTGGCGCAGGAGATGGGCATCCAGGTAGATGATCGATTGATCATCCGTCCGAATGTGACCGTGAATCCGGTTACCATCCGGGTAGCAGGGATCTGGCATGCCAAAGATCCGAAGGACGATTTTTGGTTTGGCGATCCGGATAACCAGCTGAAAGGTTCCCTGCTCGTCCGCCGGCAAGATTATCTCAAGTTTATACAACCGCTGATCGCCTCCGGGTCACGCGAAGCCAGCTGGTACGTGATCCTCAACGAACGGAAGATGATCCCCAAGGAGAGCGCGGCCTACCTGGCTGGTTTCCAACGCGGGCAGGAACGCATTGAAAAATTTTTACCCGGTGTGCGCCTCAACACACCGCCTCTCGACCCTCTGAAGGATTTCGTCCAGCGCAGCGCCATCCTGACGATTATCCTGCTCGGCTATAACCTGCCGGCTTTCGCCATCCTGCTCTATTTTCTGCTGCTCATCTCGACGATCATCGCTCAATGGCAGCGCAAGGAAACCTCCGTCATGATCAGCCGGGGGATGAGCATCTCGGGCATCCTGAACCTGACCCTGTTGGAACAGCTGATGCTGTTTATCATCGGCTACCCACTGGGGATCGCTTTTGGAATACTGATCGCCCGTCTAATAGGCTACACCGCCAGTTTCCTATCCTTCACCGGGCGCTCGCCGCTGCCAGTTACGATGCAAGGTTTCAGTTTCCCGCTGACCCTCCTGGCTTTAAGCGTCTCGTTGTTTTCGCGCCTGTGGCCGATCATGCGCGCCAACCGCCAGAGTATCGTTAGCGAGGAGCATGAATGGGCGCGCCCCTCGCAAGCACCCTTCTGGTATCGCTACTACCTTGATTTTCTGCTGATCCTGCCCACCTATTACGCCTATTTCCAGATGAGCAAGCGCGGCTCGCTGGCGGGATTGATCGTCAACCGTCCCGAAGATCTATACCAGGACCCGCTGCTCATCGTGGTTCCAGCGCTTTTTATCATTACCGCAGCCCTGGTGACCATGCGACTGTTTTCGTTAGCCATGCGCGTCCTGGATGTGTTAGCCAACCGCACGCCCTGGCTCACCATCCACCTGGCTTTGCGCCAATTGGGACGCCAAAGCCACGAATACATCAGCCCGTTATTGCTGGTCATCATCGCACTATCTATGGGCATCTATACGCTATCCATGGCTGCCAGCCTGGATCAATGGTTAGTGGATCGCATGTACTATCGTGTAGGCGCTGACATGACCTTCGTCCCATATCCTAATGTTGAAGGTGAGACCTATTCTGACGGCAACTGGGTACCCGCACCACAAGAATTCTCCAAAGTGGATGGTGTGCTCGGGGCGACGCGGGTGGGCACCTACGGGTCTCGCATCACACTGGGCCCGGGCAATGAAACCCTGGCACAATTCATGGCCCTCGACCGGGTCGATTTTCCTACCATCGCATGGTGGCGCTCCGACCTGGCACAAGAGCCTCTCATGGGATTGATGAACCGGCTGGCGCTGGCTCCGGATGGCATCCTGGTTTCGCAGAAATTCCTGGCGAGTAACGGACTGCAGATCGGTGACCAGATTTCCATTCAGGTGGACGCCACCGATTACTTCAAAGCCAAGTCACTGTTCACCATTGTTGGCGTTTACGCTTATTTCCCGACTATTTATGAAGAGCAAAGCATTACCGTGATCGGCAATCTGAACCAGCTCACTGCCCTGTTCGGCTTTATTCCGACCCATGAAATCTGGCTGAAGATCAAACCCGGAGCCAGTGAGGCGGCTATCCGCAAAGCCTTGCCTGCGGCTGTAAATGTGGTCGCGTATACCAGTCAGGATGCGCGTGTCCTCATCGCACAGGAGCAAGGGAAGATGGAACGCGTGGGGATCTTCGGCACATTGACCGTTGGTTTCCTGGCTTCCGCTGCAATGGCGATCCTGGGGTTATTACTTTACAGCTACGCCTCCCTGCGGGATCGCGTATACCGCTTTTCGGTGCTGCACGCCGTGGGGTTGCTGCACCGCCAGATCGTAACCCAGGTAGTGATGGAATATACTTTCCTGGCAGCCTTCGGCGCGTTGGCCGGGGCGTTCATCGGGATGTATGCTGCGCGGCTGTTCGTGCCCTTCTTCCGGTTCACCGGCGAAAAGGGTATCCCCCTGCCTCCGTTGATCCCGCTTACCGCCGATCAATCCATGCGCAACCTGGCGATCATCTTCACCGCGATCATCGTATTGGCCGAAGTCACCACGATCACCTCGGCGCTCCGCCGGAGGTTGGTAAGGATTAGATAATGACAGTACACAACACCGTTTCCAAAGCTTTCTTCTCTGCCTCCCGGCTCCATCTCGGAGCCGCATACTACCCGGAACACTGGGAGGAGGAAGATTGGCTCGAAGATATTCGCCTGATGCATGAAGCTGGCCTGACGGTGGTTCGCATGGGCGAGTTCGCCTGGTCCAGCTTTGAACCTGCCGCCGGGGAATTCCGCCTGGAATGGCTTGACCGGGTCATCCACCTGCTGGCTTCGGCGGGGATCGTCTCTGTGTTGAGCACGCCCACTGCAGCCCCGCCTGCCTGGCTGGTTCAGCAGTTCCCCGATCTCCTGGCGGTGAACGAGCATGGGCAGCGCGCCCAATTCGGCAACCGCTGCCACTATTGCGTCAACTCACCCGAGTTTCACAGTGCGGTGCAACGGATTGTGAGCGCCATGGCAGAACGCTTCGGTCCGAATCCTAACGTGATTGGCTGGCAGTTCGATAACGAATATAACCGCGTATGCTATTGTGACCGTTGCCGGAGTCTATTCCAGCACTACTTGCAGGAACGATACGGTTCGCTGGAAGCGCTCAGTGAGCATTGGTCAACTCGCTACTGGAGCCAGACCTACTCAACCTGGGAGCAAATTCCAATTCCCATCGGCCCGCACAATCCAGGGTTAATGCTCGAGTTCAAACATTTCATCACCGAAAGCTATCGCAAGTTCCAGCGCCTCCAGGTAGATAACCTGCGCCCGTACTTACCAGAGGGCGTGTGGATGACGCACAATTTCATGAAGTGGTTCGATGGTTACGATCACTACACCATGAGCGAAGACCTGGACATTGCCTCCTGGGATTGGTATGTTGGGATGGGCCATCATGATTATCTGTCCTCTGGGCTGCTGCATGACCTGATACGCGGTTTCAAACATAGAAACTTTTGGCTCATGGAGACCCAACCGGGCAGTATTAACTGGAAACCGATTAACACCACCCTCGAACGGGGTGAAGCGCGGGCAATGGCCTGGCATGCTGTGGCGCACGGAGCAGATGCCATCCTGTACTGGCAATGGCGCTCGGCCCTGGGCGGGCAGGAACAAATGCATGGCACGCTGGTCGACCAATCTGACCAACCGCGGCCTTTCTATGAGGAGGCCCGGCAGCTGGGGAAAGATTTTACCGCCCTCTCGCCAATCCTGGCTGGTTCGACGATCAAAGCCAGCGTTGCCATGCTCAATGATTACGATAGTCTCTGGTCCATTCAATGGCAGCCTCATCACCGTGACTTCGATTACGTGGATCACTTCACCCACTACTACCGGCCGCTGGCGTTGCTGAACGTGCCGGTAGACGTTCTGTCAGCCAGAGGCCTCACTGATGTTGGAAAACTGGCAGGATACCGGTTGGTGATCGCCCCTGCCTTATTGATCCAAAACCAGGCAACGGTCAAAACGCTGCAAGAGTACGTGACCCGCGGAGGGAACCTGGTATTGACCGTCCGCTGTGGGATGAAGGATGAATACAATGCCTTGCTGCCGCAGCGCCAACCTGGAGCACTGGCAGAAATGGCGGGTATCGAGGTGGAGGAGTATTATGCCCTCCAGGATCCGGTGCCCGTCAAAGGTAACTGGTTCGAAGGCCAATCGGGACTATGGGCCGAACGGCTTGCGCCAGCGCACCCGGTGCGCCGCGCACCCGGTTGCGCGATCATCGCCCGTTACGGTAAATCCAACGGCTGGCTGGACGATCAGATTGCGATCAGCGTCAATTCGTATGGCAAAGGCCTGGTTTACTACGTGGGCGCTTACCTGGATGAGTCTGCCCAATTGGCGCTTCTAACACGGTTCCTCAAAACTTCCAGGGTAACCACAATCGTCACCGCATCAGGCATTGAGGTTCGCACCCGCGTGAGACCCGATGATGACGGTAACGTTACAGAAGTATATATCGTGATCAACCACACAGCCAGCGAACACACCATTCACCTACCCTGGCCGGCTTTTGAACACCTGGCCGGGCACGAATTAGCAGCGGAGTTCCAATTGTCTGCATATGGGGTGGCAGTCGTCACCCCCTTGAAAGAATAGAGAAAGCATTCCGTATGGCACGCCAAATATCCCGTCTCTTTTCGTTCCAAACCCTTCTGCTTGCTAGATTATCCTTACTACTCCTCACGGCCTGCTCCGGCAAATCCTTGAAAGCTGCCCAGGCTACACCAACGCCCATCCCCATGCCAGTCATCGCTGCCAGGCCTACTTATCAGGTACAGCGCGGCGAGCTCGTCAACAGGTTGAAATTCTCCGGGAGGATCGCTCCCATCACAAAACAGGAACTTTCCTTCGCCACGAGCGGGCGCATCGCTAAGGTATATGTCCAGCGTGGAGATACCGTCACCGAGGGGCAGTTGCTGGCCGAACAGGAAACCGGTCAGAACGAGTTCGACCTCCACAGGGCACAGGCCAACCTGAAGATCGCGCAACTACGCCTGGAACTGGCGCAATTACAGACCCCGCAGTCCTCGGAAGTGTACACGGTAACCATCGCCATCCAGGAGCAGGAGGTAACCTTGGCGCAAATCGCGCTGGATGAGCTGAATGCCGCTTACACCAGCGTGCGCATCACCTCCCCGATCAGCGGGACAATTTTCTCAATCGCGATCGCGGACGGAAACATGGCCGAGGCCAACAAGCCCGTGATCGTGGTCGCCGATTTGAGTGAGCTGATCGTAAGCGCAGATTTGGTGCCTGACGATATGACCTTATTGACCGTTGGGATGAAGGTCACCGTGAACCCGGTTGGACGGAGCATTCCAGAGGTGGAGGGAACCCTCCAAAGCCTGCCATACCCTTATGGCAGCGCAGATGCTGAACAGACGGGGAGCTCCGTACAGGTGGCTCTGGATCAATCCCCCGTCAAGCTGGGCTACAAGGCCGGGGATATGGTCAACCTGGAAATCGTTCTGGAGAAAAAGACGGATGCCCTCTGGCTGCCAACACAGGCCGTACGGGAATTCGAGGGCCGGTATTTCGCGATCGTTCAGGATGGCGAAGGGCAACGCCGCGTGGATATCAAAACAGGGATCATCGAAGGTGACCACATCGAAATCGTCGAGGGGCTGACCGAAGGTCAGGTGGTGATAGCGCCATGACAACCGCGGTACAGAACACCGCTCAACAGAATACCGGAGATGCGTTTATTTTTTGTGACGGGCTGGTAAAAATCTACAAAGTTGCCAACCTGGAAGTCGTTGCGCTGCAAGGGCTTGATCTGGCCGTGAAGCGCGGAGAAATGCTGGGAATTGTCGGCGCCAGCGGCAGCGGCAAATCCACGTTGATGAACATCCTGGGCGGTCTCGACCGCCCCTCCGCCGGAAGGGTGTGGGTGGACGGCAATGATTTACTCAAGATGTCGTATGAGGCGATCAACCACTACCGCCGCACGAAGATAGGATTTGTCTGGCAGCAGGGCGCCCGCAATCTGATCCCCTACCTGACCGCGCTGGAAAATGTCCGCCTGCCGATCACCATCACCGCTCGACGGTGGAGCACAGAAAAGCCACGCGCCGAGGCGCTGTTAGATTCGGTGGGTCTCGGCGCACGCAAACACCACCGCCTTTCGGAGCTGTCGGGAGGTGAACAGCAGCGAGTAGCTATCGCGATTGCCCTGGCGAATAACCCCATCCTGCTGCTGGCAGATGAGCCGACCGGTGAGGTGGACACAACCACTGCCGCCGGCATTTTCCAGATCCTCAAGGACCTGAACCGCCAGTATGGACTGACCACCGTCATCGTCAGCCACGATTTGGGTATTGCCCATCACGTCGATCGGGTGGTTGCCATTCGAGATGGTAAAACTTCCAGCGAAACGGTGCGCCAGTCTGGACAGAACGCCGAAGAGGCCGCGCTGAAGGGAGAAACGGATCAGGTTTTCGAGGAAGTTGTCCTGCTGGACTCGGCCGGACGTCTCCAGGTACCACGGGAGTATCTGGAACAGTTCCACATCCAGGGCCGTGTGCATCTCGAACCTGTGGAAGAAGGTATCATGATCCGCCCGGCGAGGACTGGCAGCCCGGAGCCAAACCTACGCATCCAGCCCAGGTCGGTACACAACACCGTTGAGCGGTGTTCTGTACCGCCAATAACGCCAGCCTCCGAGCCGCATGGATTGCGCGGCTGGTGGAAACGTGTCCGCGGCGGTGGGAGGGTATCGCAATGAGCGCGACCGCCCGTCCACCCAGCGACCGCCCCGAGCAGCAACGACCGCCCGAGCACCGCTTTATCATCCAGACTCAGGGTCTCCAGCGGGTATACAAGATCGGCACGAAAGAGGTGCAGGCCCTGCGCGGCGTTGACCTCAATGTGGAGCCTGAGCGTTTCGTGGCCCTGAAAGGCCGCTCAGGCAGCGGCAAGACCACCCTGTTGAACTGCATCGGCGGGTTGGATCGGCCTACTGCCGGTACCGTACGGGTGTTCGGTCGTGACCTGGCGGAATTTGGCGAAGATCAACTCGCTCTGTGGCGCAGGCGTGAATTAGGGTTCATCTTTCAGTCCTTTGGTCTGCTGCCCACCCTGTCTGCCTACGAAAACGTAGATCTGATGCTGCGGTTGGTCGATATCCCCAGCAAAGAACGCCATGCGAGGACGCTTCACTGCATCGAGCTGGTGGGGTTGAAAAAGTGGATGCATCACCGCCCTTATGAAATGTCCGGCGGGCAGCAGCAGCGGGTGGGGATTGCGCGTGCCTTGGCGAACCACCCCCGCTTGCTCCTGGCCGACGAGCCTACTGGAGAATTGGACAGCACCACCGCCCGCGATATCCTTAGCCTGTTCCGGCAAATCGTTGAGACTGAATACATCACCCTATTGATGTCCTCCCATGATCCGCTGGTGGATAAATACGTGGACGAAATCGTACTGCTGAAGGATGGCCAGATAGCTGTCCCAAATGGGGGGTAAGAGCGTTTATAGGTTACTTCTTCAGCTTAGAATTATATTAATATTGCCCCGATTTCCTTGACAATTTGTTTCGCTTGCGATATATTTCGGTTCGCTTAACTAATCGAA
>Ga0315284_10012636_pt1 | contig 12022 bp, 10 predicted proteins | sample YL17G09_16_MG_FD_203696 | JGI IMG/M metagenome (GOLD analysis project Ga0315284, IMG submission 203696) | Sediment microbial communities from Yellowstone Lake, YNP, Wyoming, USA - YL17G09_16 | ecosystem: Environmental > Aquatic > Freshwater > Lake > Sediment | place: USA: Wyoming | collected...
TCTATTAAGACGGGCAAGCGCTGGGGATCACTAAAGTCGTATGAATCTGTTCCAGGCCGGGGTTGATTTTCTAACTAGTCTATGCTATAATAATAATATGGAGGTGGGGAAGATGGACCCCCAAAAGGACGGGATCCTAGAGAAGATCCGGCTCCTCATGGAGCACGCAGAGGGTGCCAAGGACGTGGGGAACGTGCTAGAGGCAGAGGCCTATGCGGCAAAGGTACACCAGCTCCTCCTGAAGTACAAGCTCACATTGCAGGAGGTAGACCTCCGGGTTGAGATTCAACAGGACCCAGTCGCTAAGGAGAGCGTCCACCTGGGACGCAATGGTATTAAGGACCGGACCCGCCGTGTTCGGTGGTTGGAGGAGCTCGCCGGTATCACAGCCCGAGCCAATTTCTGCCGAATACTTGTCCGTGTTGGAAGTTCCGCTATAATCTTTGTAGGCCGGAAGCAGAATCGGGAGGTTGCAGTTTACCTCTACACCTACCTGGCTCGGCAGGTAGAGAGGATCTCCCAGAAGGAATACGACCGGGAGTACATGAGGCACTGGCCCTCAAAGACGCGGGAAATGTTCGGGTGGAAGAAGAGCTTTATCGACGGGGCACTGGCCGCCTTTGCAGAGCGGTTCCGTTCCGACCAGAGCGAGATCCTTTCCACTGAGACGTCAAGGGCCCTGGTAACCATTGAGGACACTGCAGTGACTGACTACCTCAAGGCTCTAAGGCTTGGACAGGCTGCCAAGTTCCAGTCCAGCCCGGACTTCAACATCTCTGGATACCAGTCAGGGGTCAAGTTTGGTCGGGGAGTCCAGGTCTCACAGGGTCAACTCCCCAGTGGATCAGGCACGAAGTACATAGGTCAGGGAGGTAATTAACGGTGGACTTCGCCCACTATGTTGGGAGGGCGTATTACCTCCAAGAGGGGTTCGTCTGGGAGGCAAACAGGCTTGGGGTGTCCCGAAAGGTGCCTCTAAAGAGCATCAACGGCATTATGGAGTGGGGAGACACCGTCTACCTTCTCCAGGGGGATATGAGAACGAAGCGCCGGGTCACCCCCGTTATTGGCAGTATCCTCTTTGGGAGTTTCCAGGTAATTAGGCTCTCTGGCCTGAGTCAGGATGGCTGGGAAGTCCTTAAGGATCTAGGCCTTGTGCAGAACGAGTTCCACATTGGGAGGTTTGTCCGCCGTGGTTGTGGCTCCTACACCATCAACATGGCAGCCCAGACCTACTCATCCCTCAAGGAGATAACAAAGGCCCTAAGCAGTGCAAGATCCGATGGTGTTGATGTAGGCTGCACCCTGATTCAGGGGGACCTCACCCTGCTAGAACCGAATGCTCTCCTTCCCGAGATGACGTTCCGGTGGGGGATCTACCCCTTCAACGGTGAGGCCTTCAGAGCAGTTTACAACCACGCCGCACCCCTTAACCCTAATACAGGGTTGAAGGTGGTCAAGGGTACGTACAAGATCCCTCCTATACCTTCTACAGAGAAGTTTCAGGGGACTGCTGAGGTCCAATCCCTGGAACGGTATATCCAGGCAGAATACTACATGACCCTGGCAGAGCAGTGTGCGGCGATTGAGCTCCTCCACTCCAAGAAGGGGAGTGGTTGACATTCCCCTCCACCTATATTATAATTAGGGTGTGGAGGTGGAACATATGGTCCAGGTGACTATCCCAGGGTGGTTGGCAAGGAAGAACAGCCTCCCAACCCTCATTGAAGGAGAGGTACAGGGGGAGACAGACAAGGCCTATCGGATCATCGGTCACGCAATGACCAGGCCTTCCGTCTTCTGCCTTCGGTGTGGAAGAGTGCTTGAGAATCCAGCCTCCCGGGTTACCGGGTTCGGGCCTGAGTGCTGTGCTAAGCTCGGTATCGAGCGACCGGACCTCCTCACTGCTGAACAACTAGACCAGCAGATCAGAAAATCCACCCACTTTGACACCTGGCTGCCAAAGAGTCAAGTCACGTTGGATGGCCAGATCCCACCTAAGGTTCAACCCCAGAAAAAGTCACCAACCTTGTCCATTGCCGGTAACCGAATCATCCTCCGCTGTGAGTTTGAGGACAAGGACGTGGCGAAGTCAGTAGATGGTTACCGGTGGGACCCAAATAGCAAGTCCTGGAGCTACCCGGCATCGGTCCTTGTACTTGGCCTCCTCAAGAAACGGTTTGGGGACCGGCTCCAGGTTGGAAACGTCGAAAACGTCCTGACCAGTAATGTTGAGACTGGGACCTACCCGAAGATGGACCTCCTCTACCCCTTCCAAAAGGAGGGGGTGGATTTCATGGTCAAGCAGGGCAGGGTGCTTAACGCGGATGATATGGGCCTTGGCAAGACGGTTGAGGCCCTAATGTCCTGTGTCGCCTCTGGTGCCCACCGGATCTTGGTTGTCTGTCCAAACTCCCTCAAGTGGAACTGGAAGCGGGAATCGGAACGGTGGACAAACTACACGGTCCAGATAGTCCACGGAGATCCGGATACCCGTGAATCCCAGATCTTCTCCCAGGCCAACATCACCATCATCAACCTGGAGGCAATTAGGCTCCACGTGGAGGATCTTGCAGAGCTCCACTGGGACGTGGTTATCATAGATGAGGCCCACAGAGTCAAGAACAGGCACGCCAAGGTCACCCTTGCTGCAAGGCGGATTACAGCAAGGGCACGAAACGTCTACCTCCTGACCGGCACCCCGATACTCAACCACCCCTACGACCTTTGGTCGCTCCTCAACCTGATTGACCCTCACACATTCTCGAGCTTCTGGAAGTTCGTCACCAAATACTGCCACCTCTACGACAATGGGTGGGGGGACGAGATTGGTGGGGTGAAGGAAGAGGAGCTTGAACACCTGAAGGAGGTTGTAAAGGCGGTTAGCATCCGAAGGACAAAGGGTCAGGTCCTGACAGACCTGCCTGCAAAGACGGTGCAGAAGGCCTACATCCAACTTGAAGGGAAACACGCCAAAATCTACCAGGAGATGCGGGACGAGATGTACACCCAGCTCTCGAGCATGCAGGTCGTTTCGGCCTCGGTTGTAATTGCCCAGATTATCCGATTGAAACAAATTGTCATTGACCCACACCTGATGGGTCCTAAACCCCTTCCCCTGAATGGTCCCAAGGTCGACTACCTCCTAGACCTCCTTGCAGGGACAGGAGGTAAGGTGGTTGTCTTCTCTCAGTTTGCCCAGGCGCTAAAGCGGTTGGCCCCGGTCCTCAAGGCAGCAGGTTACGAGCTTGCAATGGTCATAGGGGATATTGTAGGAGAAAAGAGGGACCAGGAGGTTGCTCGGTTCCAGGAGGATCCAACGTGCCGGGTTCTACTGGCATCAATCCAGGCCGGTGGGCAGGGCCTGACACTCACTGCTGCAAGCACGGCAGTTTTTCTGGATAAGGCCTGGACCCCGGCAATGAACGTGCAGGCCCAGGACAGGCTACACCGGATCGGCCAGACAGAGCCAGTCACCATAGTAGAGATTCTGGCAGAGGACACCATAGAGGAGAAGATTGAGGAGCTCCTCCAGCAGAAGGAGGAGTGGTCAGCGGCGTTCTTTGAAGCAGATAATGTCCCCACTAATCGAGTAGACAAGGCAACTTTGCTGGGCCTGCTTCAGGGCTAATTTACATAATATCTCCAAAAATGCAAGACGACCGGTTTTTGTGGGGCTGCTGGGGTTTTCCGGTTTTTCAGGGGGCTGGGATGGAAGGGCCCCGGTAGGGGGAGATCTCGTCAGCTAGACCGGTCTCTGTGGGAGGCAGAACCCCAATTCCACCCCTGTTGTACCAGCCCAGGTTGCCCACCCCCACAAGCGGCTCTATAGACACCCCCCCTGCTAGGCAATTAGTTTAACCCCCTGTTTTAGCCAGATATCTTAAACCTCAGCAGGACCGGTTTTTATGGGAGCGCTATGATTTAGGGAAACCAGGATGGAAAGGTCCTGGTAGGTCTAGATCTCGCAAGCAGGACCGGAAATGAACGGCAGCAGACCCCTAGTTCTGCTGCCATTCCACAATCGCAAGTTCCTACCTATTAGGAGGGAGAAGGAGGCTGGGGGGTTAACAGCCCAGAATTCATCAGACGGACAACCTCTTCTAGAACCACTTTCCACCCCGCGTCGCTAAACTGGATATTGAGCCTGGCTGCCATATCCTGTGCAAGTTCTAGGGCCTTCTCATACTTCTTGTCACCGTAGAGGTCCTTGACCGTCTGCTCAACGGCCAGGACTACAGATACAGCGATCTTGTGGAGGAGCTCGTACTCCTGGGCAGTGAGTTTACCCTTTGCAACCTCATGGGCCTTCTCCAGGTACCTCTTGGCCGCGGGGAGTACGTAGGTAGCAATGACTAGGAGGATGATGTTGAGCAGGGCGAACAGAATCTTGATAAGGAGCTCTTCAGACACTCTGCCTACCTCCTTGCAATGTCTGCCCGGAACTGGGCCTCTGGGAATAGCTTGCCCGGGCAGCTAGTCGGATACGTAATTACCTGCCGGTGGAGGAGGATATTCGACACCGGGATCTCAAACCAGACCATCAAGTCCCTAACCATCTTGACCAGGGCCGCATATTGGACGGGGGGGATAGGACCCTTGTCAAGATCATTGATACATGAGATTCCGATAGCGTAATGGTTCAGGGAGGGTGCGTTGGGAGAGGTCCCAGGGGCACGTCCTTTGGCATGGGCCCCCATCTTGGTAAGGGGGCGTCCTGGGATAACCTCCCCTCTCCAGTTGATAAGGACGTGGTACCCGATGTCTGAGAAGCCCTGCTTGAGATGATACTCCCGGATGGATGCCACCGTGGTGGTGGTTGGGGTAGCTGTGTGGTGGACGACTATGTGAGTCCACGTTACTTGGGGTTGGTTGGCCATCCTGCTTCTACCTCCCGCTGGAGCTTTTGGATGTCAATTCCCGAGGATTGGCTGACTATGTATACTAGTAGTTGGGTTGCCTTTGTCAGGTTGTCTAGCTGGGAATTGACCCTGGATAGGACTGCCGTAAACTTGCTGCCGACGGTATAGAACATCCACACTGTAACTCCGATAGGCCCTAGGGTATTAATGAGACGGAACAGAAGCTCCTCCACCCTCCTCCATCCCTCCTAGGTCATCTTGTGACTGACCACTGCATTGTTCAGGTCCCTCCCAGATACGTGGACAATGTCACCTGGGACAGGTGCAAAGTCGGGGTTATATGGTACCCAACGTATTGGCGGTGATGCTAGTGTACGTTTAATTTTAACTAGATGGTTGACCCCATCTACGCTATCAACTATCCAATGGCGTGCTGGCTCCGCAGTACGGCGGTCAACATAGAGTGCTACTGATTTACCAGTATTCACAGGGGTGTCACCACCAATTCATAGTTGTAAATTGGGCCGTTAGAGCGGAGAGTAATGTCTACTACACTGGCGAGTATCGTACTCCCCTGGTATGGAATAGTAACAATATCCCCTGGTTCAATGGTGACAATACTGGGTTGACTAGCCACCACTCCATTTACCTGTATAGTCATCCCTGGCCTGTTATACCGTTGCAATTCATGCTGTGTGAATCTATCTAGCTGCTCCTGTGTGACTGCCAAAGGAGCACTCAGCACAGGACTGGTCCTCACCCCGATCTTGACTGTGGATGTAGATGACCATGCACCGTCATTAACTGCCGAGCTAATTAGGGGCATACTGCTATTACCATTCTCAGCAAGGATTACATTGTACACTAAATCATAGTTCCACTCGACCTCTATCGTGGAAGACTCAAAGGCAATAGCCACAACAGGGCTCAGGACATTCCATTCGGTTGGACCGGCCCGGAGATAGCCTTCCCTATCATACCAAACCTCCCACCCCTGGACGGCCGCTAAGGAGAGAATACTAGCCCACTTGTTCTGGCCGCGTTCAAAAGTGACGGCAGGGACCAGCACGTGACTATGGGCAATATTTGTTAAGGGTTCCCCCCATGATGCTGCAATATCGGCAATAATATCAGATAGAGTGACCTCCTTTGCTGGATCCCAGGTAGACTCCCCAATGAACACATACCTAACCCCCGGTCGTGGGCCATACCAGTTATGGAATGTAATTCTTAAGAAGCGGAGTGCCACGGTATCAAAGGGGCATTCAATTTCTAGCCCAGCCGATACAATGTCAGTAATTGGGGTCCATGTTACACCGTCTAGGGATCTACTGATATGGATGTCATAGCATGTTGTTAGGGCGAAGTTGTTGTAACCTAAACGCAACTTTGCTATATTTGCATCCAGGGTCGCCTCTAGATCAATGATAATATTGATGTCTAGGTCAGTCAACGTAGGACGCCATGTTGTATCATCATCAATAAGCACGTTAGAAGCTGGGTAGTCACTACCGGTTGTTGCAACTACACCCAATGTTATAGGTCCACTAGACTGGTTTACTGTGATTCTTAGGTACCGCCAAGTTCCAGCAACATATGGTACCCAGGCGACACCATCAAGGGACGACTCAATAGTAGCCGTACCACTTGTAGTAGCTACCACTGTTGCTACTGATTCCTGGACCTGGAAATCAAGATTAATTACCAGCCTTAAATTGGATAGACCAGATGCAGTATAACCCACACTATAATTACCTACAACAATAGAGCCTGATTCAGACTCAGGAGTTACCTGAGATTCAATGCCGGCAACGGTTGCATATAGAAGGCGTCCGTAAGTCAGGGCCTGACTCTGAATCTCTGCCCCTACAGCCATGAATGTAGATCCGTCTGCCCTTTGGGCTAACTGTATGGCCTGAACAGCGGTTGTATCCTCATAGGTAGTATCAACCTGCCACCCATCTAGTCGTGCCCGTTGAGTCTTGTCTAGTAGGGTGATTTCCGCAGATGTACTACCTAGTAGATACCGGATTGGGGTGCTGGTATCAGTCCATCCTACAAATACCAGATTAGTAGAGTCATATATCCGGACTTGACGATTAGGCACCTGTAGTACCTCTAGATCAGAAGCGGCAGTTCGTAGCTGGGCAGTACGACGGGAGATATTATCATGTTGTGCAGCAACAACTATACTACTAGTCTGCAACTGCCGGACAAGTGTCCCATCTGCCTCGTATACACGAGCAACCAGACCCATTATGGTGCCACCTCCTGTAAGGTCCCTGTAAATGTATATAAGAAGCCTGACCCTGTTGGTATCATTCTAACATTTAGCTCATCTACTGGAAGGATAATCCAGACATCACCATCTGGACTGCGGAGTGAGAGGGGGGTATTAGTAGCCCAGATAGTCTTTAATGCATCCCGCTTTATAGCAGTCGTGGCTAAGACTTCCACCATTAAGGAATCACCAAGAACCCCGGTACGTGTTGGCACTACTAGTGGGAGATCTATACCAGGAAGCTGGATTTTATCTGATAGTACAGGCCAGGAGAGGGAACCAGAACGGAGTTTAATCTCCTCTGTACCCAGCCGCCACTTGCTAAAAGTCACACCGACCTCCTCTTGTACTGATGTAAGGGATTGGGGTCCCTCATAGCCATCATTAGATAGGGGAGTGACTTTATAGTTATACAATAACCCAGACCCACAGGCATAGTCTGTATAGCTAGTTGTAGTGATTATGGCACTTGTGAGCAGGCTATAGGTAGCACCAGTGTTTTTCTTTCGGTAGATGTGATAGCCTGCCAAGTCCTCCCCCAGATGGGCGTCCCAGGTCAGGTCAATATGGGTTAAGCCCGTTGCACCTAGGCATATAGCATCAATATAGTATGTAATTGCTTGAATAGTAGGTACTGCGGCGTAAAATCTAACCGTCGCCGCCCAGGCAGGGACTATCCCGGAGCAAGTTGCCTGTTGGGCCACTACGCCTGGGGTGATATTAATCATCCCTACATCCGATGTCGTCCCCCCGTCGGCGCTACGGAATTTTAACCACACCCTAACTGTGCCTCCTGTTCCATAGATGTAAAGGTGTGCTGAGTAGAGTGTTCCAGGGATAACTACCGTATCGTTGACGTAAACTCCTTCATAAGTGGCCACCCCTGGCGTGACTACCTTAAGACTGTAGCTTCCGTGTTGTGCCCAGTCAGCACTCCGTGAAATACCTGTTCCGTAGCATGGGATAAACCCCACCGTGTTAATCTCCACATCTGCCTGGTTTGCACTAAATAGGTTATTGGCTCTCAGCCCAGTGGGGGCAGAATACAAACATTCAAACCACTGGAGGCCCGACCAAAACGACCAGCCGGAGGCATCCCGGACCCTAACCTGCCACTTGTAAAGGGTATCGTAGTCAAGGGTATTTGCAGGGATTGTGCGGGAAGCCACCGCAGAGGTAACATCCCCACTGTCATAGACAAGGGCACCTGCGTCGGTGTAAATTCTGACTTGTAGACCGACCTGGGCGTTTGCCTCAGCATCAGCATAAGTCCAGGTAAAAGTGGGGGATACGTCGTCTATTACTGTACCTGGTGCCACCAAGGTACCTAGGGGAGATGTAGGGGTTGCCGTAGGGCGCGCGTTTAGGGTGATAACAAGACGCGGGTACATGTTAGGAGCTGCTGAATCTGAGGAGTCAAAGTCTTTACGGGAGGAGGCTACATCTTCGCTCTGACTGATAAATTTCATGCCCATATTTGAGGTAGGGGTATATAGCCAGTTCTGGACCAGACTTACTACATTCCAGGAGAACCATGCTCCAGTACCAGTAATATTTTTAGAATCCGTTGCAGCGGTAGCATGGGTAGGTTGGTTATTCCAGGTGGCGGTCATTTCCCCCCAAGCAACTAAAACTCCAAATACACCTACTATCCTATCAGTGGCGTTAAGCTCTGCCCGACAGTATAGATCTGCAGTGGCTACGGTGGCGTTGTAGTCATCATACGGCTCTAGTAGAGCATTAGTAAATTCAAGCAAGGCTCGGTTGTCATTACCTACCCCCGCTGCCTCACAACCTATACGTAATGGATCGACTGTTCCCCGGTTAGTATCTGGGATGCCCTCTCCTACGTAGGTATCTTTACCATCAGCAGCGTTAGGCTGAATAGTGGTAGGGTCTAGTACCACTGGCCATATCCGGGCAGGACTCATTAGCCATAATGGATCCACCGCGATAGTTAGACGTTTAGTGTTAATATCCCAGGTTAACTGGGTAGCGCCCACTGCTCCAACAGCATCCCGTACAGAAGGAGCAGGCAGGATGGCCACTATACCCCCACCACTACCAATAATCTGATAGCTACCTGCACCATCTGACTGTAGATCCACCCCATGGGTTTCTACATCAAAGGCATAGGAGGTTGGTGCTGGAGGTCCCTTAAGTATAATTTCCTCCTTGACTCCATGGCCTAGAACAGTATACCTAAGATCTGCACTATCCCAAGCATCAGCATACAAGACTATAGGTCCACTGATTATAGCGTGACTATTCTGCCCGTCACAGGCCCGGTAAATAATCCACTGGTCTTGACTGAATCTTAACCGCCAAGGACGTTTAGATGATTTAGAAAACCTGACAGGGGTATAGCACTCTTTGTATACAGCATCAAACTCTGGTACAGATACGTCATCTACAGCAGTCAAATCTATATCCTGCCATAGGTTGTCTGCATCCCTGTAGTGGATGGGCCGACCATAAAGCTCTACCTGCAGTGAACCATCATCCAGGCCAAAGACCTTACCGTGCAGGGTACGGCGGCCTAGAAGCTCCGCTACACGTCCTGCTTTAGTGACTGCCATTCTACCCACCCCATTCTATAGGGCCGCTAGTGCCAGTCGGTTCCGCTCGTCGATTCTACGGGCAACTTCCTCAGCCAGGAGTAAAAGGTCTATGGGTCTTGCTACCTGGTTGCCAGTCACATTAACGACGATACTTGGTGCCATCTTGTTGATAGGTATAATCGCCTCCGGACCATCCTCACCAACTAATGCTAGTGTGGGATGGGTTACAATACCACCTCTACCATACTGAGGCACTAGACCTTCGGCGACTGCAGCTTGGTTGGCATCCCACATAGATGCACCAGTGGAAACGTCTACTCCCCATTTAGTTGCTAGTGCATTAACTCCCTCTTCAGACCTACCCTCATACGGGCCCCTAGCCACACCTACCTCACCAATCTGACCCCACTTACCACCTCCAAGGTCACCATAGACCTTCCCCTGGTCTATTCTGATTTTAGTAGAGGCCTGCATTGCAACATTAACTGCTTCAATCGCAGCCTTTAGATCAATTAAGGCTATCTTTTCCTCTAGGAGTTTTAACAACAGGTCCTGTGAGGCCTGAGAGTTGACCCCCTGGGTCTTAACCATCTCACCATATGCTGTCTGTAGGAGACCAACCTTATCTGCCTGTATAACTAATGACTCTCCCAAAGCCGTGGCCTGCATCTCCATGTACTCTTGTGAGTCTGCGCTTAACCCCATTTCCTTCCTGGTGAGTTCTAGTTTGGCATCCACGATACTTAACTGAGTATCAAGATTCTTAGTGAGACTTGAGGTTGCAGATTCAATAGCAGTCCCCATCCGCTCTACCGCGCTCTCAATTTGATCTGCAGCAGCATAGGCGGCATCCCGCATAGAGTAGAATGCCTGCTCAATATAGGACGGTGACTTTATACCCAACTTGTTCTTGAATTTAGTCCAGATATTACTAGCCATAGAACCCGCCCATTCACCTAGCTGTGAGGGGAGATCCTTAATTGCTCCCCATATCCGAGACGGGAGAGTCCTGAAGAACTCAACTATAGCATATACTGCATTAGATGCCCCTTCCTTGATAGTGTCCCAGTTTCTAATAACGGCAAGAACTATCGGTCCTAGGGGTCCAGCAAGAGCGGCGAGGAGCCATGGCCCCCAACGTGCAAGGAGCACCTTTACCCCACTGACCAGGTTGTTAAAGGCACCCTGAACCCTCCTACAGAATGCCCCTATCCCCTCCCCAATGCCTTGGAAGAACCCAACTATCTTCCCCCAGTTTTTATAGATAACCATAGCCAGTGCACCTAATGCAGCACCAGCAACTAGAAACGGAAGAAGTGGTGCTATTGCAGCCCATAGCCCAACTGCTAGTGAAATTAAGGCAGGTACAAGGCCAATTAAAATTGCCCCTGCAATTGCCCCTATCATTACATGGGTCTCAGGGGGAAACCACTCAGCCAAGGCACCTTTAAGGCCTTTCTCCTGCAGGAGGCTAGCAATTTTGCCAAGTGCTGCAATAAACGCCTCCATCTTCTCACTAATCTTGAATGTAGTGATGATTTCCCCACCAATAACCCTCAATGACCCTGCGACATTGTCTTTTATAGTGGACCACATACCTAGTATGGTTTTACTCTGCTTATCCATCATATCAGGAAACCTGACATTAAACTCATCTATAAACCCAGTGATTGCCTTACCTGCTGGAACAGCGCCCTTTTCCACCATCTTCATAGCCTCTGGGATACTTACACCAAGCACTTTGGCAAGCATGTCCCACGCAGGTATCCCGAGCTCTGCAAGCTGCATCATCTCTTGGCTTGAGATCTTCCCCTTGGCTGACATCTGACCAAGGGCTCGGGTTACTCTATCAATTTCAAAGGCCCCACCACCAAGGCCTGATACAGCATTACCAATTCCAGTCATCATCGGGATAATCCTATCTGCCTCAAACCCGAAGGCTAGAAGCATTCGAGCAGAGTTTTGCAGCCCCTCAAACTCAAAGGGGGTCCTGGCTGCAAAGTCCCATAGGTCCTTCAGCATCTTATCGGCCTTTTCAGCCGAACCAAGGAGGGTGCCAAAGGCAACCTTAGATTGCTCCATAGATGCCGCAAGAACAACGCCTTTAAGTGCAGCAGCACCCATCCCAACGGCAAGGGCCGTAAGGCCTCCTAGCAGTATTTTACTACCAGTAGCTGCCTGCTGCATTGCCACTTTAGCCTGAGAGAGGCCCTTATGGAACTCATTAGAGTCAAGCCTCAACAGGGCATATAACTCCCCAACCCTTAGTGCCAAAGAAACCTCACCTACCTAGTGCACCTAAAACATGCTGTTCCGCC
>Ga0315284_10012637_pt1 | contig 12022 bp, 17 predicted proteins | sample YL17G09_16_MG_FD_203696 | JGI IMG/M metagenome (GOLD analysis project Ga0315284, IMG submission 203696) | Sediment microbial communities from Yellowstone Lake, YNP, Wyoming, USA - YL17G09_16 | ecosystem: Environmental > Aquatic > Freshwater > Lake > Sediment | place: USA: Wyoming | collected...
CACGAGCCCTCGAGGACCGCGTCCACTTCCCACGACCCCTCGCGCCAGTAGCGCACACGCTGGCCGGCGTTGATGGCGTGCGCGAGGCAGGCGTTCTCGACCCACGCGCCCCAGCGCTCCGGCTCGCGAGCGGGGTCCGGCGCGCCGCGCGCGTCGGTCGCCGCGAGCAGGGCGTTGCTGAGCGCGACCAGCTTCGGGGGCGCCGCGCGGCTTCGGAGCGGCCGCGTGGCGTACTTCTCGAGCCCCGCGACGAGGAAGCCCTCCTTGAGCAGCGCCAGGTAGTGGGCGATGGTCTCCAGCGCCCCGCGGTCCTGCAGGGTGCCCTGGATCTTCTGGAGGGAGACGACTTGTGCGGGGGCGCCGACGGCCGCGCCGAAGACCTGCCGCAGCAGCGCCGGGCGGCGGACCACGCCGAGCGCGAGGAGGTCGCGCCCGATCGCGGGTTCGACGATGGCGTCGCGAAGGTATCCCTGCCAGCGGGTCGGGTCCCTCCGAAGCGGGAACGCGCCGGGATACGCCCCCTGCGTCACGACCGCCCGCACCGCCTCGGCCTTGCCCACACCGAATGCGGCGACGAGGTCGCGCGCCGTCCAGTGCGTCAGCGTGAGGCGCTCGAACCGCCCCGCGAGGCTCTCCCGCGAGCCGGCGCCGAGGAGGAGCGCCGACGAGCCCGAGGCCACCACGTGGACGGGCTTCTTGTGGCGGCGCAGCAGGTCGAACGCTCCCTTGAGGCGCGCCGCCCAGTCCGGCACGTGCTGGATCTCGTCGATCAGCAGCACCGCACGGCCGTGGGCCTTCGCCCGCTCCTCCGCGGTGCGCCACAGGCGCTCCCAGAAGCCCGGAAGCGCCGCCTGGGGAGCGTCGGCGGCGGCATAGACCGCCGCAGGGCCGAGGGCGCCTTCCAGGGCGAGCAGGAGGGTCGTCTTCCCGACCTGCCGCGGGCCTCTCAGCAGCTGGATGCGCGAGGGTGGCGGCTCCTCGAGCCGTCGCCGGAGCAGCGCCAGGCAGGCGTCGTATCCGAGGCGGAGCGATGATTCGGTCACGGTCGAATAAATATTCGACTATAACTGATTGTCAAGGACCGCATCGCTCGCTGCGCCATGACGGCCCGTCACGCGAGCGCGAGGCCGCCGCTGGTCGTCCGCCGGCGCTGCGTCGCGGGAACGGCATCGCTCGCCGTCCTCCGGCGCTGCGTCGCGGGAACGGCATCGCTCGCCGTCCGCCGGCGCTGCGTCGCGGGAACGGCATCGCTCGCCGTCCTCCGGCGCTGCGTCGCGGGAACGGCGGCGCTCGCCGGTCGGTCGGCACGCACGGCACCCGGCGTCGCGCCGCCGTCCCCGCTCCTCGCGCCGGAGGAGATTCGAAGCATCAGGACGCGCTACGGCTTGTCGCAGGCGGAGCTGGTGCGGAGGCTCGGGCTCGGTGCAAAGACCGTCGTCCGTTGGGAACCCGGCGCCGGGGCGCGGCGGCCGGCGAGCGTCGGTATGCCGGTACGCCGGTACGCCGGTGCCCCGGTCCGGGCGCTACAGCTTCACGATGGCCAGCACCGTGCCCATCGTGCCGACCCAGAAGAGGAACATCCACCGCAGCAGCTCGGACTTGAGTTCCGAGAGCTTCGCGTCCATCCGCGATTCGAGGGCGCCTGTTCGCTCTTCGAAGCGGGTCTCGATGCGACCGAGGTCCGAACGCACCGCGCCCATCTCGTGGCGCACTTCGGCGCGAAGCTCGTCCATCCGGGCCTCCACGCGCCCGAAGTTGGCCTCGAACAGGTCCTTGAATTCCTGCCGATAGCTCGTGTCCACCGCGTTCACACGGTAACGGTACGCTCGGCGGGCCGAGGTACGCAATCGTTGCGGCCGGGTGCCGATCATTGCGGGCCGGCTCGGTCTGCGGCGACCGGCGAGCGAGACGGGTGCGCCGCGCGAAGGGCGGGCGCCGTGCGTGCCGTCCGACCGCCCGAGCGCGCCGCGCCCGGATCGCGAGCGCGAGGCCGCCGCAGAGGGCGGGAGCCGGCCCCAAGACCGCGCCGCGCCCGGACCGCGAGCGCGCGGCCGGCCGCGGAGCCCTCCTACGCGGCGTGGCGTTTCAGGTAGGCCAGGGTTCCCGGTACGTCCCGCAACAGCCGCAGCACCACATCCAACGACGCCGCCTGTACCGTGCGGCCGGCCTCCCAGCGCGACACGGTGTTGGCCCCGAGGCGCAGGAGTGTGGCCAGAGCCGCTTGCGTCACGCCGAGCTGCTCGCGCAAGGCGCGGATCTCGTCGGCGGTGAGCAGGTGGTGCCTTGAACGGTAAAGGGCCAGCGCACCGGCCTCGAGGATGCCTGCCTGCTCCATGGTGAGGACATTCTCGCCGCAGGCCGGACAGTGCAGGTGCGGGACGTCCCGCACCGGCGTCGGTTCGCCGTTCACCGGCAGGGACAGCGTCCCGCGCCGCGGTCGCATAAGCGTGGCGCAGGTGGTGCACGCGTCCTCGGGAAGACGGCGCGCCGTGCGGCGCTCACGCGGGCCGGTCGCGTCAGGCCGTGCCGTCCGCCCCGTCCTCCGCTTCCGTTTGGTCTTCATGGCAGGAGACGAGCACTCCCTCGTGCCGGAGCACGACCTTGAGGTAGAGTGACAGCCCTGGCGTCTTCGGGCGGAACTCGTACATCCACTCCGGTCCGTGCGAAGATCGCGTCCGCGTCGGCTCGGCGGAGGGGCTCAGATCTGCGAGAATCAGGAGCACGTCGCCGCGCGAGAGTCCGAGCGCCAACATCTCGGCCAAGGCCTTGTCCGTGAAGCGCAGGCGTCCGGATGCGGCCAGTCCGCGCACTCGGATCAGGGCGCGAAACACCCACGGAGGCATCAGGCGTTTTCACCATGTGGTGAAGATAGCGATTCCGTCACGATTGGCAACCCCCGGTGATTGCCGCCCCGACAGCGAGACGGCGAGACGCATGGCGGCGCACCGCGCACACACGCTACAGCGTCGCCTGGCGGCTGACGTAACCGCTCCGTTGCGGGGCTAAGCGGAATCACGCGGACGCGGTCGCCCCCGTCGCCTGGTTTCCCCCCTCCGGCGCTGCACATCGGCCCCAGGAACGCCGAGAAGCCGCAAGGACGTCCCCGGCGGAGTCGCCCCCGCGGCCGTCCGCCGGTTGGAGAGCCTCCCAGGCACGCCAGGCGCCATCGGATTCCCGCCCCCGCCGGGCGGCGGTTCGTATGCGAACGCCTCCGCGCCCCGATGCCCGGCCGCCGGCGCGAGGAGCGGGGACGCGGAAGCGGAGCCGGGCGCCGTGCGACCAGCGGGAGCCGTCCGACCGGCGGAGCGCAACGCGCCCCCGCGCCGCAGCGCCGTGCGGCCGAGGGACGGCGGAGCGCACCCGCACCGCAGCGCCGTGCGCCGGAAGCCGGGCAACCGGCGAGCGAGGCGGGCGCGCCGTGCGTGCCGTCCGACCGCCCGAGCGCGCCGCGCCCGGATCGCGAGCGCGCGGCACGCCATCCGTCGTGGCGGTCGGCTACTTCGGTTCCTACGCCCGCGGCGACTGGGGAGTGGGAAGCGATCTCGACCTGGTCGTCATCGTCGAGGCGGCGGCGGAGCCGTTCGAGCGGAGGGCCGTGCCCGTGGACCTCCTGGTCTACACGCGGGCGGAGTGGACTCGACTCGCGTCGCGGCCCCGCGACGTGGTCTGGCTGGTGGGCGCGGATTGACAGGCGCCAGCCACGCCCCGGCTTCGGACAACCCCGCAACGTTGTGTTGTCGGGCGAAGTGCTGTGGGTTCCGGATCAGCCTTCGGACCTACATCGTCCAGATGAGCGGCACCGTGATGCGGCGCAGCGCGACGGTGGAGTCCGGTGCTCGCCAGGCTTCAGGACAGGCGGACGAGCTGAGGCAGGTGGTCGAAATGCTGGTCGCGGGCGTACAGGGCCAGATCGTGCTGGAGGACGAGGGCGGCAATCCACATATCGTTGGTCGGAATCGGAGTCCCCTGCCGGCGCAGTTGGCGGTAGACCGACGCGTAGTGGTGCGTGGTCTGCTCGTCCGCGAAGAGCATCGCGACGCCCGGCCTCATCAGGAAGCGTCGCAGCGTGCGCTCGTTCGCAGGTCCCTGCGAACCCACGACAAAGCCCGCTCGAAGCTCGGCCAGCACGGCGAAGGGCACGCACACCGCCTCGGCGGTCTCGAGCGTCGCCGCGACGCCCGCCACGCCCTTGCAGAAATCAACGTAGCGGTTGGTGTCGAGCGCCAGTCTCACCGCCAGAGCGACTGGTCCACCTGATGCAGGGCGGCCAGGGCCTTGTCGAACTCGGGGTCGTCGCGCCAGGTTCCCGCGAGATCGTCGAGGGCTCGGTGCCGCACGGGCGTCTCGGCGGCGCCGAGCGCGTGCGCCAGAGCGCGCAGGGCGACCTCATTGAGGCTCTTGCCCTCCCGGCGGGCGAGGGCGCGGAGGGCCCGATCCACGGCCGGCGGGATGTTACGCAGGGTGTACTGCATGCACCAAACGTAGGCGTAGCCTACATAGTACGCAAGCTACGACCGCGAGGCCCCGATCGACGACGGCGCCGCGGGGCCGTCATCAAGTTCGCGCGGCTGGTGGCGATCGGCCGCCGGTATCGTCGCCCAGGAGCCACAACGCCGCCGAGTGTACGGTCACGCCGGCAGGTGGCGCACTTCGGCGCGAAGCTCGTCCATCCGGGCCTCGACGCGCCCACGGTACGCTCGGCGGGCCGAGGTACGCAATCGTTGCGGCCCACGGGCCGATCGTTGCGGAGGGGCTCGGTCCGCGGCGGTCGGCGGGCGCTGGTGCGCCGTGCGTGCCGTGGCGAGCACTATCGGGGCGCAGCCCGGCTCGCGCGGCACGTCACGCGAGCGCAAGGCCGCCGCTGGTAGTCCGCCGGCGCTGCGTCGCGGGAACGGCGGCGCTCGGAGAAGCTTGCGGCCGGAGCCGGGGTCACGACGCTCACGACACCAGGCAGCCGAGATGCGGTGTCCACAGTGTTCCACGGCCCGTCCGCGCAGTCGGCTGCGCAGTCGGCTTATGACACAGGACGGTGCGACGCTATCTTGGACCGACCATATCCACGCCGATCCCACCATGCTCGGGGGGAAGCCCGTGATCGCGGGCAGCCGTCTGGCCGTGGATTTCGTACTGGGGCTTCTGGCCGAAGGGTGGACCCGGGAAGAACTGCGCGCGAATTATCCCCAGCTCACCGATGAGGCGCTGCGAGCGGTGTTCGCGTACGCGGATGCGAGGAAAAAAATGGGCCCCCGGAGGGGCCCCAATAAGAAGTAACTGAGAGTGAGGTTACGCTGGGGCTGATGGCTTGTCAAGGTCCCGACGTCAGGTCGTCAGCGGAGAATCTCCAGAGTCAGTGCACTATCCCTGTTGAGCCGGCACGCTGTCGTTGGGTGCTGCGCGTCCTTGGGGTTGGGTTGATCGTACAACTCGAGGAGCCCCTTATCGATGCAGAACTGGAGGCCTTCTCGATCATCGGGATCCGCGCCAAACACCTTGTCCCTCAAGAACTTCACGGAGAAGAACGCGTACTTTCTTTCGTTGCGAGCAATCCAACGGATGACTTGAGGCGCACGAGGATGGAGACGGGTCTCCCGTTGCTCTGCGCCAAGGCGCGCGGGTGCCGCTGGTTCCGCAAGACGAGCCACCACGGCTGCCTCGAGCTGAAGGGTCCTGAACGTATCGGACACATCCTTGACGACTCGTTGTCGAAGCCTGTCCGCCAGCCCCGTTTCGACGTCGGCGAGTTGGTTCTGCAGCGCGGATTCGATGCGCTTGGTGACCGTCTCCTCGCTCGCAGCGAGGGCGCGATCGAGTGCGCCCGTGTAGAACCGGAGATTGAACGTGAGGGCGGGCGGGGGCAACGGATCTCGTTTCGTGAGTTGAGCCAGCGCCGAAGAGAGACCCAGAGTCGCAGTGCCAGCCAGGAACGCCAGCACTCCTTTGATGTCGCCTTCCAAGCCCGGCAGCGCTACGAGAATAAGGCTGATGGCCGCGAGAGCGAGGAAGAGGACCGCCACGAGGATGACACGGGGGAGTTTGTTCACTTACGTCGCCTCGCACGTTTGGAGCCGGGGAAATAGGTCATCACGAACGGGCTGGCGATTCCGTAGAGCCCCGCACCCAAAGTGAACATGCCCGCGATGAAGTGGTTCTCGACGACGAGGACAATTCCAGCCACCGTAGCGAGCAGGGTGAGGCCGCTTTTCGTCAGCAGGCGAATGCGCTCACTGGACTGGTTGTGGCGCTGCAAGTCCCTCTGGTCATCCTGACGGAGAATCTCGCCCCTGACCTGTGCCCACAATACCACCTCCTGGGGGCTCACCGCGTTAGCGAGCCGCTCTTCGATCTTCAGCAGAACGCTTGGGGCACCCTGGACGGGAGAGGGGGGGACCGGTTTGGCTGGGACCAGCATTGGTGGGCAGTCCTCACCGCCGAAGTGACCTTGGCGCGCGTGTCTGCAGCCGGTGTTTGCGCGTTCCCCCGATTGTAGTGTCGTCGAGCCACGCCGTCAGTACCGGATTCGCGCGATCCGGGGCATTCCATTGCGCCGCGAGCTGCTGCCTCATGCCGAGACGGTGACGGCGGCGGCGCGCGCCTGGACCGCCGACGTGGCGCGCGGCACGCCATCCGTCGTGGCGGCCGGCTACTTCGGCTCCTACGCCCGCGGCAACTGGGGAGTGGGCAGCGATCTCGACCTGGTCGTTATCGTCGAGGCGTCGGCGGAGCCGTTCGAGCGGCGGGCCGTGCCCTTTGACACCCTCCGTCTGCCGGTCCCCGTGGATCTCCTGGTCTACACGCGGGCGGAGTGGACTCGACTCGCGTCGCGGCTCCGCGACGTGGTCTGGCTGGTGGGCACGGCGCTGTAGTTCATCTCTCGGCCTACCGTGCTCTGCTCCCCTACGGCTCGCGGCGCTGACGGCGCGCAGGGCGGACCTGAGAGCACCGAACTCTCACAGTGAGCTCCCCCGAACCCGCACCAGGGAAGTTGCGCACGTCCTGAAGGCGGTGAGGCCGCCTGGACGGCCCTGGAATCGGCGCTGGCTGCGTGTCGAGTTCGTATGCGAATGCCACGGCGCCACCTATGCCCGTCCGCCGGCGCGAGGAGCGGGGACGCGGAAGCGGAGCCGGGCGCCGTGCGACCGAAGGGAGCCGTCCGACCGGCGGAGCGCTCCGCGCCCCCGCACCGCAGCGCCGTGCGGCCGAGGGACGGCGGAGCGCCCCCGCAGCGCCGAGCACCGGGAAGCCGGGCGCCGGAACGGGGAGGTCGCAGCGTCAGGCCGGCGCGGCCCGAGGACTCAGTCGCGGCCGACGTACCTGTCGATGGCTTCGATGTAGTGGGGGAAGAGACTGCGCGCGGACCGCACTGCGGCGAACACGATGGCGTCGTCGATCTCATTGCGCCTCCGCCTTCAGCCGCGCCAGCCGCCGCAGCATGTCCTCGTGCTCGAGGCGCCGGAACGGGGCGGTGTCGGCGTAGCGGCGCGCCGCCAGCGACGCGAATTGCGCGAATTCCCCCGGCCGCGCCTCGTACAGCACCCGGCCTTCGCGCGCCGCGACCATCGCCAGCAGCGGCGTCGTCCGGCGCAGATCCACGATGTCCACGTGCTGCGTCCGCAGCGCCTCGATGAACCGGTTGGCCGCGGCCACCGTGTCCACCGCGCCGTCCGCCACGATCCCCACGTCGAGGTCCTCCGGATGGGGCGCGCCGCGCGCGGCCGACCCGAACAGCACGACGAGCCGGTATCCCGCGGCTCGCGCAACATCCGGCGCGACTGTTCCGAGCCGCTCCAGGTGCTCAGGCTTCAGTGCCGGGACGAGATTCGCCACCACAACCTCCCCACGCGGATCGAGGCAAGTTACCGCGAGGGGGAGCCGAGAGACAGTCGGGCCCGGCGGGCGCTGGTGCGCCGGCGTCCCCGCTCCTCGCGCGGGCGGCGGCGGCGGTGGATAGCACGGCGGTTGCCCCGTCGGGGAGGGGCACGCCGCGGCTCTTGGCCCGTGAACTGGAGGAGGGATGGCCTACGTGCGCTGCGAGTGCGACCAAGACAAAGGGCCCCCGGAAGGGCCCGTTGAGGACCGTCTCTCCGGCATCCACCGTCCCGCGAGTCGAGCCTACGGCGTGCCGATCAATAGTGTGTCGAGCAAGCGGATGATGCGATCGCGGTCACGGGGCGCTGAACATCACGTTCCGAGGCTTCCTGCCAAGTTGGTCGTTGACCATCACTCCTCCCACGAGCCGAGGCGGGACACGGGAGGTGTCGAGCACGCGATGCTGGAGTGCCTCGAGGCGAGCGGCGTACCGATCGCGAAGAACCACGTACTCGGGGCGCACGTGGACGCTCGCCACCACGCTGGCGCAGTAGGCGTTCACGGCCATCGGGAAGAGCAGCGCCGAACAAACCAGATCGGCGAGCTGCAGCCCGGCGTGATTCTCGGAGTGGCCGAAGGTGGGCATCTCCAGGACCCTCGGATGCTTGTCTCCGGCAACGCGGAACTTCTCGGTGAAGATGGAGTGCGAGACAACGCTGTTCAGGTGCTTGTTTCGGCCATCACAAATGACGAGGCCCTGGTCCTTCTTGCCGTCCAGCCAGGCGTTGAACCACTGGTGAATATACTGGATGGACCATGTGTACACCGCGCGGCCGTCGAACGGAGCGGCGATACCCTTCACCCACACTCGGCCGATGAGGCGGCACTCGTGCTTCTCGATCAGGTCGAGAGCATTGTCGAGAAGACCGATAGCATACCTCCGTTGGCGCTTGGATCCGGTGGCGAGCTGCTTCCGGATCTCGGCTCCCTTGATCTCGACCAGAATCCACCCCAACGCGGGGGTGCCCGGCGAGAGCCTCCGGGGGGAGAATCTTCGCTTGAGGCTGAGGAGATCCTTGGTGAGGTCGTGGATTCTTGGCTGCTCGATGACGAGGCCGCAGACCACAAAGAGCGGCTGGATGCTGGAGTTGGGGGCCGGGAGGACTCCGGTGCATCCGGCCTCGTCCACATAGCAGATGAGCATTGCAGCCTCACAAACAACCACGGCCACCTTGCGGTGGCCGTAGGATTTGCCGCCTGGCCCCCAAAGGGACTCAGTTCGGCGGGTACAAACGTGAGGATAGTATAGCGGTGGGTCGGCCGAGGTGTCAACACATGCGGGCCGGGGTGCGGGCCGGGGGCCGGGGTTCGGGCCGGCGCGGCCATCGCGGCCATCGCGGCCATCGCGGCCATCGCGGCTTGACGGGTGCCAGCCACGCCCGTAACATGCGTGTGGCACACGAAGACTCCCTCGCGGGGGCGCCGAAAGGTACGGGTGCCGCCAGGGCGACCGCTGAGGTCGCCCTTTTTTCTGCCCCGAGGCGTTTGCGCTCGCCAAGTGGCGTCGGCGCGACCGGGCGTTCCTGCGCCTGAAGAGGCAGTTCTTCCCGGACATGATGGGGTGGCCGGAGGCGCCGCTCTTGGCGCGCTCGACTATAGTCACGCAGCGGCGTTGTGGCCGCTCCCGGAGGCCATTCAGTTCAAGTCCGCGGGGCAGGTCGGAGGCTTTCAGGTCTTTGGGTTTCGCGTCGTGGACCAGAGGGGCGACCGGAACTCGGCCGGGAGCCAGTAGCGCCCGCGCCGCGGGCGGCCGCAACGAGGCCCATGACATCCGCCAGAACGGCTTCGTAGCCGGGATCGGCGCGCACGGCCAGGGTGTTCTTGTGCTTCATGCGTGAGGGAGCACCGTGGGTGGCCAAGGGAGAACAGAGCGAATTGTTGCGTCGCGGGAACGGCGGCGCTCACCGGTCGGACGGCTCCCGCTGGTCGCACGGCGCCCGGCGTCGCGCCGGCGTCCCCGCTCCTCGCGCCTGCGAGCGCCATCCCCGCCCTCAACCGTCCTGCCGTCGGGCCGCACGCTACGCGGGTCACGGCCAGGCGCTGCATCCAGCCGTCCTGCCGTCGGGCCGCACGCTACGGAGAGTCACGGCCAGGCGCTGCATCTCGGCCTCAGGAACGCCGAGGAGCCGCAAGGTCGAACCGGGAACACCGTTCGCCAGTTGGAGGACCTCCCACGCCCGCCAGTCGCCATCGGATTCCTGGCCGCGGCCGGCGGCAGTTCGTATGCGAATGCCTCAGCGCCCCCGATGCCCGACCACCGGCGCGAGGAGCGGGGACGCGGAAGCGGAGCCGGGCGCCGTGCGACCAGCGGGAGCCGTCCGACCGGCGGAGCGCTCCGCGCTCCCGCCCCGCAGCGCCGTGCGGCCGAGGGACGGCGGAGCGCCCCCGCACGCAGCGCCGTGCGGCCGAGGGACAGCGGAACGAAGCGAGGAGCGCTCCGCGTCCCCGCACCGCAGCGCCGCGCGCCGGGAAGCCGGGCGCCGGAACGGGGAGGTCGCAGCGTCAGGCCGGCGCGGCCCGAGGACTCCGTCGGGGCCGACGTGCCTTTCTGTCGTCTGCCGCAGGTCCACGATGTCCACATGCTCCGCCCAAGCAGAAGGCTACGCTGGTGGAAGTCGGGGTCCTTCGAGACAATGGCGAGCCGTGCGACGTGAAGACAGTCTCACGCTGCCGGGACAGTCACCAGGCGGCGCTCCCGATCGGCGGCAAACGCGACACATGCCTTGATGTCATCGGCCGTCAGGTCGGGGAAATCGGTGAGAATCTCTTGCTCGGACATCCCGCTGGCCATGTAGTCGAGGACCTCGTACACCGTGATCCGCAGGCCGCGGATGCAGGGCCAGCCGCCGCGCTTGCCGGGCTCAATGCCGATGCGATCGCGATAGTCCATCCGCACAGTCTAGCCAGGAACCCGGCGCGACTCCAGCCAGCGGCGCAAAGAAGCCTGGGTCTCGCCCGACGTGCGGCCTGCCAGCAGGCTCTCCACGCTGATGTCCTCGTCGAGTTCAGGCCAGTGGATTCCCTCGCCCCGGCCAATGAGACGCCAGGGCGCCCGCTCGGCTGGCAAGCCATGCGCCAAGCGCGGGAACCAGGCCACCGGGACGGTGAGCGTGCGGCCATCGTCCAACTCGACGACCAGCGCCTCGTCCGTGACCGTGACGCTGTGCGCCAGCGCCCGCCGAACCTCAACCGGTGAAGTGGTCATGCCAGCCAGAACTTGGCCCGCCTCGCCTCCCGCTCGACGTGGATGTGGGGCGGCTCCGATACGGACCGATCCGAAGGGCTGTCGGCATCAACGGAGTCTAAGCACGCCGGCCACCTCGCGCCAATACGCCGGCGACCGCAGCCGGCCTCCCTCCCGCTGGCGGCGACTCCGGTGCGCCGGTACGCCCATGCCCCGGTCCGCTTGTCCGCTCGCTACAGCTTCACGATGGCCAGCACCGTACCCATCGTGCCGACCCAGAATAATGCAGACGCTGTCTGCACTTTCTGAAAGAGGTTTCGTCGGCCGAACCCGCGCCCGAACCGCTCGCTGAGGTCGAGTGACAGCCGCCTGACCAGTTCCTCGCCGTACCCCGCCCGCGCCGCGCCGTGTTGCTCCTGCTCCACGATCCGGCGACCAATCGACCAGTAGGTGGTGGTGATGACGGCGTTGACCGTGCGAGCGGCCACGCCGCGGGCGGCCGCAACGAGGCCCACGACATCCGCCAGAGCGGCTTCGCAGCCGGGATCGGCGCGCACGGCCGGGGTGACCTTGTTTCTCACGCGAGAGCGAATACCGTGGGCGGCCAAGGGAGAACAGAGCGAACTATTGCGTCGCGGGAACGGCGCGGCTCGCCGTCCGCCGGCGCTGCGTCGCGGGAACGGCGGCGCTCGCCGGTCGGTCGGCACGCACGGCGCCCGGCGTCGCGCCGGCGTCCCCGCTCCTCGCCCCGTCGGGCCGAGGCGCACGCCGCAGGGGGTCACGGCCAGACGCTGCACGTCGGCCCCAGGAACGCCGAGGAGCCGCAGGGTCGAACCCCCCCGCCCAGGGGGGGTCGCCCCGGACACCGTTCGCCAGCTGGAGAGCCTCCCAGGCACGCCACTCGCCCTTCGGCCGCGGCCCCCGCCGAGCGGCGGTTCGTATGCGAATGCCACGGCGCCACCTATGCCCGAC
>Ga0315284_10012638_pt1 | contig 12022 bp, 12 predicted proteins | sample YL17G09_16_MG_FD_203696 | JGI IMG/M metagenome (GOLD analysis project Ga0315284, IMG submission 203696) | Sediment microbial communities from Yellowstone Lake, YNP, Wyoming, USA - YL17G09_16 | ecosystem: Environmental > Aquatic > Freshwater > Lake > Sediment | place: USA: Wyoming | collected...
ACTCCGCCTCCGCGGCACTTCTTGAGCACTGCTATCGATGCGATCTTGCCTTCCCTGCCAAGGTCCGAGGTCATGCACATTGCCGAACCGACGATCTCCTCCTTGTCTATGGCCAAGAGAACGAAGGCGTCGTCTCTGACGACGAACGCGCGGATAGTCTCGGCATTGAACTTCTCGGCTCCAAAGCACTCCTGCTCGATCTCGAGGAGCCCCTCCATGTCCCACTCGTCGGCCGCCCTGACTCTCACGACCAGCATAAGCACCTCCATGAAATATGTCCGTTTCGCCTCATCCGAAGGGCTTATATTCCGTGTGTCTCTTCCAGCATCCAGATGGTTTCAGTCAAAGAAGCGTTGTCAAAAGACCAGGTCGGCAAGAAGGTCCAGATCAAGGGATGGATCTACAGGACGCGGAGCAGCGGCGGGATAGTGTTCGCAGTGCTCAGGGACTCGACTGGCATAATCCAGGTGACCGTCAAGAAGGGCACTGTCCCGGACGCAGAGTTCGAGAACGCGACCAAGTCCGGGATAGAGTCATCGGTGATCATCGAGGGCGAGATCGCAGAGGACAAGCGCGCCCCGGGAGGGTTCGAGATAAGGGCGAGCAAGTTCCAGCTCGTTGGTGTTTCAGAGGCCTTTCCCATCACAGAATATCAAAGCACGGAGCTTCTGCTCGATTTGAGGCATCTTTGGATAAGGTCTCGGGAGCAGACCGCCGTTTCCAGGATTAAGGCGTCACTTCTCAGAGGCGCACGCGAATGGTTCTACGAGAACGATTATGTCGAGGTCACCCCGCCCATCATCACAGGTGTTGCGCCAGAAGGCAGCACCACCCTGTTCCAGGTGAAGTACTACGACAGGATTGCCTACCTTTCGCAGAGCGCGCAGTTCTACCTCGAGTCACTCATTTACTCCCTTGAGCGGGTCTGGGCTCTGACGCCTTCCTTCAGGGCTGAGAAATCCAGGACTCCCAGGCATCTCTCTGAGTACTGGCACCTCGAGATGGAAGCAGCATGGATGGACAACAACGGGAACATGAAGGTCCAGGAAGAGCTCGTGACCGCCATGGTGCGGAACGCGCTCGAGGAGTGCGCTGACGAGCTCAAGCAGCTCAAGAGGGATATCAGCCCGCTGAAGAAGGTCGAGCCGCCCTTCGAGCGCATGAAGTACGAGGAGGCCATGGAATACCTTCAGAAGAAGGGCCACGACGTTTCCTGGGGGAGCGACCTCGGGGCCGTCGAGGAACGCACACTCACGATCGACCGTGAGATACCGATGTTCGTGGTGAACTATCCGAAGGAGCTCAAGCCGTTCTACATGAAGGAGAATCCTGACGATTCCAGGACCTACAAGAACAGCGATCTACTGGCACCGGAGGGGTTCGGAGAGATCGTAGGTGGGAGTGAGAGGGAGACCGACAACGCTCTCATCATGGAGCGCCTGAGGGATAAGGGCGAGAGCACGGACAGCTATCAGTGGTATCTCGATCTGAGGAAGTACGGCTCGGTCCCGCACTCGGGATTCGGCCTTGGTATGGAACGGATTGTGACGTGGGTCTGCAAGCTTGATCACATCAGGGACTCGACCCCTTATCCGCGCACTGTAGCGCGCGTGTACCCGTAGGGATCCTAGTCTCCTGCCATTCTCGTGCAGAATTCCGTGTACAGCTCCGCAGCCCTGACTATCTGAGACACCTCGACGTACTCGTCGTTGCAGTGGCAGACGTCGTTACTTCCGGGACCGCAGACCATCAGGACGTCGTTGGCTGGCTTGAACATGACCATTTCGGTAGCGTAGGGCACCGCGGTGACCTTCGCCTTCGGCCCGATGACGCTTTTCATCGTACGAACTGCGAGCGAATTCGGATCAGTCCCGACCGGGTCGAGCTCATGGAGGATCTTCAGATCGTACCCCTTCTTGCCAATTCTGTCCTTGACCAACTTGAGGACCTTCTGTGTGTTCATGTTCGGCGGATATCTCACGTCGATCTCCACTTCGCAGCTATCGGGTATGACATTGATCCTTGTGCCTCCCTTGATGGTGTCGATGCACATCGTCATCTTGTCGTCCGGAGTCTTCGATGTGGTCACGATGTCGTCGAGCTTGTGAAGCATCCTCAGCATCTTCACGATCGCGTTGTCCCCCAGCTCGGGCATGCTTGCATGGGCTGACACGCCCTTCGTGCTGATGGTGAAGTGCAGTAGCCCCTTCTCATGAACGACTATGTCGAATTCTGTCGGCTCAGTCACCACGACTGCGGGTGCGCCCTTTATGGCAGGACTCTTCGAAGCCGCGCCCGCACCGATCATGGTGGTCTCCTCGTCAGTTGTGAAGCAGAGCGAGAACGGGACATTCGCAGCGACCAGGTTCTCGGCTGCAAGCAGCATGGCAGTGCACCCTCCTTTCATGTCGCACGTTCCTCGGCCATAGACACGATCGCCAACACATTGTCCCTCGTCGAACTTCCAGCCCTCACCATGGGGGACGGTATCGAGATGGCCAGACAGTGCGACCCCACCCTTTCTGAACTGCACCACTATCGCGGGGAACCTCTTGTCGCCATAGTACTTCGGCTGCAGTCCGAGCTTCTTCAGCATCGACGACACAAAGTCTACCATCGGTCTCATGTCGTCCTCGGACGTGCTCTTCATGAGGACGAGGTCCGTTAGGACCTCCTTCGCCTTCTTCTTCAGAGTATCACCTGCTCTTCACGCCCTTGGCGATTCTCTCGGCGATCTTCACGAGGAGTTTCGACGCGTTCTCCATGTCCTTGATGCTGGCAATCTCGACCGGAGAGTGTGTGTACCTCATGGCGATCCCGATGGGCATCATCAGGCATCCGAAGTCCTGCATGGCGGCGCCGTCGGTCGCTCCGCCTCCGGTGCCGTACTGGAGCGGTATCTTGGCTGCCTTGGCGACCTCCTCCACGAGTCTCCTCATCTTGGGAGACGCGATGGCCTCGTTGTCGAACATCCTCATTGCGGGGCCTCCGCCGATGAGGACCTTCTCGAAAGTCTCGCCCATGCAGGGGCCGTCCGTGGTCGTCATCGTGTCGACTGCGAAGACATAGTCCGGTCTGAGGTTGAACCCGATCACCTTAGCTCCCTTCAACCCTGTCTCCTCTTGGACGCTCCATGCAAAGGTGAGTTTGATCGGCAGCTTGGCGTCCTTCAGCTTCTCAAGCACATCAAGTATTATGGCGCACCCCATCCTGTCATCCACAGCGCGCGCGCATATGAGATCCTTCCCGATGTATGTGATGTCCTTCTTGAACACCATCGGGTCGAGGACGCGTATCCCGAGCTTCTCCGTCCCCTTCTTGCTCCTCGTCCCGACATCCACTCTGACCTCCTGCCAGGTCATGACTTTCTTGCGGTCGTCGGCATCCGTCATCAAGTGCGGTGGTTTCAGCCCGAGGACACCTGTGACCATCCCTTTCTGTGTCTTGATCTCGACCACCCTTCCGACCAGTGTGCGGTCATCGATCCCGCCGACTTTGCGGATCCTGATGGAGCCGTCTTCCTCTATCTTGGAGACAATCAATCCGAGCTCGTCCATGTGGGCGATCATCACCACCGAAGGTCCCTTGTCCCCAAGAGTCACGAGCAGGTCGCCCAAGTTGTCCTCTGTGGCATTGAGACCCATGGCCTCGATCTTCTCCCTGATGCAGTCCCTGATGTCGTCCTCGAACCCGGAGACCCCGGGCACTTTGATCATCTCTTCCAAGAGTTCCTTCACATCAATCCCTCTTTACGAACGGTGGCTTGACGATTTCTGCCGTCACTAGGTTGTCCCTGATCTTGATCTGAACACTTGTCCCTGGCTTCGCCATCGCCAGCGGGACATAGCCCATGGCGATGCCCTTCTTGAGCACCGGTGAGAGCGTCCCGCTCGTGACCGCGCCTATGGTCTTCCCGTCGGCCAGGATCTCGTACCCGTGCCTCGGAATTCCTCTCTCCTCCACGAGCATGCACACGAGCTTGTCGTAATCGCCTGCCGCCTTCTGCTGCAGCAGCGGCTGCTTGCCTATGAAATCGTGCGTCCAGTCGATGACCCAGCCGGGCCCGGTCTGGAGCGATGTCTGAGAGCCGTCGAAGTCCGTGCCCGACAGCAACAGGCCCTTCTCGAGCCTCAGTGTGTCTCTCGCGCCGAGTCCGATAGGCTTGAGACCGAACACCTTTCCCCTCTCGATGACCGCATTCCAAACCGCTACAGCGTCTGCGTTCTCGCAGACTATCTCAAAACCGTCCTCGCCCGTGTAGCCCGTCCTCGAAACGAGCGCCATGATGTCATTGCCTGGGCCGTTCTTCGGTTTCCTGCCTTTCAGCAGCATCGTGGTCGGGTTCGAGCCCCTGGTCGTGATCCTGTCCATCCTGATGAACCCGCCCCAGAAGAACTCGAGCGACGAGAGATCGGCCGAGGTCAACTCTGCAACGACATCCTTTGCCGTAGGTCCCTGGACGGCTATCGTCGCGAGGTCCGTCGACATGTCGTAGAACTTCTGCCCGTGCTGATGGCCTTCGACCCACTTCCTAATCTTCGGCGTCGTCGCGGCGTTGGGTACCATGAAGTACTCGTCTTCACCGAGTACCGTGACGATCGTGTCATCCAATATCCTGCCTTGGTCGTCGAGTATGTGCGCGTACACGCATCTCCCGACAGGCTGGCCTTGGATGTCGTCAGTGCAGAGCGTGTTGACCAGGTCTCCTGCACCCTGACCCCTGATGATGAAGTCGCCCATGTGGGAGACATCGAACGCGCCAGAACGGTCCCTCACGGCCATATGCTCGTCTATTATCGATGTATATTGGATCGGCATGTCCCAGCCGGCGAACCAGACCATCTTTGCCCCAAGCGCCACGTGCTGGTCGTGCAACGGAGTCTTGTGCATGGGGCCTGCATGACTTCACCTGCCCAAAAGGATTGTCGACGTAAGCGATGTGTACGCGATAGAAACTAGGCGTGCTCATCTGTATTGGTCTATGAGCGTCGTGAAGTCCTTCTCGAGGCTGATGCTCATCGAGGGCTGGTCGATGGCCTCGACATTCCTCTCAAGAAGCGCCAGTTCCTTCTCGCTGAACGCGTTCGGACTTATTGGTATCAGGACGGTCGAGCGGCTCTGCATGACCTGTTCGTTTATGTGCTCGGCGAACCTGAGCACTTGCTGGAACCCGTTGTTGATTACTAGATACTCGAGGCCGTCTATTAGCACCACACACCTCTTGTAGCGCTCGATGAATGATGAGATGACGGTTGCAAGGGTGCCTATGCTCGTCGGGTTGTGATGGTCCTTGCCCGGGGTGTGGCTGAGCCATAGAATCCGGGTGTCCTTGAGATCGAACGCCTCCCTCACCTTCTCTGGGAACTGACGGGTTACGCAAAGACCAGGGACATCATCGGACAGGTTTGACTCGAACAGCTTGTACGCGAGGAAGGGCTTCCGCTCTTTTACAACATAGCAAAGACCTTCCTGTATTCGGACTAGGTCGTCAGCTGGCTTGTCATCGTCAGTAATAAGCCGACCCTCCCTTCTAGGCATATGACGGAAACGAATGTATTTAAGGGTTCTGACTTAAGGTTCGGGGATCGCTCGATGTTGCCTGATTAGCCTGAAATAGTTGCAATTCTGCTCGCCCTCTCTCGTCTCCTTCATATGCCATGCATATCGTTCTGAAGGTGGACTTAAGGTGGGCCCGCCTCTCCATTGCAGAGGGCGTTCAGCGCTTGGCGTCCAACATCTGGCGCACGCGTTCCTCGAGCACCTTCGCAGGTATGTCAAGAAGGGTGATGACTGTGGTCTTCCCCGATATACCCGGCCCGCTCTTCTTGGCACTCACGACGCCCAGCATGTCCAGGTCCTTCATGAGCCCCCAGAAGGCTGTGTGCGCCCTGTGTTTCTCGTCGTATTCTTCGCAGGCCACCTTGTAAGCAGACTCGGCGACCCCCGTGGTTATGTACGCCTTTCCTCTGGAGGCCCTCGCTATGCCCAGCAAGGCGAGCTTCTGGTGAGTGTCAAGACCCACTAGCTTCGACTCAGTGATCGAGCTGTAGGCCTCCGCCTTGGCAGCGCGGACATGCTCCACCGATATCTTGCCCGCGTTCTCCTCGTCGGCGAGCATCCCGGCCTTTTCGAGGATCTCAATCGCAAACCTCGCATCTCCCCACTCCGATGAAACCTCCGCAACAAGATCGATCGAGTCCATGTTGATTGCCTCATCGTGCAGAGCAAGGCCCGCCCTCTGAGAGACAATGTCTCTCAGCTCCTCGACCGAATACCTCCCGAACTCGATGATGTTCGTCCGCTTGAAAGTGCTCGCGCTCGACGCATCGAGCATCTCGAACACGTTCTTCTGGGAGATGAGCATGAGTGAGACGAGCTCCTTGCTCTCTACCTTCTCCTCGCCGAACCTTGTGAGCTTGTAGATGATGTCCGAACCGGCTTTCTTGAGGAGCATGTCGGCCTCGTCGAGCACGATGACGAGATGCATCTTGCGCTTCTCCAGGTCCTTCCTCAGAATCCTGAGCATCTCCGTGATCGAGAAGCCTCTGTCGGGGAAGTTCGGCTGGAAGTGGTTCACTATGTGCAGGACGGCGCTCGATTCGCTGTTCCTCTGCCTGCAGTTCACGAGCACCCAATCGACCGCCTTCTGCTGCTTCTCGGCATGATCCTTCAGGTCCATGCAGAAGCGCTTGGCGGTGGCGGTCTTTCCCGTGCCCACACTTCCTGTCAGGACGGCGTTTTGTGAGGAGTTGGACTCGACGACTGGCCTGTACAGCATGGCCAGCTTCTTCATCTGTGCTTCCCTGTGGACCAGCTTCTGAGGCACGTAGTCGAAAGACAGTGTGCGCTGGTCCTTGAAAACGCTCTTCCCTATTGTGTCCCACATCGGCTTCAGCTTCTGGATTCCGAGCGGCTATCGACACGGTTGGTTTTAAAAGATTCGTGTGACGTCAGCGAAACTCCTCAGGTCAGGCAAAACGATTTAAGCTATAAATGCGGTCGATGGCCGGGTAGACAATGGCATCGGATGATGACATCATAAGCTCCGTCTTGAAGGGCACAAAGACAATGCTGAGCTCAGAGACGCTCCTCCTCGAGGCCATCCAGGACCTAGTCAAGGACGAGGTCAAGAGGACGATTAGGGATAAGCTGGATGCGAACCCGGAGCTGAAGAAGGAGCTCAAGGCGGCTGTCCAGGACTTGATGGAGGCCAAAGTGCACGAGGCGTACGCCGTGCTCAAGATCGGCAAGGTCGGCGCCAAGATCGGTATCGAGATGGTGCCCCCCAAGCTCAGGAGAGAGATCGGGCAAGAGCTCGTGTCGATGTTCGAGAAGGAAGTCAACAGGATGCTCGAGCAGACCTAGGGCTGCAGCTCACATTCGACTTCGAACTGGTTCTGCGCGAACCATGGTCTTCTTCTAGTTCAGTTTTGTCTAAAGGATACTCTGGAAGAGGTTTGAAAAAGAAGGATAGGGGGTTACCCGAACAGAGCGCTGAGACCCGCTGCGGCCTCGGCCTCGGATACTCCCTTCTCCTCTTTCTTCTCCTCTTTCTTGTCGTCCTTCTTGTCGGATGGTCCCGCTCCTGGTGCGGCTGCGACTGGCGCTGCCACCGCTGTGGCGATTGCCTCGTCGATGTTGACGCCGTCCAGGGCCGCAATGAGCGCCTTGACTCGGGCGGCATCCACGCTGACGCCGGCTGCTTTCAAGACACTCGTCAATCCCTCTTCCGTCACGGGCTTCTTCGCCGCGTGCAGGACCATCGCGCTGTATACATATTCCATTCTTCTGCCTCCTTACATCGATTATCCGAACAGTGCTCCCAGGCCGGCCGCTGCCTCGTCCTCGGAGACCTTCTCTTCCTTCTTCTCCTCTTTCTTGGCTTCCTTTCCCTCTCCGCCCTTGTCCTTGTCCGGTTTCGGCGCGTTGCTCAAGGATCCCTTGAGCTCGTCGTCAAGTGCGGCCGGTACCTTGGATGCCAGAGATAGCATCTGGGCGTTTGCCTTCGCGAGCATGAGTCCGATGGTTTCCTTGTTCGCGATCTCCGCGTTCACCGCGAGGTTGATCGCCTTGTAGTGAGCGTTCGCGAGCATCGGTCTGATGGACTGCTTTGTCGGGTACGAGATGAATACCGCAAGGTTCATCGCGCCTGCGGCCGCTGCGTTCATCCGACCAAGTATCTGGACATAATCGACCGCGAGCACATCCCTCTTGTATATCATGCCGTCCTCGTAGGCGGCGTGAAGGTCCAGGCCGACCGTGAGCGGGAAAATCTCAAGCTTGGAGAGAACGAGAGCGACATCCCTCGGTATCTTGTCGCCCTTCTTGACGACAACCTTGTCTTTCTTGATGACGACCTTGCCCTGCTCGATAGCGGCGGGCAGACCCGCCTTCTGCAGCTCGCCCACGACCGGGCCAGGCTTGAACGGCGTATCGCCGGCCTTGATCTCGATGTCGTCCGGGGAGATCTCGCCCCCTCTCGCGGGCATCTTCGTCTTGGTCGAATCGAGCTGCTTGAACAGTCTGAACGGATTGAGGTCGGATGTGACTATCGCACACTGGCCATCGATGCTCTCCGCAAGCTTTTCAAGCCCTTTCTTGTCCTTGCCCGCCTGCTTCAGGGCGATCTTGAGCAGCGTGTTCTTGAGCATGATGATATCGGCCTTGCCCCTGAGGTTCGTCCTCATGGTCTGGAAGGCGGGTGCGGGGACGCCGTGCACATCTATCACGCCGACAACCCTGCTCTTGGTGATGAGCTTCGTGAGATCCGCCACGGCCTCCTTCTTCCACGGGGCTATGTGTGCGGCCATCCTACATCACCTTGTATGAAGGGCCCATAGTGGTTTTGACATAGGCCGAATGGATGTTGTTCTTACCCCTCTCGAGCTTGGTCATGAGCCTCTTCAGGACTGCATCGAGGTTCTCCGCCAGCTTCTCAGGGGACATGTCCTTGGTGCCGATCGCTAGGTGGAATGTCTTCTTGTCTCTCGTCCTCACCGTGACGCTGCTCCGCAGCTTCTCGATTGCCGCCTTCGGGTCCGAGCCCGGCGGTATCGGCTTCGGCATCTTGCCCCTCGGGCCTAGGACGACACCGAGGCGCTTACCGATCGTGGGCATGAGCGGTGCCTCTGCGAGGAAGAAGTCTCCTCCGCGTGCGAATTTCCTGGCCTTCGCCTTGTCAGATGCGAGCGTCTCGATCTCCTCCGGCTGTATGATGAGGTCGGCTAAGCCCTTCGCCTTCACGGCCATCTCGGAGCTTGCGAAGACGCCGACTCTGATGGGCTTGCCTCGGCCGTTCGGGAGCATGATCTCCTCCTGAAGCCGGTTCTTCGGGTTGGTCAGGTCGATGTCTTTGAGGTTGACAGCAAGTTCAACTGATTCTAAAAACTTCCTCTGCTTCGACTCGGCTTGAAGCTTCTTGATTACGTCGACGAGGTGTTGGTCTACCAATTTGTGATCCCTCCGGTGTAGTACATGCGAGCGCGTGGCTCTCCTACATGCCTAGGGAAGTGAGCGAATGCAGAAGGGGTTTATAATGCTTTGGAGGCTGTCGCACGACCGTCTGGACGGGCCTACGGGCAAAGAGGTTTCCATGCAGCGATGGCAAAATGTAGGCAAACAATTTAACGGTAACGATGTTATTCGCGACATTGCTCGGAGATAGTTCATGGTGAGGAGGATTGTCATCGTCGGCGGCGGATGTGGTGGAGCCACAGCTGCGCAGTTCGCGAGGAAGACGGATAGGACATCTGAGATAACTATCATCGAGAGGGAGACCTACCCGCAGTATTCCCGGTGTGGCCTTCCGTACGGCATCTCGGGCATCATTCCCGAGCTGACGAACCTCATAGAAGCGCCTGAGGAGAGGCTGAAGAAGAATAGAATCGGCATCCTTCTCGGCAGCAGCGCGACCTCGGTGGACAAGGAGAAGAAGATCGTCCATGTCCAGACCCCGGACAAGAAGCTCGAGCTGCCCTATGATTCACTCATACTGGCCACTGGTGCGAAGGCCGTCGTCCCTCCGATCAAAGGAGTCTCCAAGGAGGGGAAGCCTGACGAGCTCAAGCAAGGAGTCTTCGTCCTGAGGACCATCGAGGATGCGAGAGGGATCCAGTCCATTGGCCACAAGGGAAAGCGCGCGGTCGTGATAGGCGCCGGTCTCGTCGGACTCGAAGTAGCGGAGGCGTTGATGATCAGAGGCTGTAGGGTCACTATCATCGAGTACCTTCCGAACTGCATACTCGCAATGGTCGACGATGACATGGCGCAGATGATGGCCGATGCGATCGCGAAGCACGGCGTCAAGATGTTCACAGAGTTCCAGGTAACAGAACTCCTTGGGGACGAAAAGGCAAACGGTGTCGTGGCAAAGGACAGAAAGACCGGCGAGGAGCGGGAGTTCTACGCGGACCTCATAGTTGTCGCAACTGGTCAGCGCGGCGAGACGGAGCTGGCTAAGCAACTAGGATGTAGCGTTGGTGTGACGAAGCAGATCGTCGTGGACGACCGGTGCATGACCTGCGAGAAGGATGTGTACGCAGTCGGCGACTGCACTGAGTACCCAGATCTCGTCACTGGCAAGCCGGTAGTTAGCGGCCTCGGGACCATCGCAGTCAAGATGGCGATGGTCGCCGGAGTGAATGCAGCGGGCGGAGAGGACCACCTGCCAAAAGGGTTCCAGCTTACGCGAGCGACAGAACCGTTCGGATGCCAGGTCGCCGCTGTCGGCCCAACAACTCCGCAGCTGGAGGCCTTCGGGATCAAGCCTCTGGTCGGTAAGGTGAGGTCATTCACGCTTCCGGACTATTACCCGGGAAGAAAGGAGATCTACGTCAAGGTCCTCGCCCACCCGGTGACCGGCAGGATACTGGGCGCACAGATCGTCGGTGAGGAACGCGTCCACATGAGGATAAACGCGTTCGCAGTGGCGATCCAGGCGGGGATGACCGTCAGTGACCTGTCAAAGGTGGAGACCGCCTACTGTCCTCCTGCGGCGCCGACCATCGATCCGATAACCATCGCGTGCGAGGCTGCGAAGCTCAAAATGGCGAGGGGAGTCCAACCCACATCCTAGTCGGGTGGGTCCCCGCGATTCCACTAGAAAAGCCCTCTGTACCCGCCGCCCTCGATCTCCTTGATGACCGCCTTCGGATCCTTGCCATCGACCGTGACGCCCATCGAGACGCACGTGCCGGTGACCTCCTTGAACCTGGCCTTCTTGTCCTTGCCGAGCATCGAGTCCTTCTTCATCTCCGCGATCTTCTGGACCTGCTCGACAGTGAGGTTGCCCACCTTCGTGGCCTTTGGGCTCCCGCTGCCCTTCTCGATCTTGATCTCCTTCAGGATGAGCGCGGAAACGGGCGGTGTTCCCACCTTTATCTCGAATGTCTTTGTCTTCGAGTCTACTAGGAGCGTCACTGGTACCTTCATTCCCGTGAATGCCTTCGTCTTCTCGTTTATCGCGTTCACGACCTGGATGACGTTTACCCCCATCGGACCCAGTGCAGGGCCGAGGGGCGGACCGGGTGTGGCCTTGCCGCCGTCAACCAAGACTTCGAGTTTCTCTACCATTGTGTTCATCTCTCCTTCTCAAGGACTCTGACGTGATCTCCTCTGATCGTGACGGGTATGGGCACCATCGCCTCGAACAACTCGACCGTGATCTCCTCTTTGTTCTCGTCGATCTGCTGGACCCTCGCCTTCTCGCCCTTGAACGGGCCCGCGATGAGCTCCACGATGTCACCCTCGACGATGCCCGACACTATGGGCTTCGGCGTCAGAAAGTGCTCTATCTCGGCGAAGCTCGTCTCGCCCTTGACGATGCCCCTAGTCCTCCGGACGCCCTTGACCAGGTCCCTGAGGCTGTCCGTGTTCATCGCCTCGACGAAAACATAACCCCTGATCGTTGCCGGAGAGAGTATGGCGAACACACCCGACGGCTTCGGCTTCGCCCTGCTGGCGATCGAGTCAGCCACGGTCTTCTCGTGGCCTATCGAGGTCTTGACAGCGAGCATCGACTGCC
>Ga0315284_10012640_pt1 | contig 12021 bp, 7 predicted proteins | sample YL17G09_16_MG_FD_203696 | JGI IMG/M metagenome (GOLD analysis project Ga0315284, IMG submission 203696) | Sediment microbial communities from Yellowstone Lake, YNP, Wyoming, USA - YL17G09_16 | ecosystem: Environmental > Aquatic > Freshwater > Lake > Sediment | place: USA: Wyoming | collected...
TTCTGGTTCGGCGTGGATGATACCTACAGCACGGTGTACTTCCCCGTGTACTGCGGCGTCACCGACGTGCCCAAGAGCTACGCCGTGGGGACGGGTTCCTTCGAGGAATTCACCTGGGACTCGGCGTGGTGGGTCTTCAACTGGGTGGCGAACTTCGCGTACAGCCGTTACAGCGAGATGATCGTGGACATCCAGGTCGTGCAAGGGGAACTCGAGCACAAGTTCATGTCCGAAGCAAAGGAGATCGACTCGGCGGCGCTTGCGCTCCACAAACAGTCCCCGAGACTCGCGAAGGATTATCTGACCGATTACACGAAAGAGGCCGGCGATGCCGTGGTGGCGCGTTGGCGGAAGCTTGGCGAGTTCCTCCTCTACAAGTACGTCGACGGCAACCTCAAGACCGAGCTCGGGAAGGTCACCCACCCCGGGTACCCGAAGTCGTGGTACGAAAAGGTGGCCGCGGCGACGGGCGACCAGCTTCGCGTAAGCAAGCTCGAGGCGGAAAAGAAAGCGGAAGAGGAGGCTAAGCAGAAAACCCGGCAAACCGCCGAGAGTCTCTTGACATTCCTGCAGGCCCGCGGCATCGCGGTGGACGCGGGGGCGCGCGACCGGATCATGAAGTCCGAGGACACCGCCGAGCTTGAGAAGTGGCTGGTTCGGGCCGCGACGGCGGCATCGACGGGAGAAGTATTCGGCGGGGACTAATCCCGGTTTTTGATCGGCGGTTCGGGCCGGACTTTGACGATGATCGACGTAATGTCGTCCTGGAGCCTGCCGGTGCAGTGCTCGACGACTGTTTTGTGAAGGATGCCGACGATCTCCGGCGCCCGGAGGTGGCGGTTGCGGCGAACGATGTCGAGCGCCCGTTGGGTCCCAAAGGGGATCCCGGCGGAGTCCTCCGCCTCTATGACGCCGTCGGTAAGCATGAGCAGCGCGTCTCCGTCGGACATCTCGATCGGGGTCATCTCGAAGCAGTCCATTTCCGGGAACATTCCCACCGGAGGAACCATGCTCTCGAGACTCTGTTTCACCTCGCCCGCCGAATCGAGCAAGTAGCCTGTTGGGTGTCCGGCGCTGGCGTAGCTGCACGAACGGGACGTCGGATCCAAGCGAACGATGCAAAGAGTCACGAAATCGCCGGCGTCGGTGTCGGCCGCGATCAAACGATTCACCACACTCAGCATGTCCCGGGCGTCGACTCCCGACTCGGCCAGCGCGCGTACATACGCGCGAACCGATGCCATTAGCAGGGCCGGGCCGAATCCGTGACCGCTAACGTCGCCCACGACGAGTAGCAGATCCCCGCCCGGCATCCGGATATAGTCAAAGTAGTCTCCGCCGGTGACCACCGCGGCCTGCGAAGCTCCGCCGATTTCCAAACCCTCAACGTCTGGGGCACCGTTGGGAAAGAACTGCCGCTGTATCCGTTCCGCTATCCTCATCTCCTCGCGGGTCGCGCTGAGCTCCTTTGCCGCTTCCTGCACCCATTTGTCCTGGGTGATGTCACGGGTGACGATCAGTCCTCCGATGATGCTCCCGTCCTTGTCTTTGAGGGGTTTGCCGCGGACACCCAGCCAGACGCCGTTCTGTTTGTTCGGGTTACGGATGAACATCTCGTCGTCGTCGGTCGTCTCCCCGTTGATTGCGCGAACCAACGGCAGCTTTTCCGTCGGATACGGTGTCTTTGTGTCCGGGAGATAGACTCCGTAATGCGAGGTCCACTGGTTTGGCTGAGCGTCGCTCGAACCGATTCCCACCATTCGTTCCGCCGCGGGATTGAACATGACGAAGCGTCCTTCGCGATCCGCCACGATGACTCCCTCGTTCATGCTGCTTAGCACCGATTCGAGGATTGTGACATGGCGCTGAAGGCTCGCCTCGGACGCGACGAGCCGCCGGTTTGCGTCCTCCAGCTCCGATGCGCTCCTCCGAAGCCTGGTCTCGGCCGCCTTTAGCTCGCTGATGTCCTTGCCGATCGAAAAGTAGTGCGTCGTCCGACCGGACGAGTCCTTGATCGGAGTAATCGTTTTCATTTCGTGGAATAGCTCGCCGTTCTTCTTCCGATTGACGACGATCCCCCTGAACGGCTCTCCCGATTCGAGCGTCTTCCACATGCTTTCGTAGAACGCGCGGTCGTGGACGCCCGACTTGATGACGTTGGGTTTCCCGCCGACCAGCTCGTGCTGCGAATATCCAGTGACGCTTTCGAAAGCGGGGTTGACTTCGACGATGGTGCCGTTTACGTCCGTGATCATCCAGTGATCCGCGGTCTGGAGCGCGGCCATCTTGTATATGTCCAACACGCTTTTCGTCGGGGGCGCGTCCCCAAGATCGGCCGCCCACCGGGGACTCGAAAAGGAAACGGTGTTCGCCGGAGAGCGAAGAAGTTCTAGAAGCGAGAGGAGACGAAATCTCACGCGCACACCCCTCCAACCAACCGGGGCGCAACGGCATCCCGGCGTGCGACACATCATGGCCTGTCGAGACTTAAGAACCCATGGTCATGAGTGGCTGCGACCAGGGTGTCTTCCACATATCGTTGTCACAATATAGCTATCGGCGCGCAAGCCCGCAACGCGCGAGCATTGGAAAACGTTTTGTGAAACGATTCGCAAGGGAGGCCTCTTGATGGAGAGTCGAGTAGAGTAGCGCGCCGCTCCCGGGAAGCGAGCCTGGTGCTTCGGCGGCATTCTTCCGGCGCGACGCGGAACCGGCGTCCTCGCCGGTTCGGCTAGTAGCTGAACTTGCCCAACTCCACCTTTCCCCTGAACGTCCAGTAGATCACGATCGTGTACGCGAGCACGAACGGCATACCCATTACGGCGATCGTCCGCATGATCCCGAGCGTCTTTTGCGACGAGGCGGCGTTGTAGATGGTGAGGCTCCACTCCGGGTCGAGGGTCGAGTAGATGAGATTCGGGAAGAGCGCCATTCCAAAGAGAAAGATGAGCGCGGCGATCGTGCAGGACGAGGAGACGAACGCGTACAGCGGGCGCCCCTGGACGATGGCCCTGGGGATGTTGGCGATGGCCAGCGCGTTCAGGATCACCACGACCCAGGCCCACGGGAACTCCGTGAAGTTCCGGACGGCGTGCGGAATCGCAAACAAAGTGACGATGGTGACGACCGCGTAAGCGGTTAGAAAAGCGAAGAACGCGCGTTTCATCCAGCCGTATATCCGCGCCTGGAGCTCGCCGTCCGTCTTGAGATAGAGATATATGGACCCGTGCATGAGAAACGTCGTCACCGCGAGCGCCCCCACGAGGAGCCCGTACGGACGGAGCAAATCGAACAAGCCGCCCTGAAACTCCATGTCGGCTCCGATGGGGAGCCCCATCATCGAATTGCCCACGGCGACACCGAAGAGAAAGGTCGCGAGCGCGCTCGACGCGAAGAACGCGGTGTCGAAACCCCGCCGCCACGCAGGCGACGTCCGTTTGCTCCGGAACTCCATTGATACCGCCCGGAAGATGAGGGCGAAGAGGAGCACCATAAAAGGAACGTAGAAAGCGGAGAACGCCGTGGCGTACGCGTGGGGAAAAGCGGCGAAAAGCGCCCCACCGAAGGTGACGAGCCAGACCTCATTCCCGTCCCACAGGGGGCCGATCGAGTTCATGAATACGCGGCGCTCGGTGTCGGTCCTGGCCCGAAGGTGCAACATTCCGACGCCGAGATCGAAGCCGTCGAGGATCGCGTACCCCGAGAGGAGCACGCCGAGAAGACCGAACCAAAGCACGTTGAGATCCATGGTTTCACCTCACCTCCTGGTCGCTCGACCGTCCGTCGCCGGCGGGCGATCCGCCCCCCGGCGATTTGGCGCCTGTAAGCGACGCGCCGTCGGGAGCGGAGAGCAAGACCGCCGCGTCGATCCAGCTCCACCGGCGTTTCTTCGGGTCGACCTCGCTCATCTCGTCTTCGGGGCCGTGCTTGATCTTCTGGTTGAGAACGGAGAACCACAGAAACAAGAGAAAGAGGTAGATCACCGTAAAGAGAACGATCGAGAAAAGCACCTCTCCACCACGAACGGCCTTCGAGAGCGCGTCGCTCGTCCGGAGCAGGCCGTACACGATCCACGGCTGCCGGCCTACCTCGGCGGCGACCCATCCGACCTGGTTGGCGATCATGGGTCCGAGAACCGCGAAAACGAATACCCAGAGAAGCCAGCGTGTCGTGAAAAGCGTTCGCCTCCAGAAGAAAAACCACGCCACCACGCAGAGCAGCGCGAAGAAGGCGCCAAGACCCACCATCAAATGATAAGTGTAAAAGGACGCGGCAACCGGCGGGCGGTCGTTCTCCGGAAACGCGTCGAGTCCGGTCACCGGCTTCGAGGCATCGCCGTACACGAGCCAGCTCAGCATCCCCGGAAGCGCGATGGCGTACCGGACTTTCCCGGCGTCCTCGTCGACGATTCCGGCGACGGTGAGCGCCGTTCCTCCCGCGCCGGTCTCGTAGTGTCCTTCGAACGCCGCGAGCTTCGCCGGCTGCGTCTTCGAGACGGTGACCGCCTGGTAGTGACCGGTTATCGGAGCGGCGAAAGAGAAAACGGTCGCAAAGATGAGGCCGAGGAAAAACGTCTTCCGTCCGAAGGCGACGTGACGGTCCTTGAGCATGTAGTAAGCGGAGATGCTCATGAGGAGGAATCCGCCGAGGATGTAGGCACCGATGAGCGTATGAACGAGCCGGTGGACGCTCGAAGGGTTGAATACCATCGCCCAGAAGTCGGTGATCTCGGCCCGTGCGAAGAGCCCCTCGCCGACGATGTGGAAACCCGCCGGGGTCTGCTGCCAGGAGTTGGCGACGACGATCCAAACGGCCGAAAAAGTCGCCCCGATGGCGACCATGATCGTCGAGAAAAAGTGCATCCGGTCGGACACGCGGTCCCAGCCGAAAACGAGAACGGCGAGAAAACCGGACTCGAGAAAGAACGCAAAGATCCCCTCGGCGGCGAGCGCCGATCCGAAAACGTCTCCCACGTAGCGGGAGTATGTCGCCCAGTTCGTCCCGAACTGAAATTCCATCACGATCCCCGTCGCAACCCCCAGCGCGAAGTTGATGGCAAAGATCTTGGTCCAGAACTTCGCCATCGCGCGGTACTGGGGGTCCTTGGTCACCATGTACGTCGTCTCCATGACAACGAGGGCGGCCCCCAGACCGATAGTCAGCGGCGGAAATATGTAGTGAAACATGATGGTGAGCGCGAACTGAAAGCGGGAAAGGAGAAGGACGTCGAGATCCACGACTGCACCTCCGGTGTGCGCGAAACATCGTCGAGTATAGCGGCTGGTGAAAACGATGTAAAGAAAACAGGCCGCTCGAGCGGAAAGACCGGTTGTACGCATCGCGCGGGGCGGGGAAGAAGCGCGCCGCACCGCGGGGCGGTTATGGTAGACTCCCTCGCATGGAGAAACCTCCTTTCGATGTCCGTTTCGATCTCGACGGTTGGGTCCTCTTCTGGGCCGAGGTAAAGGCGACGCCCGCCACACGGCGCGCGCGGCTCGTCGCGTACCTTCCTTCGGAGGAGGCGGCGCCGACGGAGGCGCGCGATGTCCTCGAGCGGCAGGTGAGCACGGCGCCCGTCTTGAGAATCCACCGGACCGCGGCGAGCTGACGGCGCGATTCGCTCCCGTTCGGCGCGAAAAAATAGGGGCGAAAAAATCGCCTTTCGGTGTGCCGGTGAAAAGGCTAGAATCGTCCGCGTCGTACCGTCGGTTTCAGATAACGCGGCGCTTTGGAAAAACAGGTGTTGTCCCCGATGCTCAATCGACAAATGCCACTACCCAGAAGGCTCCTCAATATGCAGCCGGCGACGCTGATACTATCGAGTTTCTTGGCAGTTATCGCCGCGGGGACGCTGCTCTTGATGCTCCCCGTGTCGACCCAAACCGGATCCATTCCCTTGATCGACGCTCTGTTCACGGCGACCTCGGCCGTTTGCGTGACGGGTTTGACGGTCGTCGATCCGGGCACCTACTACACGGCGTTCGGGCAATGGGTGATGTTGTTCTTGATACAGATCGGCGGATTGGGGGTCATGACCGTCTCCGTCGCCCTGTTCCGGTTGATCGGAAAGTCAGTTCCTTTCCGGCAGCGGATGGCGATGCAGGACGTGTTCGCCCATACTCCCCGCGAAGACATCCTGAAGCTCGTCAAACACATGTTCTTCTTTACACTTCTGGTGGAGTTGGCCGGCGCGGCCATCCTCACCCTCCACTGGGCCGGCGAGTTCTCGTTCGCGCGGTCCGTATACCTCGGCGTCTTTCATTCGGTCTCCGCGTTCTGCAACGCGGGGTTCGCGCTCTTCCCCGACAACTTCATGCAGTACAGCGGGAGCTTCCTGCTCAATTTTTCGATATGCGCCTTGATCGTCGTAGGCGGGATCGGATTCCCGGTTCTTCACGACCTCTATTTGCAGTTTAGACACAGGAAGGGTAAACGCGGCAAGCTTGCCGTTCAGACGAAAACGGTCCTCGCGACGACCGGTGTGCTCATCTTCGGCGGCGCCCTGATCTTCGCGCTCTTGGAGCGCGAGGCCCTCGCAGCAAGCGGATCGACTGCGCACCGGGTGCTGACTCCCCTATTCCAATCGATCACCTGCCGGACGGCGGGTTTCAACACCGTCGACATCGGGGTGCTCGGTGACGCCACTCTTTTCTTGATGATTTTTCTCATGTTCGTCGGCGCGTCGCCGGGGTCCACGGGCGGCGGAGTAAAAACTACGACGCTCGCCGTCATTTCGGCTTTTACGCTGAGCCGTCTCAAGAGAAGCCGGCGGGTCAACATATTCAAGAAGACAATACCGGATGAAACGGTTGTAAGAAGCGCCTCCTTGATACTGATATCGATCGGTATCATCATGGTCGTGTTGTTCATGATCCTCCTCTCGAACGCGGCGAGCCAGCTCGGCGCAACCGGGTACCACCGGCCTTTCCTCGCTTATCTCTTCGAAACCGTCTCGGCGTTCGGCACGGTGGGATTGTCCATGGGTGTCACGGCGGATTTGACGACGTGGAGTAAGGCGTGGATCATTGCCATGATGATCATCGGGCGCGTCGGGGTTCTTGCTTTTTCGTATGTCATCGTCGGCGCTGCGCCGACGAGAGGGATCGAGTACGCCGAGGAAGGCGTCATGATTGGATGATTGGAGATCGTCATGAAAAGGTTTGCTGTCATCGGGCTCGGTAGTTTCGGCTTTCACACGGCAAAGGCGCTGTACGAGGACGGGAACGAGGTCATCGCCGTCGACAGGGACAAGACCGTTGTTCAGGCGATCGGCTCCTACGCGACCGAAGCGATCGTCCTCGACGCCACCGACAAGGCGGCCCTGAGAACGCTGGGGCTCGAGAACATGGACGGCGTGGTCGTGGCCACGGGTACGAATATTAGCAACAGCCTCCTGATATGTCTTTACCTCCAGGAAATGGGCGTCAAACGGATCCTCGCCAAGGCGATCGATGAGGACCACGAAAAGATACTCAAGAGAGTCGGCGCCACGGAGATCATCCACCCGGAGCGCGACATCGCGTACCGCGTGGCCCGGGGTCTGTCGAAACCCAACCTGCTCGATTTCATCCCGCTGGCCGAGGGGTTCGAGCTCGTCGAGATCGGCCCGCCGAGGGAGTTCATCGGTAGGAGCTTGAGAGAGCTGAACCTCCGCGCGAGGTACAACGTGTTCGTCGTCGCAGTCCAGGAGACCGTCCCCGAGAATTTCGTGTTCGTCCCGCCGGCGGACTTCGTCTTGAAGGACAGCGACGTGATGATCATGTTGGGCCGGACCGAGGACATCGATCGGATCAAAGGCCTCGAGTGAGCGCGATTCCCCGTTGGCGGCGGGCCCCGATGCCCGCGAGAGTGATCCAGCGTGTTGAAGATTGAAAGGATCGTCACCGGAGGAGACGGGATCGCCCGCCATAGCGACGGTCGCGTCGTTTTCGTCCCGCGGACGGCGCCCGGCGAGGAGGTCGAGGTCGAGTACACGGTGGAGCGCCGCCAGTGGCTACGGGCGCGTCTTGTTCGAGTGGTCGAACCGAGTCCTTTCCGCCGTGAGGCGCCGTGCCCCTGCTACGGGGAGTGCGGTGGGTGCCAGCTCCAGCACCTTCAGTACGAGACCCAGCTTTCCGTCAAGACTTCGATCGTCGCCGATTCGCTTCGCCGTATCGGCCGGTTCGACATCCAGACATTGGAAATCACACCGTCCTCCCGCGAGTTCGCCTATCGGAATCGGATCACCCTCGTTCTCCGGCGGCACCGGAGCGAGATCGTTTTCGGGTACCACGCGCTCGATGATCCCGCGCGGTTGATCGCCGTCGATCGCTGCCCGCTCGCCGAGGACGCTGTCAACGACGTGTTGTCCGCAACGTCGGCGACGGTGCGGAAGATCGGAGAGGGCGTCACCCGAGACGCCGAGTGGCGGCTCACGTTTCGTGTGAGCTCCGAAGGGGATGTCGGGCTCGCCATCGAAGGGGTCGAACACCCGTCGGACATCGACCGGTCGTTGCTTGCCGAACTCATCGCACGAGGTCTCGTCGCGGTGTGGATGGTCAACGAAAAAGGCCGGATCATCGCGCACGCCGGAGCGGAAACGCTTGGTGAACGCTGGGGGGTCTACGAGATCCCGCTTGCCGGGACGGCGTTCGTCCAGGTGAACCGCGACGCGGCGGCAAGACTCGATGACTACTTCTACGGGCAATGCGCGGTGACGCCGGGGGCCCGCGTCATCGACGCCTATTGCGGCTTTGGTCTGAGGGCGTTCGAGCTCTCGCGCGGAGGAGCGAACGTCACCGGGATCGACACCAACCGCCACGCGATCCGCGCGGCCATGGTGATCGGGGCCGAGAGGGGACTCACGGTCGGTTTTATCGCCGAACGCGTCGAGAGCGTTCTCTCGAAGGAGCTCCCCGCGGACATCGTCATCCTCAACCCGCCGCGGAGCGGCGTGGCCCCCGAAGTGGTCGATGCTCTCCTGCGTAAACCGCCCGCCCGGATCGTTTATGTGAGCTGCGACCCCGCCACCCTCGCCCGCGATCTCAAAAACCTCTCGGCCGGCTTTGCGCTGGACGCGTGCCGGGCGTTCGACCTTTTCCCCCAGACCGCGCACGTCGAAACGGTCGTCACGTTGACCCGCCGGGCGGTGGAATCGCCTGACACCGCCGTTTGACGGCCGCCGCCGCTCTTGCTACAATCTTTTCCAAGTCCGTGAAATACACCCGAGCACCGGCAGCCGCGGACTCCGTCCCTTTTGAGCGGGGGAGCGATGATCGGCAAGACGGTTTCCCACTACAAGATCCTCTCCAAGCTTGGCGAAGGCGGGATGGGGGTGGTGTACAAGGCCGAGGACCTCAAGCTCCACCGTTTTGTCGCCCTCAAGTTTCTTCCTCACTCGGCGAGTGACGACCAGACGAGAGAACGATTCGTCCACGAAGCCCAGTCGGCGTCCTCGCTAGAACATCCGAATATCTGCTCGATCCACGAGATCGATGAGACCCCCGAAGGGCAGATGTTCATCGTGATGCCCTGTTACGAGGGGGAGTCGCTCGCGACCAAGATCGAGCGCGGCCCCTTGAAACTCAACGAGGCGCTGGACATTGCGATCCAGGTGGCGTCGGGTTTATCGAAAGCCCACGAGAAGGGGATCGTCCACCGGGACATCAAACCGGGGAACATCATCACGACGGGCGACGGGCTCGTGAAGATCGTTGACTTCGGACTCGCCAAGCTCACCGGGCGGACGAAGCTGACGAGAACGGGAACAACGGCGGGAACGGCGAGCTACATGTCACCCGAGCAGCTCAAGGGTGCGGACGTCGATCACCGCTCGGACATCTGGGCCCTGGGCGTCGTCTTGTACGAGATGATCACCGGTGAGACGCCGTTCAGAGGCGACTACGAGCAGGCAATGAGCTATTCCATTGTGAACGAAGCTCCAAAACCGGTTCGAAGTCTTTGCCCCGATGTGCCCGTCGAAGTGGAACGCCTCATCGAAAAAGCGCTCTCCAAGGATCCGAACGAACGGTACCAGAAAGCGACCGAGTTGCTCGGCGCTCTGCAGCTACTCAAGAGACGAGCCGAATCCAAAACAGTAGACGCCGGCCATGATGATGCGAAGGGGATTCCCTCGATCGCCGTCCTGCCGTTCACGAACATGAGCCCGGATCCGGAAAACCAGTACTTCGGCGACGGGCTCGCTGAGGAACTCATCAACGCCCTTGCCCAGATCAAAGGGGTGCGCGTGGCGGCGCGAACTTCCGCGTTTCGCTTCCGCGGGGGCGACGTTGACATACGCGAAATCGGGGAAAAGCTCAACGTTGGAACCGTGCTCGAGGGGAGCGTCCGCAAAGCGGGGAACCGTCTGCGGATCACCGCTCAGCTCATCAACATCGAGGACGGATACCACATCTGGTCAGAACGCTTCGATCGCGAGATGCATGACATCTTCGACATTCAGGATGAGATCACTCGCGCGATCGTCGATCGATTGAGGATCGAACTCGTCGGCCCGAAAGACCAGACCCTGGTGTCGTGCTGCACGGAGAACCTGGAGGCGTACAGCGCGTTTCTCAAGGGACGTTACTACTGGAACAGTCTCACACCGGAAGGCTGGGCGAAGAGTTTCGAGCTGTATCAGAGGGCCATCGAGCTCGATCCGTCGTTTGCTCTCGCCCACGCCTGGTTGTCGACCCACTACGGGAGCCAAGCCTTCTGGGGGGATGTGGCGCCGAAGGAAGTGGTGCCCAAAGTCCGAGCCGCCGCCCAAAGGGCGCTCGAGCTCGACGACAACCTCGGTCTCGCTCACGGCGATCTCGCCTGGGTCTTTTGGTTCTCCGACTGGGATTTCCGTGCCGCAGAACGGGAATTCAAAAGAGCGTTCGAGCTGGACCCTGGCTCGGCGTTGGGTCGGACCAACTACGCTCTATTCCTCGCCTGTCGGGGACGAAAAGAAGAGGCGGTCAGGGAGGCGAGACTCAGTCTCAAGCTCGACCCGCTCTCGAGTCTCGTCGCCGCGTGGTCGTCTGGTGCTCTCTATGGTGCGGGCGAAGTCGAGGAGGCGATCGACACCAGTCTCAAAGCGATCACCTTGGATTCGGGTCACTGGCAGCTGTACCTGCATCTCGGTTTCGCCTATCTCCACGCATCGCGCGAGAAGGACGCTGGGGCTGCGCTGGAGAAAGCCGTCGATCTCTCGGGGGGCGCTTCGGCCGCGCTCGCTTTTCTTGCCGCCACTTACTATGTGATGGGGAAAAACGGCGAGGCTGATCGGCTCTTAGAACGTCTGAACGAACGGGCGAAGCAGACGTATGTGCCGCCGCTGTTTTTCGCGTGCATCTGCGTCGCGCGCGGAGAGCCGAAGGTCGCGTTGGCTCACGTGGAGCGCGCCATACAAGAACGGGATTGCTTCCTGGATTTTTTCAACAATGTGTTGCCTCCCCAGATCCGGCTCGGCGGGCCGGATGTCGATGCGCTGTTGGCAAAGGTCGGCCTTAGATAGATTCGGTACTCGCGTCGACGGCGCAGTGAGGTGCGTTCTGTCATGATCGGCCAAACCATCTCCCACTATAAGATCCTTTCCAAGCTCGGCGAGGGCGGGATGGGCGTCGTGTACAAGGCCGAGGACCTCAAGCTCCACCGCTTTGTCACACTCAAGTTCCTCCATCCCGATCTCACGCGTGACGACGAGGCCAAAGCCCGTTTCATCCACGAAGCCCAGGCGGCCGCCGCTCTTAGCCATCCCCACATTTGCACGATCCACGAGATCGACGAGTACGAGGGCCAGTCGTTCATCGCGATGGAGTTCATCGAGGGAGTAAGTCTCAAGGACCGGATTCAGAAAGGGCCGCTCCCGATCGATGACCTTCTTACCCTCACGATCCAGATTGGAGAAGGCCTTCAGAAGGCCCACGAAAAAGGGATCATTCACCGGGACATCAAGCCCGCCAACATCATGGTGACCGGCGACGGCGTGGTCAAGATCCTGGACTTCGGGCTGGCCCGGCTAGGGACTCAAACGAAGATTACGAAGACGGACAC
>Ga0315284_10012641_pt1 | contig 12021 bp, 9 predicted proteins | sample YL17G09_16_MG_FD_203696 | JGI IMG/M metagenome (GOLD analysis project Ga0315284, IMG submission 203696) | Sediment microbial communities from Yellowstone Lake, YNP, Wyoming, USA - YL17G09_16 | ecosystem: Environmental > Aquatic > Freshwater > Lake > Sediment | place: USA: Wyoming | collected...
AATATTTTTCGATTTGCTCAAGGAGGGGGTAAGCGTGGCCGATTTCAAGCAGTCTTTGCTTGAGACTGATTTCGGGCTGGCTTGCCTACCATCTGCGTTGTGGAAGAAGAAGCTTGAAGTGCCGTCCAAAGGGTCGTCTGCCGCAGAGCCTGAGATGGTCAGCAGTAGGTGAGTAAGCCCTTCAGGAGGAATCCATGAGAGACCTGGATCAGTTCTGTAATCCCTATAGGGATGACAAGGCGATTGACGCTTGCTCCCTCTTCGGGATGATGGACACCTCGGGAAGGCGATTCTCCGGCAAGGACATTATTAAAGCAATCGCCAATATGCATGTGCGCAGCAACGGCCTGGGTGGTGGCTTTGCCGTCTATGGCCTGTACCCGGAATATGCCCCTTATTACGCCTTTCACCTAATGTACATGAGCCCCAGCGCACGGGTGGAGGTGGAGAACTACCTTAAAGACAGATTCAAGCTAGTTCAGGCTGAGGAAGTGCCTACCCAGCCAACTCCAGGTATTACCAATCCACCGCTAATATGGCGCTATTTCCTGGAAGTTATCCCGGACAGAACTGGGGGGAAAGCGGAAGACGATTATGTTGTAGAAAAGGTGATGGAGATCAACACCACGGTGCAAGATGCCTTTGTTTTCTCCAGTGGCAAGAATATGGCGGTATTCAAGGGTGTAGGCTATCCGGAGAACCTTGCCCGCTACTTTTGTCTGGAGCAATACGAGGGCTATCTGTGGACAGCCCATGGCCGTTTTCCCACAAACACCCCTGGCTGGTGGGGTGGTGCTCATCCTTTCAACATACTGGACTGGACAGTAGTGCACAACGGCGAGATTTCCTCCTATGGCATAAACCGACGCTATCTGGAGCAATTCGGCTACCATTGCACCATGCAGACGGATACAGAGGTGGTAGCTTATGGTGTTGACCTGCTGGTGCGTCGGCATGGGCTTCCTGTGGAGATCATGGCTAACATATTTGCCTCGCCTTTCTGGTCAGACATCGAACGTCGCCCTGAGAAAGAGCAGAGGCTGTTTCGTACTTTGCGACAGGTATATGGTAGCCTGCTGCTCAACGGCCCGTTCACTGTGATCATTGCCCACAACGGGGAGATGATCGGCCTCACCGACAGGATCCGCTTGCGCCCCCTGACCGTGGGGGTCAAGGGCGATATGTCTTATCTTTCCTCTGAGGAGTCGGCCATCAGGCTGGTCTGCCCTGACCTGGAGCGTGCCTGGACCCCCATGGGTGGGGAGCCTGTTGTATGTCGGTTGAAAAGCGCTGTTGAAGCACCAGTAGCTGTAAGAAAAACAAGGGTTGGTTTGCTGTGAAAACCTATTTACCAGCTAGATTTAGTGTGGAGCGAGATCAGACTCGCTGTATTGGGTGTCAGGTGTGTGTTAACCAGTGCACCTTTGAGGCCCACTATTATGACGCCGGGGACAACGATGTGCACAGCCGCGAAGAGAACTGCGTCGGCTGCCACCGCTGCGTGCTCTTTTGCCCTACCCGGGCTTTGACCATACGCCGTTCCCCCCTGGAGTATCGGGAAAACTACAACTGGCGCCCCGAGGTTATCGAGGATATTATCAGACAGTCAGAGACGGGGGGAATGCTACTCACTGGCATGGGCGATGATAAACCTCATCGCATCTACTGGGACCACCTGCTGCTGAACGCCAGCCAGGTTACCAACCCCTCCATAGACCCGCTGCGTGAGCCTATGGAACTGGTCACCTACCTGGGCCGCAAACCTGATAAGGTGGAACTTGCTCCGGGCTCTTTTGACCTCAAGACAGAGATGGCTCCCCAGGTAGAACTTCAGGTGCCGGTGATGTTCGCCGCCATGTCCTATGGTGCGGTGAGCCTCAATGTACATGAATCATTAGCCAGGGCTGCCGCAGAGGCCGGCACTTTGTGGAACACTGGTGAAGGAGGACTTCACACCAAGCTATATAAGTACGGCAACAATACTATTGTGCAGGTGGCATCGGGGCGTTTTGGAGTCCATCCCCAGTACCTTGATGCCGGCAGGGTGGTGGAGATCAAAATCGGCCAGGGGGCCAAGCCGGGCATCGGGGGGCACTTGCCGGGTGAGAAGGTGAGCGCCGAGGTCGCTCTTACCCGCATGATCCCTCATGGGACAGATGCCCTCTCGCCAGCACCTCAACACGACATCTATTCTATTGAAGACCTGGCCCAACTGATTTACGCCCTCAAAGAGGCTACCGACTACACCAAGCCGGTGGCTGTCAAGATAGCTGCTGTTCATAACTCGGCGGCTATCGCCAGTGGCATGGTGCGGGCTGGTGCTGACATCATAGTCCTGGATGGGCTGCGCGGCTCCACCGGCGCTGCGCCCAAGATTATTCGTGATAATGTGGGCATTCCCATTGAGTTGGCCCTGGCCTCAGTAGATACCCGTTTGAGGCAGGAAGGCATCCGCAATCAGGCTTCGATAGTGGTCTCTGGCGGTCTCAGGAATGCCGGCGATGTGGCCAAGGCCATCGCTTTAGGTGCTGACGCTGTCTATATCGGCACCGCAGCTTTAGTTGCCCTGGGCTGCCGGGTTTGCCAGCAATGTCACACCGGAAAATGCACTTGGGGCATCTGCACCACCGACCTGGCGCTGACCAAAAGGCTCAATCCTGAGATTGGGGCACAGCGTCTGGTCAATCTGCTGCGCGGCTGGAGCCTGGAGCTAAAGGATATTCTGGGTGGCATGGGCGTCAATGCCTTGGAGAGCCTGCGAGGCAACCGGCTTCAGCTCAGGGGCATCGGACTAAGTGACACCGAGCTGGAAATCTTAGGTGTTAGAATGGCAGGTAGCTAAAATGACAATCAATACATTAAATGTAACCAAACTGGATGCAATGGGACTTACTCACAAGGAGCTCAATACCAGGCTGAGGCAACTGGTGGCTCAGGGCTACGACATGATTGTGCTTAACAACGTTTACGGCCAGAGGTATATCGGCACAGACCTGGGCAAGCCAGTGGATATCGAAATTCAGGGCACTCCGGGCAATGACCTGGGGGCGTTTATGGATGGCCCCCGGATTACGGTCCGCGGCAATGCCCAAGATGGCTGTGCCAATACCATGGATAACGGGGAGATCATTGTACACGGCCACGCCGGGGATATACTGGGGCTTTCGGCTCGGGGGGGCAAGGTCTTCGTGCGGGATGATGTGGGCTACCGGGCGGGCATCCACATGAAAGAGTATAAGGAAAAGAAGCCGGTGCTGGTCATCGGTGGCACTGCCCAGGACTTTTTTGGCGAATACATGGCTGGGGGTGTTCTAATCTTGCTGGGACTCACTTTGAAGGAAGGTGAGCCTCACCGGATGAACTTTATAGGCACGGGAATGCACGGGGGAGTTATTTACTTGCGTGGCAGCGTCCAGGATTACCAATTGGGTAAAGAGGTGGGGACCAGCCCGCTGGATGAGAAAGACAAACAGGTGGTCAAAGAATTGGTGGGCCAGTTTGCCTCTCATTTCGGCTACGACCCTGCCCGCATAATGGAGGGCAGCTTCATCAAGCTGTTCCCACGCTTCCTCAGACCTTATGGCAGGCTCTATGCCTATTAGTCACACCCCCTCCAGCTACCGTTCTGGACCACTGTCATGCAGGATGGTGACACTTAACATATTTGTAATATTCTGGAAATAATCAGGCGCTATAATAAATTTGGTGTAGAAGACACCAAGTTTCGATGTTAATGGTAAAAAAGGAGGAGTCTGATGTCATACAATTGGGGACCCCAGTACATTGTACCTACTAACGCAATAAAAACTTATTCCGGACATGTTCTACTTCGGGAAGACTTTAATGACGATCTGCTGGACAAGGAGTTAGCTGAGTTGAAACTATCAGGACCTATTACTAGAGTTATTAACCCTTGGTATTTCCGAAAGAAGGGTGCAACAACCTGGATAAAGATTGGCGAGTCTTCGAATAGGAAGGACAATTTTTCTGTAAGCTGGGATACAACCGACTTGGAGAATGGACAGTACGAAATATTTGGCATGATGCACATAAGCGTTAAAAAGGGAACTAGAGAACATGCCATTGCTAGGGAGAACGTGGTTGAGATCACAGTAAAGAATTAAAGTCTACAACCAAATATCTCTTCATCAATGGTAAGACCACTGGCGCAACAGAAGTAGATTGCTACCTAAAGATATTTGAATTTGCTCTTTTCGGTAGTGTGAAGCCGAAGTAGTGCAATGTGGTGCAAGTAATATTGTACCCAGAAGCAATCTAACTTATAAGCGGCACGCAACACAAACTTAATCTTCACGTAATGTTGGCGTAACAATGGCCGACTAATATATACCCGAGATAACTTAAGGCTATAGAGAGGAGGCTCTGGGAAATGATAAGCGCCGGCGATACCGCCTGGATTCTAATCTCAGCAGCCCTGGTTATGCTCATGACACCTGGCTTGGCTCTATTCTATGGTGGGATGGTGAGAAGAAAGAATATTCTGTCCACCATCATGATGAGTTTCGCCCTTTTAAGTCTGATCGGCATTTTATGGGTGCTCTATGGTTACAGCATGAGCTTCGGCCCCAACTTTGGTGGGATCATCGGTAAGCTGGACTGGGTGGGTCTCAGAGACGTAGGGCAGAAGCCTTTCGCTGTATACGCTTCAACAGTCCCTCATCTAGCCTTCATGATATTTCAGGCCATGTTCGCCATCATCGCGGTGGCGCTTTGGACGGGTGGTGTGGTAGAACGCACTAAGTTCAGCGCCTTCCTAATTCTCGCTATTCTGTGGTTCACTTTAGTCTATTGCCCGGTGGCACACTGGGTCTGGGGCAGTGGCGGTTGGCTCGCCAAGCTAGGTTGCCTCGACTTTGCTGGTGGCATAGTTGTCCACATAACCGCTGGCATGTCAGCACTGGCTTTAGCGCTGCTCCTCCGGCCCCGCAAAGGATTTAAAGAAGGAGAGCCCATGGAGCCTGACAATATCCCTATGGTGATGTTGGGTGCGGGCCTGCTCTGGTTCGGTTGGTTCGGCTTCAACGGCGGAAGCGCCCTAATGGCCGGTGGGCTGGCCTCCAGTGCTTTCGTGGCTACGTACATCTCTGGAGCTGCTGCTGCCATGACCTGGATGGGTTTGGGGTGGATTTACCGCCGCCCCTCTGCGCTTGGGGCTGCTACAGGAGCGATAGCCGGCCTGGCGGCAATTACCCCTGCTGCAGGCTTTGTGGCTCCAATTGCAGGGATACCCATAGGCGTCATCGCCTCGGTAATTTGCTACTACTGTATGCTCTTTCGGACAAAGCGGGGTGTAGACGAGTCCCTGGATGTTTGGGCAGTACACGGCATGGGAGGTATCTGGGGTGTGTTGGCAACAGGTATCTTTGCCTCTCTCGCGGTCAACTCAGCAGGCGCCGATGGCTTGATCCACGGTCACGCCGTGCAGCTTGCCAAACAGCTGGCCGGGGTCGCTTCTGTCGCGGTATTCGCCTTTGCGGCTACCTGGGTTTTAGGCAAAATAGTCGATGTCACCATCGGGCTTCGGGTCAAAGAGGAGGAGGAGATAGTAGGATTGGACATATCCCAGCATGGAGAAAGAGCTTACGGAGGCATATCTCGATGAAAAAGATAGAGGCAATCATCAGACCTGAGAAACTGGAATCGGTCAAGGCTGCCCTGGCTGAGATTGGGATACTGGGTATGACTGTAACCGAGGTGAGTGGGCGGGGTCGGCAAAGAGGCATTTGTCTGCAGTGGAGAGTCGGGGAGTATAGAGTGGAGTTCTTGCCCAAGGTGAAGATCGAGACTGTAGTGCTAGACGAGGAGGTAGGCAAGACACTGAACGCAATTGTCAGGAAGGCCAGGACAGGTGAGAGAGGAGACGGCAAGATATTTGTCTTGCCCATCGATCATGCGGTCCGCGTGAGGAACGGAGATGAAGGCGAGAACGCCATCTAAACAAAAGGGGAAAAAGAAGGAGGTTTGAAATGGCAACCAGGAGCAGGAAAGAGGGCAAGGAATATGTCCTTAAGATGGCAAAGGAGCATGATGTAAAGTTCATCAGGATGTGGTTCGCAGACATCCTGGGCATGCTTAAAAGCTTTGCCATAACCGTGGAGGAGTTGGAAGGCGCTCTGGAGGATGGGATGGGCTTCGATGGGTCATCCATCGAGGGGTTTGCCCGCATAGATGAAAGCGATATGGTAGCTCTGCCAGACCCGGATACCTTCCGGTTGCTGCCGTGGCGGCCTAAGGAACACCATGCTGTAGCCAGGATGTTCTGCGACATTCTGATGCCCGGCGGCGAGCCCTTCGAAGGCGACCCCAGGTTTGTCTTGAAGAGAAATCTGAAGCGTGCGGCAGACATGGGATACACCTACTATGTCGGGCCTGAGCTGGAGTACTTCTATTTCAAAGACTCCAAAAGCACGGAGCCATTGGACATGGGGGGCTACTTCGATATGATCCCTCTGGATGCAGCCACTGATCTGAGGAGAGAAACAGTCCTCGCCCTGGAGGAACTGGGCATCGGTGTAGAATACTCCCATCACGAGGTTGCTGCCAGCCAGCATGAGATAGACATGAGGTATACCGACGCCCTGACCATGGCCGACAGCGTAATGACCTATCGTCTGGTGGTCAAGCAGATAGCGTTGAACCACGGGGTTTACGCTACCTTCATGCCCAAACCCGTATTCGGTATCAACGGCAGTGGCATGCATGTTCACCAGTCTCTGTTCAAAGATGAGAAGAACGCCTTTTTCGATGCCAAAGACCCGTATTTTCTCTCCAAGTTAGCAAAGAGCTTTGTGGCCGGGCTGCTGAAGCACGGTCCCGAGATCACATCTGTCACCAGCCAGTGGGTCAACTCCTACAAACGGCTGGTCCCAGGCTATGAGGCACCTGTATACCTTTCCTGGGCACGGCGGAACAGGTCAGACCTTATAAGGGTTCCAGAATACAAACCGGGCAAGGAGAAGGCCACCAGGATAGAGTTCAGGTCGCCCGATCCCGCTTGCAACCCTTACCTCACCTTCAGTGTAATGCTGGCTGCAGGGCTGGAGGGCATTGAGAAAGGATATGAACCACCCCAACCTGTGGAAGCGAATGTGTATGAGATGACCGATGAGGAGAGGAGAAAGAGGGGGATAGGAACCTTGCCATCCAGCCTCTGGGATGCTATACAACTGACTGAAAAAAGCGAGCTTGTGCGCAAGGCACTGGGCGACCACGTTTTCGAAGCTTTCATCAAGAACAAAAAGATAGAGTGGGACCAGTACCGCACTCAAGTGACCGATTATGAGCTTAAGAGATACCTTCCCATATTGTGAGTTGCGTGCGGCTTCCCTTGCCTTGAGACTGTAAGGTGTGTCGGATGCGTGTTGGCCTGGAGGGATGGCCCGGTTGGCAGACACAAGTGAGTTGGAGCGCCACCGGGCACCTCCAAGCGGAAATCATCGCGGGGCATTCGGCAGAGGCAAGAGGTTAGGAGATTACCTATTACAACTACAAACCGCTTTAGAGGATGCTAGAGGCGCGATTCCAGTGTTCAGCGCTAAGCGTTCAGTCCGCTTGCTGAACGCTGTCCACGGCATGCTCTTTTAGTATCTTTCTCCGATTAATCACCTCAAAAGGTCCAAAATCTTGGAGGCATCCTGCAATACTCGGCAAACCCACACTATTGTTTGACGATGCCCAAAACCCCTATAATAGAAGCTGTCAATGTATTGCGGCTATTGGCCGTGTAAGTTGCCAGCGGGAGCAAGGCTTGGGAGGCTAGCGTCACAGACGCAGCTATGGAATGAGGGTTGGGGCATCACGCCGAACTGTCACAGCTGATGCCCTCTTAAGGAGGTGTCAAGTGGGCCAAGGTGTCGAGCTGAGCAAGGACCTCGGATTTCTTCGTATCGGCGCCGCAGTCCCTTTACTTCGTGTGGCTGACATTGATTTCAACGTCAAAGCCATCATCGAGGCAGTGAGGAAAGCAAGGGATGAGGGCGTGCAGATACTGGTTTTTCCGGAGATGGCCATAACCGGCTACACTCTCGGAGACCTGGTGCAACACCAAGCACTGCTGTCAAAAGCGGAAAAAGGTCTGCGCGCTATCCTGGACGAAAGTGCCGGGAATACTATGGTGGTGATGGTGGGGATGCCGCTGGTTGTTGACCAGAAGATTTTTAGCTGTGCTGCAGTGTTAAACTCAGGGCGTGTTCTTGCGGTCATACCCAAGACTTTCTTGCCCACATACAAAGAGTTCTACGAAGGCCGATGGTTTGTATCCAGCGAGGTGGATCACTCCGATACCATCGAAGTGGCGGGGCAGCAAGTCCCCTTCGGCACAGACATTCTCGTTTCACTGCGCGGGATTCCTTCAGCCCTCATCGGAGTGGAGATTTGTGAAGACCTGTGGGTGCCGCTGGCACCTCACGAATTCCAGGCCTTGTCAGGCGCAACGGTGCTGGTCAACCTTTCGGCCAGCAATGAGATGATTGGAAAATCGGACTGGCGTCGAACTATGGTATGCTCTGAGTCCGGCAGATGCATAGCAGCCTACTGTTATGTGTCCTCCGGCATTGGGGAGTCGTCCAACGATGTTGTCTTCGGTGGACACGCCATGGTGGCGGAGAACGGGACTATCCTCCGGGAATCGGACCTTCTGTCATCAGGCTCTCAGCTTATTGTCTCCGACATTGACCTTGAACGGCTGGCACATGATCGTCGCGTCAGCACAAGTTTCCGCGATGCCTCTCGACAACCGGAAACCTTTAGAATTATCGAGACAGAGGTGGTAGATCCGACCCCTGTAAGCTTGCAGCGAACGCTCGACCCTTACCCTTTTGTCCCCAGCGATCCAGCTAGAAGAGCAGAGAGGTGCCGAGATATTTTCTCCATGCAGGTGGCAGCCCTCGCCAAGAAGCTGTCTGGGGCCAACAAAAGCCATATCGTATTGGGAGTTTCCGGAGGGCTTGATTCTACGCTGAGCCTTCTGGTTGCAGTAAAGACCATGGATTTCCTCGGGCTGCCGCGAGCGAATGTTCATGCCTACAGCCTTACCGGTTTCGGCACTACCCCAAGGACCAGGGCCAACGCCACAAAACTATGCCAGGCATTAGGGGTGAGTTTTGGATGGGTGAACGTCACAAAGACTTGCCAGTCACACTTGAGAGACCTCAAGCACGATGGGCGGGAAGACATAGTCTTCGAAAACGTGCAGGCTCGCTACCGTACAGAATTCTTCTTCAACAAAGCAAACGAGCTCGATGGGATTGTGCTGGGAACAGGTGACCTTACTGAGGTTGCTCTGGGATGGTGCACCTTCGCTGGAGACCACCTTTCGCACTATCACGTCAACGTATCCGTGCCCAAGACGCTGGTCCGTTTTCTGGTGCGGTGGGTGGCTGATGAAGAGTTGACTGGTTCCACAGCGCAAAAGGTTCTGTACGATGTCCTTGAGACTCCCATTTCGCCGGAGCTGCGGCGGTCAGAGAATGGCGAGATCACACAAAAGAGCGAGGAGGTTATCGGGCCAGTTGAGCTTGCCGATTTCTACTTGTATCCCTTCATTCGCTTCGGAATGCGCCCGGGCAAGATTCTTTATCTAGCTAACGAAGTGACAAGGCAAAGACTCTTTGAAGGCGAATACACACTCGACGATTTGCACAAATGGCTGAACAGTTTTATCCGAAGATTCTTCGCCAACCAGTTTAAGAGGACGTGCTTGCCAGAGGGGCCTAAGATCGGCTCTGTAAGTTTGTCTCCCAGAGGAGACTGGAGAATGCCTTCGGACGCTGAGGCCGGACTCTGGCTCGAAGACTTGGAAGCAATGTACACGAAACTGCGCGGGCACCAGCAATGATGCGTTTACTGGCTGCCTTCACCTTAATCCGTGAGCATAGATTCAGGAGGTTCGCCTTTCTGGTGACTATATGTCATTTCGAGGCCTCGGAGCGTAACGAAGTGAAGCGAAGAGGCCGTGGTAATCTCAATGAACCGCAAGCTGGAGTCCGTCAGAGGGGAAAGCCCCGGAGATTGCCACGCCCGCCTAGGCGGGCGTGGCAATGACGGGGGACCGCTTTGCTGGCACGACACAGCAGGATTTGCGCTGCCATTAAAATCCCACGGATTATGGCTTCACCAGCGCGCTTGACCAGTCCTCATTTTTGCCATCGTAGGGCTTGTCGCTCCACTTTAGGACAATTGCATTTGGCCCTGGCTGACCTCTTGCTGAGCCTGCCGCTATTATGACACTTTTGGGTATTACTGCAGATACTGGTAGGCCATGCTATACTTGTGAACAAGAGTTTTGCCCTTGGATTCGAGGATAGATTATGAAAGCACTGATATTAGCTGGTGGTAAGGGCAATAGGCTCAAACCTCTGACTTATACGCGGGCCAAGCAACTGTTGCCTGTGGCCAACAAGCCGATATTGTTCTATATCCTGGAGCAAATCAAGCAGACGAGGATTGATGACATAGGCATAGTCATCTCGCCGGATACGGGTCCCCAGATACAGCAGGCGGTGGGCGACGGCTCCCGCTGGAGTGCTAAGGTCAGCTACATATTGCAATCTCGGCCCCTGGGATTGGCCCATGCGGTAAAGGTCGCTCAGGACTTTTTGGGTGATTCCCCTTTTCTCATGTTCCTGGGGGACAACCTGATTCAGGGTGGGGTAACCACCTTTGTGGAGCAGTTCAACCGGAGCCAACCCGATGCTCTGGTAGTACTTAAGAAGATGCCCAATCCCCACGCCTTTGGAGTGGCTGAACTGGATAACACTAATTGCATAGTATGTATTGAGGAGAAACCCAAGCAGCCTAAGAGTGATCTGGTGGTGGTGGGTATCTACCTCTTTTCCCCGGCCATTCACCGAGCCATAGAGCAGATCAAGCCCTCGGCCCGGGGCGAGTTGGAGATAACCGATTCTATTCAGAAACTCATCGACAGCGGCGGCCAGGTGCTCAGCCATGTGCTTGAGGGGTGGTGGTTGGATACCGGTTCCAGGGATGATCTGTTGGAGGCCAACCGCATTACGCTGGAGGAGTTCGCCTCTAGGCGCATCCTGGGCCGTCTGGATTCTCGAAGCTCAGCGCTTGGCCGTGTGGAGATAGGGGAGGGGACTGTGGTGGAGAACAGTGAGATCAGAGGGCCGACTTCCATCGCTGACAATTGCGTCATCAGGAATTCATTTATCGGGCCTTTCACCAGCGTAGGTGATAATACTGTGATTGAAGATTCCTCTGTGGAACGCTCTGTAATCCTGGGCGATTGCCGGATTTGTTTGTCCCAGCCGCTGGCCGATAGCGTCATAGGCCAGGGAGTCAAGCTGACCAAAGCGGCGATGAGAACCATCGGAATCAGGCTCTTTGTCGGTGATAATGCCTGCCTTGAGCTATAAGTTGCTGGGCTGTGCCAAAGTGCACGCTAATCCGTTCCCACCTCAATCACCCTGCCCAAGAACTCCTGCAAACTCGTGACCACCTGTGGCCCCTGGCGTGTTCCCCGTCGGTCAAGGTAAAAGGCCCTGATGCCTATTTCGCTGGGGGCTACAAAATCAAAGTCCCAGCTATCCCCCACGTGAACAACCTCCTGCGGCTCTACTTGCATAACCTGGCAAACCCTGCGGTAGAAGCTGGCAGTTTTCACCTGGCCATAGTCCGAGATGGAGGAGAAGACAGCGGCAAAGTGGCTGCCTACATCCTCTGTCAGCATATTGAGGAATTCCCTCGCTGAGCTTGAGGTAACTATTAAGGTGTGGCGTTGGTTGAGCCGGGTCAGTATCTCCTTGGTCTCCGAGTAATATCTTATCCGGTCTCGGTAGCTCTGCATAAGGCCCTGGTAGTCGCCCAGACCCCAGCGGCGCAGCCAGTAGCTGATGTCATACCACTCCAGCCGATGGTCGCCCAGTCGGTCGTATTCCTGGCGGACATATTGCTTAGCCTGTTCTGGACTGAGGCCGTTCTTCTTGGCGTATAGCTCTGGTATGGCCTGGTGCCAGACCGCATCGCTGAACTCGGTGGTCA
>Ga0315284_10012642_pt1 | contig 12020 bp, 8 predicted proteins | sample YL17G09_16_MG_FD_203696 | JGI IMG/M metagenome (GOLD analysis project Ga0315284, IMG submission 203696) | Sediment microbial communities from Yellowstone Lake, YNP, Wyoming, USA - YL17G09_16 | ecosystem: Environmental > Aquatic > Freshwater > Lake > Sediment | place: USA: Wyoming | collected...
AAATTCGATATAACCGTTGACCTTCCAAGCGGGGAAAAAGCAAATATTGTCAAGAACGGGCCAGCGGAATACGCGGTTAAAATGGATGACTCCGACCGCCCACACATCTTTTTTACATGGACTGGATTCTCTAATTTCCTATACAGCCTCTATCCCAAGGAACAACAAGAAGAATTACAGGCAAAAACTATGGAAGCAATGAAAAGAGATTTAGATTCAATACGGTCAAAAAGAGAAAGAGCATAAACTTTCACCCCCATGTTCCGCTCCGTCAGATCACAGATCGTTTTCGCGACTTCCCTGATCATCATTGTGATATTGGGCGCGACGGCGTACTTTGTGACGGACCAGAAGGTCAGGGAAATCAACCACGACATTTTCGTGAAATCGGTCAGTTTCGCCGAGCTGACGCGCGAAAGGATCATTACGAATTACGAGGACAATTACAAGCAGCAGGCGTACGCGAATTTTGACAAGGAAATGTCCGATATCTACAGCCTGAACACCGATGTCACGGGAATCGCGATCATCAGCTACCAGGGGGAGAACCTGTACGTCGCCCCAGCCATCAAAGAACACCACGGCAAACTGACCGATGAGGATTTGGAGCGCGCCCAGGCGGTTTATCCGTCCGTCAAAATCAAGAAGAGCGGGCGGCTGGTTTACATTGAAAAAACGGATAACGGCACGCAGTATACGGATTTCAACGGCAAGGAGGTGGCGCCCATCGCGGATACCGAACAAATCGAGGATATCTACTATCCTTTCCGCGACCCGAATAACGCGCTCAGGTCCTACACCCTCCACTTTCATGTCTCCTACGCGGCGGTGACGGACAGGGTGAAGAAGACGGTTGAAAACATCGTCATCATGGCGATTTTCGGCATTTTGATCGCGCTTTTTGTAGGCGGTTTGGTGGCCGGGCGCATCACGTCGCCCATCAAGGCCCTTTCGGAAGGCGCGAGGAAATTGGGAACCGGCGACTTGATGGCCCGCATTGAAGTGAAATCGAGGAGCGAAGTGGGCATGCTCGCCGAAACTTTCAACAAGATGGCCTCCGACCTGCAAACGAGCACCAAGGCGATGATCGAGAAGGAAAAACTGACCCATGAGCTTCAGCTCGCCGGCGAAATCCAGAGAGAGCTCTTGCCGAAAGTCCTGCCGAAAAACAGGAACTTCGATATCGCGGCAAGCCTCAATTCCGCCGAAGAAGTCGGAGGGGACTGCTACGATTTCATTACCATCGACGAGGACAAGCTCCTTTTTTACATCGCCGACGTGACGGGCCACGGTGTGCCGGCGGGCCTGGTTTCCGCCATCAACAACGCGCTGGTGCCCGCGTTCCTCGAACACACAAAAAACACGGCCCAGCTCGTCATCCACCTCAACCACATCCTCAAGATGAAAATGCGCCCCAACGTGTTTATGACCATGGTCATGTGCGTGTGGAGCGCGGAAAATGGGGATTTGCGTTTCACCCAGGCCGGCCACGAACCCATCCTCCATTTCCACGCGGCGGAACAGGCCGTTATGGAACTCAAAGCCGGCGGCATAGCCCTTGGCATGGCTGCCGATGTCAGTAAAATCGTCAAAGCAGAAACCGTATCCGTTGCCGTCAATGACGTTTTGGTGCTTTATACAGACGGCATTACGGAGGCCTGGAAGAATGAGAAAGAAAATTACGGTATAGAGCGCTTCAAGGAATCTCTGAAAAAGAACAGCGCTCTTTCAACCGCCCAGCAAATCCACGACGCCATCCTCAAGGACGTCCGCGATTTCATCGGCGATTATCCGCAGGCCGATGACATCACGCTGATTGTGGGGAAAAGGACGGCGTAAGAATTCTATTTTCTCCTCGCTGTCGCGGAACTTACTTTTTCCTTCTTTTCTTGTTGCCCCCTTTTGACGCCAAAAGGGGTGTCCGCGCCGGCGAGGCGCAAAAGAAAAAAGAAACAGAAAAAGAATCCTCTGTCCGCGACAGCGAGGAAAGGGTAGAAGTTACTTCAGCATCTTTGCCAAAAACTGCCCCGTGAAGCTTTTTTTGCATTTCGCCACTTCTTCGGGCGTGCCCGTTGTGATCACATAGCCGCCCGCGTCGCCACCTTCGGGACCGAGGTCAATCACATAGTCGACCGATTTAACCACGTCCAGGTTGTGCTCGATGGTGATTACCGTATTTCCTTTATTTACCAGCGCCTGCAAAACGCCGAGGAGTTTTTTCACGTCCTCAAAATGCAGGCCGGTTGTCGGTTCGTCGAGAATGTAAATGGTATTGCCCGTGGAACGTTTGGCGAGTTCCGTCGCCAGTTTCACGCGCTGCGCTTCGCCTCCGGAAAGCGTCGTGGCGCTTTGGCCCAAGTGGATGTAACCGAGGCCAACTTCAAACAACGTCTGCAGTTTTACTTTGATCTGCGGAATGGCCTCGAACAACTCCAACGCCTCCTCCACCGTCATCTCAAGAACGTCCGCGATGTTCTTGCCGTGCCAGGTCACCTCCAGCGTTTCGGCATTGTAGCGCCGGCCGCGGCACACTTCGCAAGGCACATACACATCGGGCAAAAAGTGCATTTCGATCTTCACCATGCCTTCGCCCTGGCAGGCCTCGCAGCGCCCGCCCTTCACGTTGAAGCTGAAACGGCCTTCGCGGTAGCCGCGCAGTTTCGCCTCGGTGGTGGAGGAAAACAGGTCGCGGATTTCGCTGAACACGCCCGTGTATGTGGCGGGGTTGCTTCTTGGCGTCCTGCCAATGGGGGACTGGTCGATGTTGATCATCTTGTCCAGGTATTCCGTCCCCTTAATGTCTTTGTGCGCCCCTGCCACCGCTTTCGCGCGGTTTAATTTCACGTCGAGCACCGGGCAAAGGATATAATTGATGAGCGAGGATTTGCCGGAACCGGAAACGCCCGTAATCCCCACAAAAGCATTGAGGGGGATTTTCACGTCGATTTCCTTCAGGTTGTGCTCTTTCGCGCCGATGATCTCCAAAAATTTGCCGCTGCCTTTCCGTCGCGTTTTCGGGATGGGGATCTCTTTTTTTCCGGAAAGGTACTGGCCGGTCAGTGATTTCGGGTCTGCCATGATTTCCTTGGCGGTGCCGATTGCAACCACCTCCCCGCCGTGTTTGCCGGCGCCGGGACCGATATCGAGCACGTAATCCGCGCTGCGTATCGTCTCCTCATCGTGTTCCACCACGATCACCGTGTTGCCCAGGTTGCGCAGTTGCATAAGAGTGCCAATCAGCCGCGCGTTATCGCGCTGGTGAAGGCCGATGCTCGGTTCATCGAGGACGTAAAGCACGCCCTGTAACGAAGATCCGATCTGCGTCGCCAAACGAATGCGCTGCGCCTCGCCTCCACTCAGCGTATTAGCCGTCCGGCTCATGGTAAGGTACCCCAGCCCCACGTTTTTCATGAAGCGCAGGCGGTTCATCACTTCCTGGACGATGAGCTTGGCGATGTGGTATTCCGAATCCGTCAGCACTTTCTTTTTTTCCGTCGGGATCATGCTTTTAAAGAAATCCTCCGCCTCATCAACCGACATCTCCGTCGTTTCGATGATGGATTTATCCAGCACTGTCACCGCCAGGATTTCCGCGCGCAGGCGTTTGCCCTTGCACGTTTCGCACAGCTGGATTTCCATGAACTTCTCGATGTTCGTGCGTATGTAATCCGATTCGCTGTCGTGGTACCGGCGCTCCAGGTTCGGGATCACGCCTTCAAAAGACGTGTCGCATTCATACGAAGAGTGCGGGCCGTTAAAGTTGGCGTGGTACTTCTCATCGCCCGTGCCGTACAGGATGATGTTAACCTGTTTCTCGTTCAGTTTCCCAAGGGGCATATTGATATCAAACCCGTATTTTTTGCCGACCTCGCGGAGCAGATTGGTGTACCAGCCCAGGCGCATGGAAGAAGTGGACCAAGGCAGTATCCCCCCTTCCGCAATAGTAAGCCGCGGGTTGGGGATCACCAGTTTGGGGTTGATCTTCAATTTCGTCCCAAGTCCATGGCAATCCGGGCAGGCGCCGTGGGGGGAATTGAAGCTGAAGGAGCGCGGCGAAATCTCCGGCAGCGCGATGACGCCATGGTCTTCGCAGGCGTAATGCTCTGAAAACAGTTGCTCTTCCTTGGTGTCCGCGTCCACAATCGTCACCAGCCCCTCGCCGTGCTTGAGGGCGGTTTCCACCGAATCGGCCAGGCGCGACCTATCCTCGTTCTTTTCCTCCACCACATCGCCTGATTTGAGCGTCACGGTTTTCTTTTTGAAGTTATGCACCACGAGGCGGTCCACCACGATTTCAATAGTATGCTTCTTCTTTTCGTCGAGCTTGATGTCCTCGGTGATGTTCACGATTTCGCCGTCCACCCTCATGCGCACGAAGCCGTCCTTTTTAACCTTCTCGAAAACCTTAATGTGTTCGCCCTTCCTGTCGCGCACCACGGGCGAAAGGATCATTATCTTTTTCCCCTCGGGCATGTTGGCAATCGCTTCCGTGATCTGGCTAGCCGAAAACTTAACAATCTCCTTCCCGCATTGCGGGCATCGCGGGTGGCCGATTTTGGCAAACAGCAGGCGCAGGTAATCATAAACCTCCGTCACCGTGCCCACGGTGGAACGGGGATTCCGGCTGGCGCTCTTTTGGTCAATCGAAATGGCAGGCGAAAGCCCGTCGATGCTGTCCACATCTGGCTTTTCCATCAGCTGTAAAAACTGCCTCGCGTACGTTGAAAGGCTTTCCACATACCTGCGTTGCCCCTCCGCGTAAATGGTATCGAAGGCCAGCGATGACTTGCCGGAACCCGAAAGGCCGGTAATAACGACAAGTTTGTCGCGCGGGATTTCCACGTCGATATTCTTCAAATTGTGCACCCGTGCTCCTTTCACTATGATTTTATCCACTTTATAGAGGGGTTAAATACCAGTTTCTTGAACGTAGCATACGTTTTGCCAAATTGCAAGAGTGTGATACTGTGTTTTATGTAGTTTCCTAAAACCAAAACCTATGATTGAAATCCTAAAAGCTATCCCTTTCTTCGTTAATCTTCCCGAGGACGATTTAAAAGCGATCATTGCCAATGTGGAAATGCAGTATTTCCCGGCGGACCACGTGATTTTCAAGCAGGGCGATCCGGGCGACATCATGTATATCATCAAGAGAGGCATGGTGCAGGTCATCAGGAACGATTCCGTTGTCGCGACACTTTCCGATAACAAGTTTTTCGGCGAAATGGCGCTGGTTTCCGACGAACCGAGGAGCGCCACCGTCAATACCGTGACCGACATGGAAGTCCTCACCCTGAACAAAAAAGACTTCATGCGCCTGCTTTCCACCAATCCCGGCATCGCCACCCTGGTCAGCTACGAGGTGATCAAACGGGTTAACGCCAATTCCTAATGAACCTGTTCCTCTATTTTTTGCTCACCCATTTCCTGGCCGATTACCCGCTCCAGCCCCGGAGCCTGGTGGCTTTTAAGATGAGGAGTTTTTGGGGGGTCCTGCTCCACACTTCCATCCACCTTGTCATCATGTCCGTCCTCCTCCTGCCATTTTGGGGATATTCATCCGTCCGACTAGCGATTGGCATTGTCTTTGTTACCCACACGGCGATAGACCAGATCAAGTGCATGGTGGATAACCGCTATCCCAAGTGCCGGCTGGCCTGTTATATCATTGACCAGCTCCTCCATTACGCCATCATCGGGGGGCTTTCCTTATATATCGGCCTCCGCGCCCCTTTCCTGCCGTGGCCCTGGACAGCGTTTTATCTTGACCAATCCATCATCCTTTACGCCCTCATCCTCGTGCTTTGCACCTATTTCTGGGATATCACGCGCTGGTTTTGGCGCACACGGAAAGTGCCCGCGCCCTACCGCCGCGATTACATGATGATGCTCTGGAACACTTTCCTGGTTTCGATGGCGTTCGCGGTGTTTTGGATAATTTATTAAACAAAAAAACCGGTTGTCTGCCGGTTTCGGTTCCGCTTGGGGAAGAGCAGTACAAATAGGTGCTAAATTCAAGTCGCGGTCGGCCCTCTAATGTTGGCCAGGTGCGTGAATTTAAGAATAGGATTGAAGCCGGGATCCAAAACTTTTCAGCCGGTATACCTTTCAACATCCGCGGTATATCGCGGACTTTGACGAAAGTTCACGAGAAGGAAAGTAAAGGGAGACTTCCAGCCTATTTGTACTATTCTTCCCCTCTTTATAAAAGAGCAAAAGGGCAACGGTTTTTTTTGGATGTTAAGGGAACTATTATATTCTGTATTAATACGATTGTCAATTTGCTAAACGGCTGGAGTGAATATTGCAAAAAATGGCTTATCTAAAGCCAAAATCAAAATGACAAACAATTCTTGTCATCATTTCTTTCGCGATGTGTGCAGCATGGAAGCCCGGAACGCACAGTCCTTACTTTGTCGTAAACGTGTATACGGCATCCCATTCTTCGGGCGGAGGATTTTGCATAAATTCCGAGCATCGCTTGGCAAAAACCTGTGACGGTTTGTCACCTTCCAGTTGTGCGAAGGCTTGTGAGGCGGCCAAAAAGTTTTTTTCGCGGTAAGACTTAAGCGCGGCTTCGTAAAACCCGATCAAAGTGACAGTTTCCGGTTTCACCTCGCCCTTTTTACCAATAAGCTCGTAAATACGCACGGGCTTTTCTTTGCCTTTCACACGGATCAAGTCCAGCTCGCGGCAAACAAAATCGTCTTTCACCTGGGAGTAAGTCGATTCGGAAATGGCGATGCCCGTGCCATATTCCTTGTTAATCCCTTCAAGGCGCGATGCGAGGTTCACATTGTCGCCCATCGCCGTGTAATTGAAACGGTTGGCAGAACCCATGTTGCCGACTACCGCGGCGCCGGTGTTGAGGCCCATGCGTACGCGGAGCGCCGGCAAACCTGCCTTAACCCATTTTGTCCGCAGTTCGTCGAGTTTTTTCTGGTTGGCCAGGGCCGCTTCGCAGGCGTTTTTGGCATGGGCGGAAACGGGAATCGGCGCGCCCCAAAAGGCCATAATGGCGTCGCCTTCGTACTTATCCAGGGTGCCTTCCTTCCCCAAAATAATTTCCGTCATCTCGCCCAGGTATTCGTTCAGGAAGGAAACCAGCTCCTCCGGTTTCATCTTTTCCGAAACGGTGGTGAATCCCTCAATGTCCGAAAAGAACACCGTGATCTCCCGTTTGTCTCCGCCCAGCTTCAAAAGTTCGGGATTCTTGATGATCTGCGCGATGACCGCCTTGTTCACATAGTGGCCGAACGCGCCTTCAATGAACCGTCTCTCTTTTTGTTCGATGATGAAACGGAGCAGGTAGACACCGATGAAACAAAACAGGATAAGGATGTCCGGATAGATGACGTTGAGGAACACTCCGCTGTCATAGGCCATGATGCCGGCGACAATCATCCCTACCATCTCTGCCAGGGCGATGGGCAGGGCGTAACGGACTTTGAGGAGCGCGAACAACGCCACGTTGATAGCGGCGAGGATGATAAGCGTCAGCCAGAACGACATCCTGGACTGGTCGCTCAGGAATTTGTTTTCAAAAATCGTCTGCACATTATTCGCGTGGATCTCCACCCCCGGCATCTGCACGCCTTCGGAAACGGGGGAGAGGTACGAATCACCAAGCCCTTTCGCCGTGGGACCGATGAGGGCGATTTTCCCCGTGAAGTCCACGGGGTTTCCGCGGCCATCCACCAGATTCCCTTTCAGCAAGTCCGCCATGGAAACGGTGGTGTAGCTTTTGGGTTTCGCGAAATAATTGATGTTCATCAAATACGCGTCGCGCTTCGAGTAGGGATCACGGACAGCCATGGTCGGTATCGTTACCTTGTCCGAAAACTGCCATTCATTGCCAACGGTGCGGTAATCAATGATATCCGATTTAAGGTAAAGCCGTGCCAGCGCGACAGAAAAAGCTTCGACAGTTGATGTCGGGGTTGCCGCGAAAACGGGAAGCTTCCTCACAAAACCGTCCTCGTCTTGTGCCACATTGATCCAGCCGAGTTTCGGGTTGGCTTCCGTCAGGGTCGCGTTCGGCCCTTCCACAAAGCGGTTGCCGTCCATGTCAAAATCATAGCGCAGGGCCAGCACGGTATTCGGATACTTCGCGATGGCGCCGGCGAAAACCAAATCATCCTCTTCACCAAGAGTGGACCTATCCGGAAAGAGCACGTCCACACCAACCGCTGCCACACCCTTTTCGTTCAGGGCCTCAATGGCGCGCGCGTAATTTTGCCTTGGCCATTTCGTAAGCGGCCCCAGCTCGTTTTCCTGCAGGCTTTTTTCGTCGATGGCAATCACCACAATTTGCGGGCTGGCCGCATCGTAATCGTAATACACATTCTGCACCCGCGTCTGCAGGCTCATGAACCACCCGCGGTTTACCATCAAGGCGGTAATAAGGAGGATGCAGAGGCCGAGGCCGATGAATTTGGCGATTTTCTTAAGCAAGAAGAAGGTATAATTATTCATTTAATTATAACAAAAAACCGCTTAAATATCAATGAGATAAGCGGTTTCCGCCCCCCTACGCCTCCAGTGGAATTAATCGGTGATTTCCGCCCTTTTCCCTTCGATCAGTCGTTCGATTTCCTGCCAGGCCTCATCGGGCGTCACATCCCTTTCGAATTTGATTTCGACATCGTCCAATAGCCGGTCGATATCGATACCCCCGAAAAGGACGCTTTCTTCTCCCGCGCTTGCGTTTTGGCGGGCATCCGCGTTACCCAAAGTATTTTCAAAGTGTTCGATGCTCATAAGATGTGGAATTAAATGATAGTGGAGTATTATTATAAATTGATAAGACAAGATTGTCAATAAGGCAAAAATATGTAGAAAAAAGCTTGATTTTTGCTTTAGAATAAGCTAAAATTAACTTGACAATAAATTATTGTCATCGAAATAATTGATCATTTAACTTCGTCAACATTATGCTTAACCAGATTTTGCAAAAAATCGGCCTCGAGGAAAAAGAAATCCAAGTCTACCTCATGAGCCTGCGCCTTGGTGTCCAACCCGCGTCCGTCATCGCGCGGCGCGCGGGCCTTCCGCGGAATACCGCCCGTTTTATCCTCGACGCGCTGGTCAAGGAAGGGCTCATTAAAAAAACCAAGCGCGGCAATACCCAGCTTTATGTGCCCGAACAGCCGGACAACATATTGAACGTTATCGAGATGAAGAGGAACCGCAATAACGCGGTGCTCGATGAACAGACGCGCCTTGTGAAATCCGTGATGGCCGAACTCAAATCGCTTCACCAGCCGGAAAGCACCAGGCCCAAAGTGACCTTTTACGAAGGGGATGAGGGGCTCGAAAAGGTTTATGAGAATACGCTGACTTCTTCGGAAACCATCCGCTCATTCGCTTCTTTCGATGGAATGCACGGTGCCCTGCCGGAATATTTCAAAAACTATTACAAACGCCGCGCGGAAAACAAGATCCTGATAAAATCCATCCACCCCGATACCCCCTTGGCCCGTGAAAAGACGGAAAATGACAAAAAAGAATGGCGCGAAAGCCGCCTCGTTCCCGCGGACCGCTATTCCTTCGACCCCGAAATCCAGTTTTACGACAACAAGATCGTGATCACTTCATGGAAGGAAAAATTGGGCATTTTTATCGAAAGCCATGAGATTTATCGGGCCATGGCCGTGGCCTTTGAGCTGGCATGGCAAGAAGCCGCCCGCCTTGATCCGCGCCTGAAGAAGGGGAAACAGCCTTAGCTTGCAGGCTTCGGGACAAAACCCGTTTCCCATTTTTTCAGAATTTCCTTCTGGACGCTTATGAGCGCGTGGACGATAAGGAGGAGGGAATCTTCCGTCATATGGGGATGGATCGCGATGCGGAAAGAGCCGGTTTCGTCCCGCGGATTCACGTAATCCTCGGCGATATAAACACCGTATTTCAGGGTGAGGGCCGAAAGCTCCTTGCGATCAATGCCAGGAATCGCCATCTCAAAAATGCCGGTCAGGTTTTGGAGGATCAGGTTCCCTGCTGGATCGCGCAGGTTCACGGGTGAAAGGACGCGGATGAGATTAGGGTTTTTGGCGGTGGCCGCTTCGAGGATTTCGAGGAAACGCCTTGAAAGGCTCTGGATTTTTCCACTCCTTTCTTTCACGTCATCGTCCCGCAGGGAAAGGGCGGAACTCGCCACGGCTTTAGTATCCGTCGTGCCCCCGTTTTCCAAGCCCAGGATTCCGTTTTTGATTTTGTCGTCTTTTTCCCGTACGAAATTGCTTGAAAGGGCGATGATGGCGGTATTCATTCCTGAATCGGAACCCTTATGGGCGCTCGCGATAAAGACATCCGCGCCGGATTGCCGGAGATCAATCGGGTGCCGGCCCGCGGCCTGGCAGCCGTCAACGATGAGAAAGGTTCCTTCCGGTTTCATGCCGGGATCTCTGAAAAGGTGCGTGGGGAATCGAGTGCCACGCCGGCCAACTTCGCTGACCAGGATGAAGCGGATGGCTTTTCCGCCTAAATACCGCTTCAATTTGGCGAGGCCCTGGGGATGCAATTCCTTTTCAATGGCTTTTTTATATTCCTCTTCTGTGGCGCAGGGAGGGATGCGGATCAGTTTGGCCCCCTTTTTCTCAAGGCGTTCCACAATGGGGCCGTATTCTTCCGAAGAAATAAGGATGGCGTCGCCCTCTTGCACGTACTTATCAATGAATTCCCCGAAAGCGTTGGCGCCGCCGCTTATGAAATGGACATGGGCGGGGTCAAAACGCGGGACCTCATTCAGGGAAGAGGATTCGAGATTGGCGAGAATGGATCTTTTAAACTCGCTCACCGCTTCTTCGTAATCGATTCCGACCGGCGCATCATGGTATTCCTCTGCCTCTTTGGCGAATTCAGCGCTTTTCATGCCGAACTGGGCTGTGTCGCAGTAAGTGTCCGCCCACTCCGGGGGAATACGGAGGAACTTGCAAGCTTCCGAACAATAGGATAGGGAAGGTGCGGGCGTTTCAGGCGTTTCTCTTCCCATTTTCCGCAAAGCCTCACTTCGGCGTTTTCCGACTTCCTTGTTCCTTTTTTCAACCAGTTCTCTGATAAGCGGGTTTTTAGCAAGGACACCAAGAAACACCATGCGGACAAGCTTTTCCAAGGAAACATCGGGGCGCCTTTGCATTGAGTTTTCTATCTTTTCCTCTATGGCAAGGACTATGTCCGCGCTAAGACGCGTGGTGATATAAGGGCTCAATCGGTCATCAAGGGCCCATTTGGGAATATATTCTTTGGCTAAATTCAGGCAGTATGCGGCAACTGAAAGCTTAGACGTGCAAAGCACTGATTCAAACTCCGGCCTCGTTTCTTCAATGATTTCTTTCGTACCCTCCTCGCCTTTTTCATTAGCTTCCTTGTAGTCGCGATAAGCTTCAAAATACCTTTCGGAAGCTTCCGTATCGCCGTTCAAATAGGCAAAATAAGCCAAACGCAAAAAATCTTCAGGGTTGCCTAAAGCCAAAGTGCCGCCAAGATCAGGATCGGACGGGGGGTTTTCCGTTTGCTGGATGAGCTGGTCCCGGATGAGGTTGAAGAGATTCTCAAAGGATCCAAAAGCGGTGGCCGGAAGTTCGCGATCAGCTAGCAATTCATCATCTTTGAAATAAACAAGATCTTCAAGTTTTTTGAGGGAAAGGGGTGTTTGGCCTGAAAGGACACGGCATACATAATCGCGTAACGCGCTGCCAAGATGTTGCAACTCCTCCGCGAATACAGGCAATTCCTGAAAATCTTGCTCGAGGCTCAGGCGATGAAGCTCCTTTTCAATAAGATGGCCTATGGTAGGTTTGGGGGTGCTATCCATTAAGGGTTTAGGGCATAAGAAAGCCAAAACCAGCTCATTCTATTTTTGACATTATTTTAAATTTAGTTTAATCGGGATTGCCCATATGAAAAGGACGTTATTTTACATCTAAAAAATATTTTGTCAATAGTAAATAAAAAATAAGATTTGATTTATGCAACTATCCTTTTCTATAGTAAAAAAGCCCTAAGCCCTCCATCGTGCAAGA
>Ga0315284_10012643_pt1 | contig 12019 bp, 5 predicted proteins | sample YL17G09_16_MG_FD_203696 | JGI IMG/M metagenome (GOLD analysis project Ga0315284, IMG submission 203696) | Sediment microbial communities from Yellowstone Lake, YNP, Wyoming, USA - YL17G09_16 | ecosystem: Environmental > Aquatic > Freshwater > Lake > Sediment | place: USA: Wyoming | collected...
CGGCGGCGGAAAGGGGGTCCAGCTCCAGCACCGTGCGAAAACCCTGTTCAGCCTTCGCGTAGTCGCCGGCGAGCAAGGCACGCTGCGCCTGGTCGAACACAGCTTGGGGATTTTGAGGCTGTGCCTGCCCGGCGCCCAGCCCGAGCGCGGGCAGCAGGCACAGGGTCAAGAGGAGCCGGGCAGACATCAATGACCTTCCCCCCACAAGGAGTTCGCCAGATTCAGGGTAAATCACCCGCCTATCTGCATGCAACGCTCCAGCCGGAAAGTCTTGGCGGGAGCAAAGGCTATTCTTCGGGGCGCAGAGGGAGATTCTCCGCCGGGGTGCCGGAGTATTCGCGCCCGCCAGGAGGAGCACCAGGCCCCAGCCCTCTCTGTTTCAATTTCGCAAAGAGTCCTCGCTCCCGGTCCGCGTCGGCTTTACGGTGGGCCCGCAGGTACGCCTGGGAAAGGGCAAAGTGGGCTTGCGGGCTATTCGGCTCGCGTTGCACCACCTGCTCGAGTTCCGCAATGGCCCGCTCGTTTTCGCCGAGCTTGAAGAGCGTCCAGCCCAGAGCGTAGTGGGCAGCAAAGAAACCGGGACTGAGACGCAATGCCTTCTCCGCATAGGGAAGCGCTCTATCTGGTTGGTTAATTTTCAGGTAGGTCATGGAGATCTGGAGCAGCGTCATCACATCGTCGGGTCGCAATTCCAGCTCTTTGTGCAGCTCCTCAATTCCCTCTTGATAGTGGGCCACGTTAATGAGGAAATTGCCAAAGGCGTAATGCAAGCCGGGCGCCTGGGGAACCTCCGCCAGCAGCTTCCGGTAGGCAGCGATGGTTTCCGGAACGGGGGAGTGCGTCGCCTGGTAACCAATCTGGCCGACCCGGGCCACAAGGCTCTTCTGCTGGGCCTCCAGCTTGTCCAGCCCCGAGCGAATGCGCAGCGCGGCAAGGCCGAAAGCGTTTGTCAGATCGCTATCCTCCACTCCCGAACGCGCCACCCGAACCAGGAGTTCTTGCGCCACCTCGAATTCTCCCTTGTGGATCATGATGAGCGCCGCGTTGAAGGTGGCCACGTTGTAGAGGTCAGCGTTCGTCATGCCCAAAGTTCGCCCGTGTTGAATGTGCGCGAAGGCGTCATCATAACGGCCCTGTTCGTACTCCGCCAAGCCTAACAGGGCCCACCCGTCGGCATTCTTCGGCTCGATGTCCACGAGGTTGCGGAAGGCAGCCTCGGCGCGCGCGTATTCTTTGCGATCGGCGAGAAGCATGCCGACGTTGCGCCAGCCATCCGGCCACTTGGGTCGGATGCGGAGCGCCTGCAAGTAGAGCCGGATGGCTTGTTCCCCTTGGCCCTGGCGCTGCGCTTCCGCCGCTTGCTGGGCGAGCTGTGGGAAGTTTTCCTGAGCCGCACCCTGCTGCCCCGCCAGGGGCACAGCCTGAGCGACCGCCAGAGCAAGTGAGACGACGAGAATCCGCAGGGTCGGCGCGAACTCACCCTGCCCTGCGACTCCCGGCCTGGTCCCTTTTCCGCAACTCACGACTGCATGATAGCACTTTCTCGGAACCGTGTTTCAGCGTACGCCACACGGCGAAGCCTTGCTGCGGTGCGCCCGAAAGCAGCAGGACCCTGGCATCACGGTCTGACAATATGACCTACCTAAGAGACAGAATCCTAAGATGTGTAAGGAGGAATTCCATTTATTGTATTTGGGAGACCTATGGCCGTCAGGCTTAAACAAGCCTAATTGTTATCAACTACTTAGCTACCATAAAAAGGTTACATTTTGGCATCGTCTTTGCTACCCTAAGGCCGAGGCTCTATGTCAGAGTCTGTTCTCAGACTAGTAGTCCTACCCAGGACAATTTGGCCTATTAACGGGCCAATAAAAATCTCGAGAGGGAGGACGTTTGTGAAGAGAGCAATTCTGCTGTTTGGCACGATTCTCTTCTTCGTGTCTCTCACCGCTTGGGCTCAGGACACGGCGACGATCGTGGGGGCGGTACTGGACTCCACGGGAGCTGTGATCCCGGGGGCCAAAGTCACGGTGGCGAACTCCGACAAGGGTTTTCACCGCGACTTGGTCGCCAACGCGGCCGGAGAGTACAACGCATCCAAAGTCCCGCTCGGTGACTACGTGATCACCGCCGAAGCTCCCGGCTTCCAGAAGCTGGTGCGCTCGGGGATCACGGTGGCCGTCGGGCAAACCCTCCGGGTGGACCTGCAATTGACAGTCGGGCAGGTCACCCAAGAGGTAACCGTCACGGGCAACATCACGCGCGTGGAGACCGAGACGGCAGCAATCTCCGACGTGGTAACGGGCCACCAGATCGCCAACCTGGAACTGAACGGCCGCAACTGGGTTACGCTGGCCACATTGGTTCCGGGCGCGGCGCCCGACAACGGCCTGGACACGTCGCACGTGGGCGTGTACGGCAACAACAACATTTCCTTCAATGGCGGGCGCACCCAGTACAACAACTGGGAAATCGATGGCGGCCCCAACACGGACGAAGGCTCGGCGGGCACCTTTAATACCTATCCGAGTTTGGACACCATCGCCGAGTTCCGTATTTCCACTTCGAACTACGGCGCGGACATGGGCAAGCACGCGGGCGCCACCATCGAAGTCGCGACCAAGTCGGGCACGAAGGATTTCCACGGCAGCGCCTCGGAATACGTCCGCAACAACAGGTTCGATTCCAACCCCTGGTTCCAGAACCGGCAAATCAACCCGCCGGGCGGGAATGCTCCCAAGACACCGCGCAAGTGGAACGACTACGGCTACACCTTTGGTGGGCCGTTCTACATCCCGGGCGTCTACAACACCGACAAGACCAAGACCTTCTTCTTCTGGTCGCAGAACTGGCGCAAATACCGGGAAGGCCAAGTCATCGGCAATAACGTTCCTACACTTAAGATGAGGGACGGCATCTTCACCGAATGCGATCCCCTCCAACCCGACTACGACCCCGACATGGGCTGCACACGGCCCACGGTCGGTGGCATCAAGTACAATGACGTTAGCTTGATGCCGGAATACACATTGGCGGATTTCACCAACGGGAAGATCCTCCTGGACGCCTATGTCCCGAAGCCCAACAGCGGTCCGTACGGCTGGATCCTGTCCTCGAGCACAGCCACCAATTGGCGGCAGGAACAAATCCGCGTGGACCAGAACATCGGGGAGAAGACCCGCGTCTTCGTTCGCTTCACCCAGGACGCCTGGAACACGGTGGCAGTTCCCTCGCTGTGGAATTGGTCCGCCTACGACACCGTCAAAACCCCGTTCGGAGGGCCGGGCAAGAGCGCGGTGCTGAACATTGCGCACAGCTTCAAGCCCAACCTGATAAACGAGTTTGTCATGGGCTACACGGTGGACCACATCCTCCTGGACTCTACCCCAGGCCCATCGTCGGTCAGGGGTAATTTTCTGAAGGGCACTGACTGGACAACCCAGAGCCTGTTCGCCGCCAACCAGGGCAGGCTTACGCTCCCTGACATCGCCATTTGCGGCGGCACTCCCATGTGCATTTACGAAGGCCAAAGCGTCTACAACCCCTGGTTCAACTCGAACCCCATCATCACCTGGAAGGACAACATGGCCTGGACAACGGGCCGCCACACCCTGAAGTTCGGATTCTTCCTGGAGAAGTTCCGGAAGAACGAGCAATATGGTACCCAGGTCCAGGGGGTCATGTCGTTTGACGATTGGGGCGGCTACACCACGAAAAACGGCCTAGCGGACATGTTCCTGGGCCGCATCCAGGACTACGTTGAGGGCACCGTCCAGCAGAACGGCATGCTGGTGGGCGGCTACCCCAAGGGCCACTGGCGCATGACCGCTTTCGAGCCCTATATCCAGGACGACTGGAAGATAAGCCGCAAGCTGACGTTGAACATCGGCGCGCGCTACTACCTCTTCACCCGCATCCATGACGTCACGCGCCCGACTATCGACTCGGCCTTCATGCCCAGTCTCTACAACCCTCTGTACGAGAGGCAGTTGGATTCCGGTGGGAACCTCATTTACGACGCGAACCTGCACGACTTCACAACCTATGGCAACGGCTCGGTCCAGTGCGGCACGGGCACGATCCTCAAGGGCTGCCAGACTCCTTACTACTGGACGCTCGCGCCACGCTTCGGCTTTGCCTATGACCCGAGGGGCGACGGCAAGACCGTGATCCGCGGCGGCTACGGCATCTACTACGAGATGGGTAACGGCAACGAGGCCCAGATGGAGGGGGTGCAGGGTAACCCGCCAGCGTCGTTGGCCCCGCACCTGAATGACCTGGCGGATTACGCCGATATCCAGCCGATCAGCGATCTCACCCAGGCTTCCGCTTACGGCCCCGCCGGCGTCTCAACCATCCCCTATCGCCAGAAGTGGGGGAACGTGCAGCAATTCAGCTTCGGCATCCAGCACGAGTTCCCGGGCAATAACGTGTTGGGCGTCAGCTACGTGGGGGCTCTGGGCCGGAACCTGGCTCGCAACCGCGACCTGAACCAGCTCCCCATCGGCATCGGAACGGTGAATGTTCCCGCTCTCGCTGACGAGAACAACTGCGACGCCGCGGGTAATTGCGACGTCCAGACCATCTTGATTAACCACGACCCCACGAGCAACGCCAACTTCTTCCGGACCTATCGGGGTTATGGCAATATCTACATGAAGGAGAACACGGCGGTCTCCAGCTACAACTCTTTCCAGGTCAGCTTCCGCCACGTCTTCGGCCACGGACTCACCCTCCAGACCGCCTACACCTGGTCCAAGACCATGGACGATTCCACCAGCACTTACCAGAGCAGCCCGAACGGCATCGACGACCAGAACCTGAGCCGGTGGAAGAGTAAGTCTGACTTGAACCGCAGCCAAATCCTCGCGATGAACTACGTTTACGAGCTACCGTTCTTCAAGAACTCCAGCGGCCCGATCAAGAGCATCCTGGGAGGCTGGACGATCAGTGGTATCACCAGCTTCTTCACCGGCCAGCCCGTGAATTTCAACTGTGGCATCTCGGGCTTGAGCTCGGGCATCGGCGGGAACGTGAAGTGTAACTCGCCCGGGAAACTCGCGATCCAGAAGGGGGTGTTCGACGATCCCGAATATGGACCTACCCCCACTTGGTTTGACCCGTCGACGCTCTCCAATACCACGCAAGACCAGCTCCGCGCCGACGGCCAGCCAGGGATGTTCGGCACGATGGGCCGCAATGTCCTGACCGGTCCGGGCCGGAACAACTGGGACTTGGCGATCCTGAAGAACTTCGAACTGCCCTGGCTCAAGGGTGAACACGCCACACTGCAATTCCGCTTCGAGACGTTCAACACCTGGAACCATCCGCAGTGGAAGTATATCAGCGCCGGCTGCGACGGCAGCGATAACCCTGACGGGACTAAGGCCTTCGGCCGAAGTTGCACCAATCAAATCCTCACCGATCCCATTAGTGGGGACTCAAAGAGGGTCAACGGCGGCAACGGCCAGGTCACCGGCGCGTGGGATCCGCGTATTATTCAGTTGGGCTTGAAGTTCATCTTCTAACCTGACTGCTTTTGGCTTGTTTTCACAACCCTGGCCGCCCGCGAAGGGCGGTCAGGGTTTTTCTTTTGTGTGTAGCGGCGGTCGGCGCCTGCCCCCTATTTGCAGTCGGGGACCGCCGTCTGGGTCCGGCGCTCATAGAGCGCCGCTACAGGCGAATTTGACCTCCTTCGTGTTTGCCATTATCCTCACGGTTGTGAAGAACGGACGGATGCGGGTCAGATTTGCCGTCGCAATCTGCGCCATGCTTCTGGCAGGCACTCCGGCGCGCGCGCAGACGCCTGAAGTTAAGCGGCCTTCTCGTCAGGCCATTCCGTCGGCGCAACAGGCCGAAATGGCGCAGCTTGCCGCAAACGCCATGGCCGCTTTGCGGCGAGGGGACTCTGCCGGCGCTATACACGGATTCGAGAAGCTGACGAAGTTGGCCCCGGGCGTGGCGGAGTTCCACGCCAACCTCGGCATGGCCTACTATTCCGCCGGGCGATTCCGTGACGCCATCCCGCCCTGCCGCCAGGCGCTGAAACTAAAGCCCAGCCTGACGGCCACCCGCTACTTCCTGGGGCTGAGCTTGGCGGAAAGCGGCCAGTGCGGTGAGGCGCTGCCGTATCTAGAGAAGGACTACCCCCGCCTCCCAGACCCCCAGTTGAAACGCGCGATGGGAATGGACGCGCTCCGGTGCGCCATGGCAATGAACCAGCCAGACAAGGCCGTGGATTTCCTCCGCTGGCTCAGCCGCGACTTCCCTGACGACCCGGACGTGCTCTACTTGAGTGCAACGGTTTATTCAGAACTCTCCACACGCGCCTCGCAGCGGCTCCTGCGAACCGCGCCCGGCTCCTATCAAGCGCATCAGTTCAACGCCGAGGTGATGGAGTACCAAGGGAAAGTCGGGGACGCCATCGAAGAGTACCGCAAGGTTCTGACGCTCAACCCCAACGCGCCGGGAATTCACTATCGGCTGGGGAGCCTGCTGCTCGCCGGTGAGCGCGGTTCCACCACGCTCGATGAGGCACGGCGGGAGTTTGAGGAGGAACTGCGAATTGACCCGGAAAGCGCGGTGGCGGAATATCAGCTCGCCGAGATGGCGCGCCAAGCCCGGCAGTGGGATGAAGCCGTCGAGCGCTTCCGGCACGCAGCCAAACTCGGCGGGAAATTCGAGGACGCGCTGATCGGGCTGGGCAAATCGCTGGTTTCCGCCAATCGAGCCGCGGAGGCGATCGAACCGCTCGAGGCCGCAGTCAAACTCGCGCCCGACAATCCGGTGGCGCATTATCAGCTTTCCTTTGCCTATCGCCGCTTGGGCCGGGAAGATGAAGCGAAAAAAGAACTCGCCGCCTATCGGGAGACCCACGAAAAGCTGCTGCGCGCTGGACAAGCCATTCGTGCCGGCATCCAGGGCCGCATGACCGCCCCTCAGACCGCCGAACCTCCGGAGTAGGCTGCGCACGTGGTCTCGCTCTCTTATCCACTGTACATGCTATGATGGCCCTTGGTCGCCACCGAGGGCATGAGTCGAGCGCGTGGTGGCCCCTGAATCTGTCATGCCTCTGACGCGCCGACGGTTTCTGGAATCCCTGGGTCCGGCGGCCTTCCTTCTGGCCAGCCCTCGGCGCCTCACCGGCCAAGGCATGGCGTCGCGTGGCGTCCGCCCTGCGCCCCGCCCGAAGTTCTCCGGCAAGCCGTTTCCGGTAACCTTTACAGACGTGGCACCGCGCGCGGGTTTGACGACTCCCGTCGTGTATGGCGAAGAACACGTGAAGAAATACATTGTGGAGGCGAATGGCCCCGGCATCGCCTTCTTCGATTACGACCACGATGGGTGGCTGGATATCTTCCTCGTGAACGGCACGCGCCACGAGGGTTTCCCTCCGGGCCAGGAGCCGACGAACCATCTCTATCACAACAACCGCGATGGCACGTTCACGGACGTGACCGAGAAGGCGGGACTCAAACACAGCGGTTGGGGATACGGCGTCTCGATCGGCGACTACGACAACGACGGCTACGACGACCTCTTCCTGACGCACTTCGGGAAGAACATCCTGTACCACAACAACGGCGACGGTACCTTCACCGAGGTCACGGAGAAGGCGGGGCTGAGAGAGCCCGGGACGCGTTACGGCACCGGATGTACCTTCGTTGATTACGACCGCGACGGTCACCTGGATTTGTTCGTCTCCCGCTACATCGATCTTGATTTGGCGAAGACGCCCGTGGGCGGCGCCAATCGTTACTGCAAGTACAAGGGAGTTTCCGTCAACTGCGGCCCGCTGGGCCTGGCCAAGGAGTTCTGCTCGCTTTACCACAACAACGGCGACGGGACGTTCACGGACGTCACGGCCAAGGCTGGTATCCTGGCTCCCGGCGGCCGGTTTGGCTTGAGCGCGGTCGCGTTCGACTACAACAACGACGGCTGGCCCGACCTGTTCGTCGCCTGCGATTCCAGCCCCAACCTGCTCTTCCGCAATAACCACGATGGGACGTTCACCGAGGTGGGCATGGAGGCCGGCGTGGCCGTCAACGGCGACGGCCAGGAACAGGCCAACATGGGCGTGGCTGTGGGCGACTACGATGGCGACGGCTGGCTCGACCTCTTCCTTCCCCACTTCAGCGACGACACCCCTCTCCTCTTGCGCAACGTCAAGGGTGAATTCTTCGACGACTTGACCTACGCTGCGGGAATGGCGGTCAACACGCGATACGTGTGCTGGGGCGTGGGCTTCGCTGACCTCGATAACGACGGCTGGCTGGACCTCTTCCACGTGACGGGCACGGTCTATCCGGAGGTCGAGAAGGTTTACCCTGACTACAAGTTCAAAACGCAGCGCGTGGTATATCGCAACCTGGGGAATGGGAGTTTTGAGGAGGTCTCAGACTTGTGCGGCCCGGCGGTGCTGGAGTCGCACGCCAGTCGCGGCTGCGCGTTCGGGGACTTCGACAACGACGGCAATCTCGACGTCCTCATCATGAACCTGAGCGAGCCGCCCTCGCTGTTGAAGAACGAAAACCGCAGCGGCAATCACTGGCTGGTCGTGAAGCTGGTGGGAACGCGCTCCAACCGCTCTGCCATTGGGGCGCGCGTGGCAGTCACGGCGGGCGGGCGCAGGCAAATCCGTGAAGTGTTGAGCGGCTCGAGCTACATCTCGCAGAGCGACCTCCGCCAGCACTTCGGCCTGGGGCCGGCGCCCAGGGTTGACCAGATTGAGGTTCGCTGGCCGAACGGGCAAGGCGAGAAGGTCGGCAGCGCGGAGGCCGACCAGTTTGTGACCATCCAGGAAGGCCGCGGCATCGTCAAGGCGGAGCGCTATCGATGAGCTTCCGCGCGCATGGTGTCGGTCCCGCCTCCACGCGCCCTCGCGAAGACTAGTTTGTCGCGCCGCTGACCACGCGATAGGCTTTCTCGATGTTCCCCACAACATCCTGCGGGAAGGTCGCGGGCATCTTCCCCGTGTACTTTGGCACCAGTGCCGCGGCCACACGCTGGCGAGTTTCCTCGAGCGTCGCGCCCTGCGCGTAAGCTGCCGCGGTCTCGGCCAGGAGGTCGCGGAAGTACTGCTCCCACATCTGAAACTGCCCTTTGCCACGCATCACGCCGCCATGCCCGCCGATGATGTAGTCGAAGTCGAGCTTCTCCGTCGCCTCCAGCATGCGGATCCAGTCGTAGGGGTAGCTGTCGCCCATATAGGGCGTCCAGCCGTGCAGCGCATCGCCGGTGATGATGACCTTCTCCTTGGGCAGGTAGACCACCGCGTCGCCGTCCGTGTGCCCCTTGCCCAGATAGAGGATTTCGACGGTGCGCGATTGCCGATAGAGGATGAGGCTGCGATCGAACGTCAGCGTGGGCAGCGTCACGCGCATGGCCTTGAGCTCGGCCAGATACGCCTCGGTCTGGCGAAGGTTTTCCTGGATCTCCGCCTTCTTTGTCGCGTCCGTAGCCTTGGCCAGATCAGCCTTCAGCGTTTCAATCTCCTTCGGCACTTCCAGAATCTCGCGTTTCACGCGCGGGATGCCGCGCTGCTCGATGTTCTGGCGCGTCGCTTCCGATGAAATAATCTCCACGCCCGCCGGCCAAGCGCCCAGATAAACCTCGTTGCCGTAGTAATGGTCCCAATGGAAGTGGGTGTCCACGACGTACTTCACGGGCTTCGGGGTTACAGATTTGATCTGCTCCATCAGCGCGCGGGCCGCCGAAGGCTTCGAGAACGTGTCAACCAGCATCACGCCGTCGTCGAGCAAAATCACGGCGCCGTTGCAGTTCACCTTGGTGGCCGGTTTGGCAATTGCGGCGTACACGCCGTCCGCCACCGGCTTCAGTTCGAAGAGCTCCTCCGCCGCCAACGGAGGTGCTGCCGCCAAAAGAATTATTCCCAACCATCGCCAGCACTTCATCCGCGTCCCTCCTTGTAGTTCTTGCCCCAACCCTCTCCGGCTGAAGCGCGATTCTAGCAGGGTGACTCCTGAAACTCCAACGCTGCGCGGCCCCACTCCCGCGAGCCTTAAGGCCTGCGCTGCAACTGACCACTAACTACTGACAACTGCTTTGTGAGCCATGCTATATTTCCGCTCTCCAGAGGCGGCTTGGTTGCACTACCAGATGAGGCCGGGATGGTTCTCCTGAAGAGGGTCTTCTGGATTTTGATCGCGGTCGTCGGGGCAGCGGGTCTCGCCATGATTGCCGCGGCGCGCGGCGAGCCACTCAATGCCGTGTGGCTGATCGCCGCAGCAGCCTGCATCTTCCTGCTCGGCTACCGGTTCTACAGTCGCTTTGTGGCCTGGCGCGTCCTGGAATTGAACGACCGCCGCGCTACTCCTGCCGAGCGGCTGGAAGACGGCCGCGATTTTGTCCCTACCCACAAATGGGTGGTTTTAGGCCACCACTTTGCCGCGATTGCCGGGGCTGGACCCCTGGTCGGCCCCATCCTCGCCGCGCAATTCGGGTATCTGCCGGGCACTCTCTGGATTGTGATCGGTGGCGTTCTCGGCGGCGCCGTGCAGGATTTCGTCACCCTGTTCTGCTCGCTGCGTCGCGACGGGAAATCGCTGGGGCAAATGGCCAAGGACGAGATCAGTTCGGTGGGCGGGTACACCGCATTGTTTGCCGTGCTGGGCATCATGGTCATCCTGCTGGCCGCGGCGGCCCTGGTGGTGGTGAACGCGCTCAAGCAGAGTCCGTGGGGTCTTTCTACGATTGCCATGACCATCCCCATCGCCTTGCTGATGGGTGTTTACCTCCGTTTCCTGAGGCCAGGCCGCGTCTTGGAGGCGTCCGTCCTGGGTTTCGTATTGGTGTTGGGCGCGGTGGTGGGTGGCCGCTACGTAGCCGAGTCGGCGCTGCTGGCGCCCTATTTCACGTGCAGCGGCCCGACGCTCGTGTGGATGATTATTGCTTACGGCTTCGCGGCCTCCGTACTGCCTGTGTGGCTGCTGCTGGCGCCCCGCGATTATCTGAGCACTTTCGTGAAGCTCGGCACCATCCTGGCATTGGCGTTAGGCATCCTGGCGGTCCGGCCCACGTTGCTGTTGCCGGCTCTAACGCGCTTTGCGGACGGCACAGGCCCCGTCTTCGCGGGCAAGATATTCCCCTTCTGCTTCATTACGATTGCCTGTGGCGCCGTCTCGGGATTCCACTCGCTGATTGCCTCCGGCACCACGCCGAAAATGCTGACCAAGGAAACTCACGCCCGCCTGGTGGGCTACGGCGGCATGCTGATGGAATCGTTCGTGGCGATCATGGCGATGATTGCCGCCTCGGTACTCCAGCCGGGCGTCTATTTCGCCATGAACAGCCCGGCGGGCGTGGTCGGAGTGCTGCCTGCGCAAGCGGTGGCGACCATTTCGGGCTGGGGCTTCCCCGTGACGCAGCAAGAGATGGCAGAGCTCGCGTCCAAGATTGGCGAGATGACGCTTTTCAACCGCACCGGCGGCGCGCCTTCGCTGGCCGTGGGCATGGCCTATATCTTCTCCAATGTCTTGGGCGGGTCGAGACTGCTGGGCATATGGTATCACTTCGCCATCATGTTCGAGGCCTTGTTCATTCTCACTTTGCTCGACGCCGGCACGCGCGTGGGGCGGTTCATGCTCCAAGATTTGCTCGGCCACTTCTGGAGACCGCTAGGGAAAACAGGATGGTACCCCAGCGTCATTTTGACGAGCGCCGGCATCGTAGGGGCGTGGGGATACTTCCTCTATCAGGGCGTCGTGGACCCGCTGGGCGGCATCAACAGCCTGTGGCCGCTGTTTGGGATTTCCAATCAACTGCTCGCCACGATCGCACTCTGCCTGGGGACAACCATCATCATCAAGATGGGTAAAGCTCGATTCGCCTGGGTCACGCTGGTTCCGCTCGGGTGGCTGGCCGCGGTGACGATGACGGCCAGCGTCGAGAAGATCTGGCATCCCAACCCGCGTATCGGCTTCCTGGCCCATGCGCGCCTCCTGGGGGAGCAACTCGCCGCCGGGACGGTGGCGACAGACAAGCTCGTCGAGACTCAACG
>Ga0315284_10012644_pt1 | contig 12019 bp, 9 predicted proteins | sample YL17G09_16_MG_FD_203696 | JGI IMG/M metagenome (GOLD analysis project Ga0315284, IMG submission 203696) | Sediment microbial communities from Yellowstone Lake, YNP, Wyoming, USA - YL17G09_16 | ecosystem: Environmental > Aquatic > Freshwater > Lake > Sediment | place: USA: Wyoming | collected...
GAACGCGAGCGCCAGGCACGCGTCATCCTGGGCGAGTCTGAAATGCAAATCGCGGCTTCGTTTGCCGAAGCTTCCAAAGCCTATTCCAACAACCCAACAGCCCTGCACCTGCGGGCCATGAACATGCTTTATGAGGGATTAAAGGAAAAAGGCGCCCTGGTTATCGTGCCCAGCAGCGCTGTAGACACCATGAACCTGGGCGGATTGGCAGGTACTATTGCCCTGTCGCAACAGGTACAAAAAGGAGACTAATAATAGATATCTTTGTGATTTTAGGGCTATGAAGCAACCCCAAAATCACAGAAATGAGGTAAATTCTCAATGCTCCATGGGATTATGACCATAATCCTATGGAGCATTGTGTTTAGGATATTATTCCTCTGGACATAATATTGCCCTTGAATTATAATAATAATAAACAGGTATGCTATAGGGTGGGAGACAAGCTTTCCAACTGTTGATTTTATAATAACATTTGGAAATTATTGGACTATTATTCTCTTAGGTAGGGAAAGCTGAACATGCCAACCCAAGATGCTTTAGTCGGTCGACAACCTATTTTCAACTACAAGACGCAAGTTATCGGATACGAACTGCTCTATCGAAGCAGTAGTCAAACTGACCGAGCAGAATTCCAGGATAAAGATAAGGCTACCACGGAGGTAATTATCAATGCCTTTGCCAGCATAGGTATTGATAGTATCATCGGCGACGCCAAGGCTTTCATCAATATTACCCGCAACTTCTTACTCGGGAAGAACCCCATTCCGTTGCACCCCAAACGCATAGTCCTGGAGGTTATGGAAGGCACGCAGATAGACCGGCCACTGATTGAGGCCTTACGCAATCTTGCCAAGCGCGGTTTTACCATTGCGTTGGACGACGTCATTGATCCCAACAGCATCCTACCTCTCCTGGATGTGGCTCACATTATCAAGATGGAGCTGCCATGCTTGAGTAAAACCCAAATTATCAGCTATGCAAAATTTTACCAACAGCGGGGTTTAAAAGTGGTAGCAGAAAAGGTTGAAACCCTAAAAGAGTTTGAGTTCTGCAAGAATCTCGGCATTGATTATTTTCAAGGTTACTACCTGTGTAAGCCCAACCTGGTAAAAGGTCGGCAGCTTAAACCCTCATTAATCACCAGGCTGCGTTTATTGGAAAAAATCCAAGACCCCTATGTGGATTTCGAGGATATTGAGAAAATCGTTTCCCAGGACGTCGCCATCAGCTACCGGTTGTTGCGACTGGTCAATTCAGCCGTCTACGGTCTTCGCCGGGAAATTGAGTCCATCCACCAAGCAATTACCCTGCTGGGATTGGACCAGGTGCGCAAGTGGTTCACCCTGTTCTTCATTATGGAGATGGGGGATAAGCCTCCAGAATTATTGACGATTGCATTAGTCAGGGCTCAGATGTCCGAATTTCTTGCCAAAGCCATGGGCTTACGTAATGTTGAAAAATACTTCTTAGTTGGATTGCTCTCTGTGTTGGACGCACTCACAGATCTGCCCCTGGAGCAAGTCATTAACACCCTGCCCATCTCCAACGAAATGAAGGATGGTCTGCTAAATCACACAGGGACTTCCGGGGATATCCTGCTCTCTATCCTGGCTTACGAACAGGGGAATTGGGATAATGTACTGAAAATCAATCTCCCCGCGCAAACAATCCGTGATGCCTACCTGAATTCGCTTCAATTTGCCAAGACTATCACTAATGAAATGACGAGTTAACCCACTATGAGTATTGAAGAGACTTCCGGATTCTTCGGAACTCCGGAAGTCTCTTTTTGTATACGCGTGTGATAAAATGAGAGCGATTAATTTGTGGAAGAATATCCATGTCAAAATCAAACCTGTGGCAAGGATCACAAAACCTCGATGCAAAGGCGCGTGCTGGCACTCCGGGCTGTTTCATTGAGCTGCCCGATGGGATCGTCCATTACGAGCTGAGTGGGTCGCCGGATGGACAAATGATCATCCTGGTGCACGGCTTCTCAGTCCCCTTCTTTATTTGGGAGCCCACCGTCGAAGCATTGACGGCAGCCGGATTGCGCGTGCTGCGTTATGACCTTTACGGCCGGGGGTATTCTGACCGCCCTGAAGGAGTCTATGACTTCGATTTGTTCGATAACCAATTAGCGAATCTGCTAATGGCTCTGGACATACACCAACCTGTTGACCTGGTTGGATTATCCATGGGAGGTAGGATCGCAGTGGTCTTTACCACCCGGCATACCAGCCTGGTACGCAAGCTGGGGTTAATTGATCCTCTCTGCCCATTTGTGCCTCAATCACTAACCGCCAGATTGGCGCAGCTTCCCGGCTTAGGCGAGGGTTTGGTCAACCTGTTTGGGAAGCAGATTTTCTATTCCCAGCTTCCCAAAGATTTTTACCGGCCGGAAAACTGCCCGCCGGAGTTCCAGGAAAAGTTTTTACAGCAGTTAAAATACCGTGGCTACAAGCGTGCCCTGCTCTCCACGCTGAGGAATATGGGAGATATGCCCCAGCCTTATTACCAGGTAGGTAAACTTGGCCTGCCTGTCCTGTTGATCTGGGGGCGCCATGATCACACCATACCTATAAGCGCCATAGCTATACTCAGAGAAGCCATCCCACAAGCTGAGTTTCATGTCATTGAAGAAGCGGGGCATATCCCGCATTACGAACGGCCTGAAATTGTCAATCCAATACTTATAGATTTTTTGAAAAGAGGAGTCCACGAATGACCAACAACAGTTTCATGAGTTCCCCTAAGTTGTTTTTTACCTCAGAGTCTGTAACTGAGGGACACCCTGATAAAATGTGCGACCAAATCAGCGACGCAGTCCTCGATGCTATCATATCAGACGATCCAAACGCGCGTGTCGCCTGTGAATGCGCCACTACAACCGGTTTGGTTGCAGTCATGGGTGAGATCACTACCTCAACTTACGTGGATATTGCCACAATAACACGCGAAACTATTCGGGGGGTTGGCTACACGCGCGCCAAATTTGGCTTTGACGCAGATACCTGCGGTGTGATCGTTTCAATCAAGGAGCAAAGCGCCGACATCGCCTTGGGTGTAGATAAGTCTCTGGAAGCCAAAACTGGTGAGATGAGCGATCAGGAAATAGAAGCCATTGGAGCTGGTGACCAGGGCATGATGATCGGATTTGCCTGCGATGAAACTCCTGAACTCATGCCGATGCCGATCATTCTGGCGCACAAGCTGGCTAAGCGAGCAGCCCAGATGCGCAAGGATGACACCCTTCCCTATTTACGCCCAGACGGCAAGAGCCAGGTGACCGTGGAATATATTTACGGCAAGCCGAAACGTGTGGATACAGTGGTGCTTTCTATGCAGCATGCCCCTGAAATTACCCAGGAGCAGATTCGAGCTGACCTGTATGAGCATGTCATCAAGATGGTAATACCTGAAAACATGCTGGACAAAGCCACGAAAATTTACGTCAACCCCACTGGCCGTTTCGTCACAGGTGGGCCGGCGGGTGACTCTGGCCTGACTGGCCGCAAGATTATCGTGGACACTTACGGCGGCCTCGCTCGACACGGCGGGGGAGCTTTCTCTGGAAAGGACCCGACCAAGGTGGACCGTTCAGCCAGCTACATGGTGCGCTATATTGCCAAGAACCTGGTGGCGGCTGGCATTGCAAACCGCATCGAGTTACAGGTCTGTTATGCCATTGGGGTGGCACGCCCCTTATCCCTGATGGTAGAGACATTTGGCACAGGCAAAATTTCTGATGAGCGCATTATCGAACTGATCAACACTCACTTTGACCTGCGCCCGGCCGCCATCATCCACGACCTGAACCTGCGCCGTCCCATATACAAAGCCACCGCAGCCTACGGGCACTTTGGCCGCGATGATATCGACGCCCCCTGGGAGCGTATTGATAAAGCCGAAGCACTGCGTCGCGCCGCCGGATCATAAAACACGAGAGGAAATGAAAGGGAAATTATTTGAAAACGAAACAGGACGTTATCCGGTGGATTGAGGATAACAAAGAGCTATTTACCCAGATTTCAGATGAAATCTGGGCAAACCCAGAAATTTGTTGGAATGAATTCAAAGCTTCCAAATTACAAGCGGATTACCTGGAGGCCCAGGGATTTAAGATTACCTGGGATGTAGCCTCGATTGCGACTGCTTTTGTGGCCGAGTGGGGGGAGGGGTACCCGATCATCGGTTTTGCCGGTGAATATGACGCTCTGAGCGGGCTTTCGCAGAAGAACCAACCTTTTCAAGAGCCACTGGTTGAAGGCGGTCTGGGTCATGGCTGCGGCCATAACCTGCTGGGTACCGGTTGCATGGCAACCGCTGCAGCCGTAAAAACCTGGCTGGAAGCCACCGGCGCCAGGGGTAAAGTCCGTTACTACGGCTGTCCGGCTGAAGAAAGAGGCGGTGGAAAAACCTTTATGGCGCGTCAAGGCGTTTTCGATGACCTGGATGCAGTTTTTAACTTTCACCCCGGCCACTTGAACTCGCCCCTCAAGGGAAGTGATGTTGGAGTAAATGGTATCATCTTCAGGTATCATGGCACATCCTCCCATGCCGGCTCCGCCCCCCACCTGGGGCGTTCAGCGCTGGATGCTGTCGAGTTGATGAATGTCGGCGTCAATTACCTGCGCGAGCATGTGCCCGGCGATGTCCGCATCCACTATGTGATCACCAAAGGTGGTGATGCACCCAATATTGTCCCGGCCTTAGCCGAGGTCTGGTATTACATCCGCGCCCATCTCCCCAATGAATTGGAAGATGTGACCGAACGAGTTCGCAAGGTGGCTGAAGGGGCGGCCTTGATGACCGATACGCAGGTGGAAGAAATCTTCGAAGATGCCTGTACCAGCATCTTGAACAACCACCACCTGGCTGACCTGCAATATGAGGCCATGAAAATTGTTGGGGATATTATATACACAGACCAGGAACAAGCCTATGCGAAAAAAATCAACGACAGCTATGCCAAGGGCACTTTAGAAGGCCTGGCAAAGACCAACCACTTGCCTAAAAAATATATGGGCCAGGCACTGGTGGGTGATAATTTTCCTGCTCTTGATATTGACGATGTCTTTACAGGTTCCACAGATGTGGGTGACCTTTCCTGGAAAGCGCCGGTGAGCATGCTTGTCACCACCTGCTGGCCGAACGGCGCGCCTGCCCACACCTGGGGTGTCGTTGCCACTGGCGCCATGTCCATTGGGCACAAAGGCATGCTGCATGCTGCTAAAACCATGGCAGTTGCCGCCCTAGATTTGTACTCAGACCCTACCCTGCTTAAGAAAGTCCGCCAGGAATTTGAGAAAGCCATCATTGAGTTCCCATATAAATGTCCACTTCCAGACCATATCCAGCCACCAAGTTACAAGCGGGAGGCGTAGACCTTCTTATCAAATCTACGCAGGAGGTTTTTATGTCTAAATGTTGTCACAGCAGGGTAGGTTTTTCTACGAAAAACACATCTTATGGTAAAACAATAAATCCCATCCTTCGATTTATTATTGGTCTGGCTGCCGGGGTGGCCTTTGGGTTGATCATCCGGCAGTGGATGAAAGAAAATCGCCAGCGAGGGCAGCGTGACCTGGACCTCACCTACCAGGAAGTGCCACTGGAAGTACCCCAGCCTCGAGGCTCTGAACCGGAACTGGCTCAGGTCGAAGAATTTAATATGTCGAAAATGAATCCTAACTACATCAGCGCTGTATTAGAAAACCTGGAAGTTTGTGAGCAGACCTGGGGAGAACCGGCTTATGCCAGGTTTGTGACAACCGGCAAAGGGATCAGACCGGGTTATCAAATCGAAGCTGTTTCCGGTGTAAACTTCCAGACCTTTGCGGGTAACAACCATGTCCAACGTAGCCCAAACCGGCGCCTTAGCAACCGTGCGCCTCGCACGCCGCATCTTACAACCAAAAAATACACAAAAGAGGATCTTTTGGTAGCAATTGAGTGCGCCCGCCCATAAGCCTGGTCCTTATTTCGATCGATTTTATGCCTCTAAAAATCCTGCCGGTTGGGAAATTACCTATAGAACTGTTGGAAGGGCTTATTTCGCAAGTTTTTATTGAGGACCCGCGCCTGGTGCTTGGCCCTGGCATTGGGCTGGATTGCGCCGTGATTGATGCCGGGCCTACTCTAATGGTCTATAAATCCGATCCTATCACCTTCGCCACAGATGAGATTGGCTGGTATGCGGTGCAGGTCAACGCCAACGATATCGCCACCAGTGGAGCACAGCCGCGCTGGTTTCTGCTCACCATGCTGTTGCCTGCCGGGCAGACGACCGAAGAACTTGTACAGCAGATCAGCACCCAGGTGTATCGAGCCTGCCGCAATTTAGGGATTACAGTTATCGGCGGACACACCGAGATCACCCAGGGGCTGGAGCGCCCAATCCTGGTTGGTACCATGATCGGCGAGGTGACCAGAGAAAAGCTGGTGACGCCGCGCGGCGCTAAACCAGGCGACCGCATTCTGCTCACCAAAGGTGTTCCCATCGAAGCGACAGCTATCCTGGCGCGTGAGTTTCCGCAGCGCCTGGCTGCTCACCTAAGTGCGGACGAGATTCACCACGCAGCCCAATTTCTCTACAACCCTGGTATCAGCGTGGTGCGGGATGCCGGGATTGCCCTGCAAGCCGGGCAGGTGACTGCCATGCACGACCCCACCGAAGGCGGGTTGGCTTCCGCCTTGTGGGAGCTGGCGCAGGCTTCCAATAGTTGCCTGGTGATTGACCGACGGGCTGTGACCATCCCCGCTCTTTCACAACGTATTTGCCAGGTTTTCAATCTTGACCCGCTGGCTGTGATTGCTTCAGGAGCCTTGCTGTTGGCCACACCGCAGGTTCACGCTCAACCTATCCTCAAGGCTCTGGAAAGCGAGGGGATTGCCTGCGCTGAAATCGGATACGTAGAAACCGGCCCCGTCGCCGTCTGGCAGGAGTCAAATGCCGGTCGGGAGCTTCTACCCCGCCCTGAGCGGGACGAGATTACCAAGCTATTTGAAGAAATGGTATTTCCCGTTTATTCGGGGTAAAATACTCCTGAAATGAAGCCTGTCTTAAATCTAAATCAGCCTTTTTTCATACTATCCGCCTTCATTTTGGTGGTCCTTGGGGTTGGGGGCGCCTGCAACCGCGCCAGCAGCAAACCATCCGATCTCATGACCACACCAAACGGCTCGGATGTGCCCGCTCCTGGTACGGCGAGCAATGTAAATAAATACATGTATTCGCCTCCCACGCGGATTCCTGGGGTGCCAATCCTTACCCCCACCCCAGATCCGCCGCATGCCGTCCCAACGCCGCGCAGTGGCCCTGACCAGTATACGGTCAAACCCGGCGATACGCTGCGGCTGATCGCGGAAGCTCATGGGGTCAGCATCGAGAAAATCATGGCGTCCAGCAGGTTATCTGACCCGAATGTCTTAAGTATCGGGCAGGTATTGACCATCCCCGTGCCCACGCCGGTTGGTCGCGCCCCCGAATTTAAGGTCATCCCCGACTCGGAGTTGGTTAACGGGCCGTACAGCTCCCCCTTCTCGGTCGAAGACTTTGTCAGCAGCCAGGGTGGATACCTGGCTGACTACCACGAAAACGTTAATGGCGAACGCTTGAGCGGGGTGCAGATTGTAGCACTTATCGCCCGCAATTATTCCATCAACCCACGTTTGCTTCTGGCTGTGCTCGAATATCAGGGTGGTTGGGTCACCAAGCCCAAACCAGAAACCGTTGCCCTAGACTACCCAATTGGCCTGCAAGACCTGGACATGACCGGGCTCTATAAGCAGCTTTCCTGGGCCGCTAACGAGCTTAACCGCGGCTACTACCTGTGGAAGGTAAATGCAGTCAACAATTGGATCCTGGCAGACGGCACCGTCGTGGCGCCCTCGGCGACCATTAATGCCGGCACTGCCGGGGTACAAAACCTGTTCGCCAGGTTAGACGGCCTGCAAGAATGGCTGGTAGCCATTTATGAGGACGGCCTGGCTGTGACTTACAACCAGTTCTTTGGTTTTCCCTTTGATTACACCTTCAATCCCATCGTACCTGTGGACCTCAGCCAGCCAGTATTCCAACTGCCATTCGAAGCAGGTGTAACCTGGTACCTCACTTCCGGCCCACATGGTGGCTGGGGGAGTGGGTCAGCCTGGGCAGGGCTGGACTTCGCCCCACCTGGCGAAAAAGAAGGCTGCCTGCGCAGCAACGACTGGGTAGTGGCTTTAGCTGATGGCTTGATCATACGCGCCGAGAACGGCGCGGTTATCCAGGACCTGGATGGCGACGGTCTGGAACAGACCGGCTGGACCATCCTTTACATGCATATCGAAAGCCTTGATCTAATACAGGCCAATACCTTCCTGCACGCTGGAGAACGGATTGGACACCCCTCCTGCGAAGGGGGGGTTTCAACTGGCACCCATGTACACCTGGCCAGGCGTTATAATGGAGAGTGGATTCCGGCTGACAGTTCGCCGCCTTTTGTATTGGATGGCTGGGTACCGATTAGTTTTGGATCTGAATATAACGGCGGGTTACGCCGCAATGGACAGAATATTGAAGCATTAGATGAACGTTCACCTAATAATGAAATCAAGCATTAACCGCCGTGTTAACCGTGACAACCGCCTCGCGCAGCGTGAAGCCTTTCAACGCCTTCTGGTGGTGATGTTATTTTTGGTTGCTTTGGGTTTGAACTGCGCTCGTAGCTATCCGGGCAACAGTTCTGAGATGATACCTCTCGCCGCTTCTGAAGAGCCAGGCTGGTTCCTCGGTTTGCCAGATTCATTGCCATCACTCACACCGGCTGATCTCCCACCGACAATCACACCGGAAGTCATCATCAAGGTGCCTCAATCCAGTGATACACCCACCTTATTGTATTATTCCCAGGCAGGCGATACGTTGGATCTATTGGCCAAACGCTTTGGCGTATCGCCGGATAAGATCGAATCAGACCAACCCATCCCGCAAGCCGGCCTGATCAATCCTGGCCAACTCTTGATCATTCCCAATATCTTGACAGGCACTACCCCAAACCAGCAATTGCTGCCGGACAGCGAGGTGGTTTTTTCTCCTACAGCCATTGATTTTGACATTGAGGCTTTTGTAAACCAGGCAGGAGGTTATCTAAGCACCTACCGCCAGTGGTTGGCCGGAACAGGCTGGACCAGCGGCTCCCAGGTCATTGCCCGGGCCGCTCTGGAAAATTCGATTAACCCCCGTCTGCTACTGGCCATCCTGGAATACCAGAGCGGTTGGGTCTACGGCCAGCCTAAGAATCTTATCCAAAGCGAGTACCCGATGGGATATATCGACCTGAACCAGAAGGATCTCTACCAACAAACCATGTGGGCGATTAACCAGCTCTCAATCGGATACTATTCCTGGCGCGAGGGGCACACTGTGGAACTTCCCTTCCCAGAAGGTACTGCCCTGCGATTAGCCCCCAACCTGAACGCCGGTACAGTAGCCTTACAACATATCTTTGCCCAGCTTTATGCTAATGACAGTGGTCACGAACGCTGGTCGCAGGCTCTGGATGCCAATAAAGGGCTATCAGCGCTTTACACGCGCATGTTTGGCGACCCATGGGAAAGAGCGCAGGTGGTCGAGCCTTTCTTTGCGCCTGGTCTTACCCAGCCAGCGCTTAACCTGCCTTTTGAACGCGCGAAGCTTTGGTCTTATACCGGCGGTCCGCACGGCGCCTGGGAAAGAGAAGGGGCTTGGGCAGCATTGGATTTCGCTCCCGGGAGCCTTGATTTCGGGTGTATCCCTTCGGATGCGTGGGTGGTAGCTTCTGCCCCTGGTCTGGTTGTCCGCTCTGGACTGGGCGCTATTATACTGGATCTAGACGGCGATGGTTATGAACAAACCGGTTGGGTTTTGCTGTATCTTCATATTAAAGATGCAGAACGAATCCACTTGGGCACTATCGTGGAGCGCGATACCAAGCTGGGACATCCTTCCTGCGAAGGCGGTTTTGCTACCGGGACACATATCCACATAGCGCGCAAATATAACGGCGAATGGATTGCAGCGGATGGCCCCCTACCTTTTGATCTAGATGGCTGGACTGCCCATTCCAACGGCCAGCCTTATAAAGGCACGATGACCCGCAACGGCAAGACCATTACCGCCAACACGACCTCCCCGCAAACGGCAAACATTATACGGGACGACGGCGACCTCTAGGATTTATCTGTTGAGTGAATGACATCTAAAACCGATCAAAATCATGGTCTGGTTCCTTTATGGGAATACCTGGTCATCACCAGTCTGATGCTTTCCGCTTGCTCTTTTAGCATCAAGCCGTTGAATCCGAACCAGGCAGTCGCTCTTTCCTCCCAGGCAGTCCCACAGCTCACACCAGACCAACCGGCTCCCACGCCGATGGCCACTTTTCAACCTATCCATCTTGGAAGAGGGGATTCTTCCAATTCGGATAGAGGGCAGTTACTCAGTGAAGAAGGGGTTTTCCTTTACTTTACCCAGGCGGGGGATACGCTGGTGGCGGTGGCAGCTCGCTTTGGGGTCCAGCCAGAGATGATCACTTCCGATTTGCCTCTCAGAACGCCGGGGCTGCTCGACCCGGGCATATCATTGAGGATCCCAGTCCAATATGTAGAGCTTTCCCGGTCTCAATCCCTCTTGCCTGACAGCGAAGTCATCTACTCACCTTCCGCGGCTGGTTTCGACGTATCTGCCTATGTCAACCAGGCCGGAGGGTACTTCTCACACACCCAGGACTCTTTAAGTGGTGAACTGCTAAGCGGGGCGGATATCCTCGCCCGGGTCGCTTTGGATAATTCGATCAACCCGCGCCTGCTGCTGGCTATCCTGGAATATGAATGTAACTGTGTGCTAGGCGAGCCTGAGCAACCTCTTAGGAATGAAGATATCCTGGGCATTGACGCCAGTTATGGGCTTTATCACCAACTGGTTTGGGTGGCAGAACAACTCTCAAATGGCTATTATGGGTGGCGGTCAGGTCAACTCACCCAATTGGAAATACCAGGAGGGGAAACCATCCGGCTGGCGCCCACGCTAAACGCCGGTACTGTCGCCCTCATGGTCTATATGGCACAATACGAAATCCAGAAGAAGGCGGACCACCAGACTTGGGAAAAGCGCCTGGATCCCACTACCGGGTTTATGGAGCTATACCAGCGCATGTTCGAGAAACCCTGGGTGCGCGCCGCCAAGGTCGAACCTCTTTTTCCACCAAATTTAACCCAACCAAAGTTACAATTTCCATTTGAGATAGGTGCCATCTGGAGTTACAGCGGTGGGCCTCACTGGGCCTGGGAACACAGCGGCCCGCTGGCAGCCATAGACCTGGCCCCAGCCAGCGCTCACAGTGGCTGTGTACCCTCGGTAGAATGGGTGACTGCGGTCGCAGATGGGTTGGTGGTGCGTTCAGAATGGGGTGCAATGCTCCAGGATTTAGACGGAGATGGCCTGGAGCAAACTGGCTGGGTGATCTTATACCTGCATGTAGATACCGCCGGGATCATCAAAACCGGGGATTATCTGCATGCCGGTGACCGCATTGGACATCCCTCCTGCGAAGGCGGTCGCGCCACAGGCACTCACCTGCACCTCGCCCGCAAATTCAATGGCGAATGGATGATCGGGAAAGACTCGGTTCCATTTATCCTGGATGGTTGGGTTGTCCACGCCGGAGAGAATCCTTATGAGGGCACGATGACCTCGGGTGGGCAGACCTGCATCGCCAACTCCCTGAGCCCATCCACTTCTTGGATTCTACGTCCTGTAGGTGGAAAATGAAACTCTGGCGATTTACGCCTCGCGTGCGAGGCGCGTTTATCCTAGGCGCGGCTCTATTGGCGTCGTGCCTCGCGTGCGAGGCGCGTAACCGCCCGGCCTCTCTTTCAGGAGGAAGGCAAACCGGACCAGCCGAGAAGCTCACCGCAGAAGCGGTAGACAACCCAGCCTCCCAAAACGTCTCCGTCCAAGAGAACCTGGCCACCCCACTACCAAGGCGCCCTA
>Ga0315284_10012645_pt1 | contig 12019 bp, 16 predicted proteins | sample YL17G09_16_MG_FD_203696 | JGI IMG/M metagenome (GOLD analysis project Ga0315284, IMG submission 203696) | Sediment microbial communities from Yellowstone Lake, YNP, Wyoming, USA - YL17G09_16 | ecosystem: Environmental > Aquatic > Freshwater > Lake > Sediment | place: USA: Wyoming | collected...
TGATGATGCCCTGATCGACGAGGTAGCCGAGGTTCAGCGCCCCCAGCAGCCCGGCTTTGCGGCGGTGGGGCCAGCAGAGCGCGGCGAACTCCGCCGCCGAGAGGCCCGGATGCTTGACCAGTAAGCAGAGTGCCTTTACTGCAAACTTCGAGGCTTTGTACTGTTTTCCACATCTCATGCTTCAGTTCCGGTTTCGACGCGTTTCATCGCCGCCTCCCGGTCAGGCTGGGAGCGAAACAGGTAAACGGCGTAGATGCCCGCGTAGACCTTGGCCAGTTCCTTTTGACCGGGGAGAATTTTGGCTCCGTTGACCAACTGCCAGCCGTAGTGGGACGTGAATGCCAGCGCCAGTTCGTAGACGTTGTAGTCGCGGATGGCTTGGACAGCACGTTCGCCCGCGTGGAAGGTCAGGTAGGGAAGGACGTTGTTGCCTTTTTGGACGTGGCTCTTGCTCGTCCTGATGATGAGCATGTGCTGCGTGAACCAGATGTCCGGGGGAAGCGTTTCGATACCTTTGGGCGTTTCAACGGTATAGCCGATCATCTCGTTTCCATCGAAATGGAACCAAAGACTCGACGTATGGCCGAATCCAGCCACGCATTCCTTGCACGCTTGCATCACGTACAAGAACTGAATTAAGAGGGCGCGGGGGTGGGTTCTTGCTCAGGTTCTTCCGGCGGCTGGTCTTCCAAACCCAGAGGCAGGACGCCCTGCTCAGCCAAAATCTTGCGCTTGAGTTCCCAGAGCTTCTTGCGGATAAGCTCGCGGCCCTGTGGTGTGGTGCCCTCCCAGCGTTTGGCAACCGTGACTTCCGTTTGCTGCTGCTTGTAGTCGATCTTCTCGATGACAGTGACCGTGTCCACTGCCCGGTCTTTTTCGTTCAGCCCTTTGGTCAGGGCCGCCAACTGCTCGTTGGCCATGCGCCAAACGACCAACGCTTCGCCGGTAGACACATCGTTGCGCCGGGTGGCCCGCTTGAGATGCCGGACGCTGTTGCCGCGTATCTCGACCAGATCGGCAATCAACTCGTTGTTGGCTTGGTTGACGTAGGCGCGGACGACCTCGCTCTTTTCCGTCTGGTTGGAGGCGATCTGCTGGATGTGCGATTTGTACGGCCCGATGTCCTCTCCCTTGGTCATCGCGTCGATCACCAGCCCCAAGTTGATGATCGTCGGGCTTTGTGGCGAGAGCGGTTCCTGCGGGTCGAGGTCGGAGCGCACGATCAGGTTGTTGGCGACAGCGTGCTCCGAGGTCGGCTCCATGAAGACGGGCCTGCCCAGCATGTTCGACCCGTTGGCTGCTACGACGAGAGCGGTTCCGGTTTCGCCGGTCGCGGTGGTGGTCGCGACGTGGCTGCCGTTGAAGCGCAGCAGTACTTCAGGCTGCGCAGCAATCACAGCCTTCTTCGTCGTCAGCCTTGGCCGCTTCGGCTTAGCCGCAGAGGTTCTGTTTGACTTGGGCGCGGCGGTTTTCGGGGACGGGTTGCCCGGAGGACTCGGCGACTTGGTTTCGCTTTTTGGCTTCTGCATCGGCCTGCTCTTTCGTATCCAAGGGTGCGGTGACCCGGTGCCCGTTCTCAACCACCACGTACTTTCCGTCGGCTGGGTTGTTTACGTCATTCATACCTAGTAGAACAAAATACCTGAGTTTCGGTTACTTGCCCAGTGCTGCTTTGGCGTCCTTGTAGTCCTGACCCACGTCGGCCCCGAGCGCCTTCAACTGGTCCTTGGCCTCCACGATCTGCGCGTACTTCTGCTTCGCCGGGTCGGTGAGCACCTGACCGGCGTTGGCCGCGAAGTTGTTGGCGAAGCTGGTGATCTCTTTGCCGATCTCCGCGTTGGAGAGCGCGTTCAACTGCCCGGCGACCGCTCTGCCGGTGGCGCAGACAGTCTGGAGGCAGCGCAAGAAGTCACCGGCCTGTGTAAACGCTCCGTTGATCTGGCTCTGGAAATTGTCCATCTGCTCCTGCAACTGGCCCATCCGGTTCCACGGGTGGCGCAGGAGCTTGTTGAAGAAGTTGGCGTACGCTCCGGTCAGCATCGCCTGAAGCTGGTTCAGGTCGCCGGTCGTTGCCGGGGGCAGGTTCAGGTACGGGCAGTTGGCCACAAGGTTCTCGTACAGGGCGAGGTCAACGCGGATGACGGGGATCAACGCGCCGAGGTTGGGCACCAAGGCGCTCAGGTCGCCAAGCTGCTCCAAAAGCTGGGCAAGGCTCCGCAGCGCCGCGAACTTGCGGTTGATGCGCTTGAGCACATCAAGCTGGAATGCAGCGAGCGCGTCGACCACGGCACAGGGATCGGTTGTTGCCATATCGTCTACTGTAGTTACAACGTGAACGTGACGCCTGAACTCATGTTTAGAACCAAAAGCTCCGTCGATACGGAGGATTTGGCGCTTTCGTTCATGGAGGAAGAAGTTGGGAGGTTCGATTGGGCGAACAACTGGGCCAAAATCAAGGAGTCCGGTACCGCACGCCAGAAGATTCAGGACTGGTTGGACGCCCTGCACATCGAGCACAGCCCCGACGATATTTCTTCCTACTTGGACAAGCTGACCTCCGAACGACCGGGCCGCTGGCTCTAGGCGTCACATAACGAAAAACCATCATCATGAAAAAATACAAAGTACTGGGGCTGCTTTGCGCAGCCATCGTAGGCATCACGCTGTTGTCCATGTCGACGGGGTGCAAGACCGTGACCACGGTCAACCCGGACGGCACGACCAACGTCGTGAAATACATCGACCCGGTGAAGCTGCAACAGGCCAAGGACGCCTTGGAACCCGCAGCCTCGTCGGTGCTGCGCCGGGCGATCATCCGCTCGCCGCAACACGCCAAGGAGATCGGGGACTACGCCCGCGCCGTGGGCAGCGTCTTCAAGAAGATGGCTGTAAACAAACAGTTCTCCCCGGAGTACCTGATCGACGCGGCCAACAAGGCCACGGCAGATTTACAGGTCAACGCGCCTGCTGAAGTTATCGACGCGAAGAACGCGGCCATCGCGCTCTACAAGATTTTCCTCAGCGATCAGGCGATGATTAAGATACCCGACAACCAGTGGCAACTGGCCCTTTGTCAGTTGTTCTGGGAGAGCATCGACCAAGCCCTGAAGGACGCAGGTCAAGCTGGTGTGCCGTGATTTTCTGGAGGCTGTCGCCTCCGGCGTAGCGGACCAATGGTGGGAAGGCCCGGTCGAGTGACCGGGCCTTTTCCTTATTTAAGCACCTTTTTCTCCACTGCCTTTTGCCGCCATTCCCGCAAGTCCCGCAATTCCTGCATTATGGCGGCAAGCGTGGTTGTATCCGAAGATTCCAGCTTGGCCAGTCTGGCGTTGTTCCGTTCCTGCGTCAGTCCGAACTCTTTCTGCAACCGGATGTCCAAGTCGTTCACGCGGGTAGTGACGTTAAGGTGAGCCAACTCGCTCTCTCGTTTGGCGTTGGCCGCAAGTACTTCCTGACTGTGCAGATCGTCAGTTTTAAGCTGCTGTAATTTCTTGTCCAACCCATCAAGGTTTTGCTTCAGTTGCTCCGTCAGCAGTAGGCTCAGGCGCTCTAGCGCATCCACGCGAGAGGCACCGACCGGGTGCAACGGCAGCACCGTGTGGAGGTCAAATCGGTCGCGCTGCCGGTCATTAGCCAGCTTGAGCGCGGTCACTTCACTATTCAGGGGCACGATAACCGCCGAACCGATAGCCATAATCAGGACGATAGCCGACATGACCGCACCAAACAGGGGAAACCAGTCTACCCGGCGCGGTGCTTTGACTTCCGTGACGAGAACGGTCAGGTCGCGCACGCTTTTGCACATTTCCTTCACGTCCTTCGTCAGCGTTTCCAGTTCGCGTTCCACCACGGTTAAACGCGGCTCAAAATTGTTTTCAGCCATAGCTTAAATACCGTCGCAGGCTCTGGTTCCTCCCTAACGCAGTGACCGGGCCTTTTCCTTTAGCGGTGATCGCAAGACCGGCAGGGGAGGCAGCCGCAGGCGCATACCTGCGGCCACGTCATCTCACGGGCATAGTGCTTGTCCCAGCCGGGTTCGCTTCCTACGCTTTCAGCGACGGTGCCCTCGTCGATCAGTTTGAAGGGTTGAAAACAGCCTGCTTCCGCGCCGTAATAGCCTTCGTCCTTTACGTCGGGTTGGTGGAACCGGAACCCGATGGTCAGAAAGGTCAGGCGGCTTTTGTCGCCCTTGCCGATACGACCCCATAGCGCCACGTTGGCGTTGCGCCCACGGCCAGCGTACCAGCGGCCTTCAATCAACTGCTCTACTGGTATCTGTTTCATGCCATTTCGATGTGGCTGCCGTCGCCCCGGACCTCCCACTTCATTTCCTTGATGAAGCGGAGGACGAAGGGCTGGTACTGGCGGTCAGGTTTCCGGTTGCTGTTGCCCTTGCACTGCTGAACGCAGCCGCGAAGCACCAGACCCCACGATCCCTTGGCGGTCCTGGCGTCCGAGACTTCCAGCGTGGCGTGGGGCATGTTGTTCTTGTCCCGCAGGCTGTAGTACTCCTTGCCGTTGCTCAAGCGCCAAGTGTTGTAGTAGTTGCCGTTGCCAACGCAGTGGTTCATCAGGTGGCCCTCGCGCTCAAACTGGAGCGCGGTGACGAGCTTCACCCAGCGGTAGCCGTGCTCGTAGGTGGCGACCACGCACGGCTTGTCGGTGACGTAGTTCCAGATGTTGGTGGACACGTCCTTGTACCAGAGCACGGCGGCGTTGGTGGCCACCGGGAAGCTGATGCGGTCCACGCGGGGAAAGCGGGTGTCCTCCTTCTTCCAGTTGTTGAACCAGAGCACGATAATCTCAAGGGCGGTCCAGAGTTCGCGGCGGCCCACCTGAATCGGGTCAAACCACATGAGGGTTTCCCCGCGCTCCAAAGCGGCGTCGGCCCAAGCGGGCAGCCCATGGTTCATGGCCACGATGAAGCTGATGTCCTCCGGGTAGACGTAGGCTGGGTCTTGGGTTTTGTGCGGGCTGAAGGTCCGGTAGTTGGCGATGAGGTCTTTTTCCGGCAGGTCACTGCTGAGGATGTAGTTCCGGGCGACCGTCATGACCCAGCGCTTGGCGTGTTCAGAGTACGCCCGCACTGCGTAGCGGCGCAGTTCACGTTCGATGTCTTCCACGTTCAGCACGTTCATGGCTCCATAGAACCAAACGCGCTGAAAGCTCGCAAGTAAAATTTACTGCCTACGGAAATTCAGGTGTAAACATCAGCCTAGAGCGTGCCGGTCGCCTTCAACAACCCAGCCTTGATTCTCGATGCACTGACGGAGCATCTGCTGCACGTTTGGCGCATGGTTGGCGGAGTTGTTTACACCCTTCATCTGCTGGACCCGGTTGGGCCGCTGAACCTCGATGGTGACAACGCTATGCCCCTCCGGGTCGCGCAGAGAGTAGAAGTTGTGCGTCCCGGCTGCGAGCTTGTCCCGGTAGGTCTGGTTTTTCACGCAGTGGTTCATGACGCAGCCTTCACGGGCGAGGTCGAACGGTCCCGTTAGCTGGACGAGACGCCAGTTGTCGGGCAGTTCCAGCACCAAGCGCGAGCGGTCGGGGATGTTCACTTCCCGCGCCAGCGAAGGAACCTGTATCAGCGCTTCCTCTGTGAACCGGTTGCGGTCGGAGAACAGGGGCGCGATCTCGCGGGCGATCCGCTGGTCGATCTCCATGCCGTCAACCTTCTTGGCTGAGCCGTCTCCGTACCCTCCCCGGAAGCAGACGAGCACGTAGGGTTGGCCCGCCTTCTGGACAACCCAGATGTCGCCGTTTCGCTGGATAACGCGTTCAGCTTCGGCTGGATTGGCCGTCTCCCACCGGGTTCCAGCGCTGAAAGCGACGGCGGTTTCCGGGTACATCACGCGATGCAGGGACAAGGTGTCGATGGTCGCGACCGTTTTGCCGTCGTTGGTGAATTCCCAAGGTTTGTCTTTGACGGCCTGCCCCCATGCGTGAGCTTTCGCCATCACGTCGCGGAAGGCTTCGATGTCGTCGGTCTTGGCGGTCAAAAGCTGCTGAAGCAGCGCTTCGGCTTCCGCCGCTTTCTCCTTTTTGCTTGCTTTGGCCTTGGTGTTGGGGTCGTTGGCGTCTTCACCTTCGACCGGCTCAAAATCCATCCGGTGGACGGCCAGCTTGGTCTGGTAGTTGAGGAAGTTGACGAGGTTGGTCAGGCGGCCAAAAAGCTCGCGGCGGCGGACCTGAATCGGGTCGAAGTGGTAGAACTCTTTAGCTTCAGCGCCCGGATCGGTCATCCAAGGTTGGAGTTCACTCTTGGCAGGCGGCTCGCCAATGATGGACTTGGCCTTGGCCTTGGCGGGCTTGAAAGGGGTGAACGACTGCTCGATGTCCTTCTGGACGACTGGCTCGTGGAGGGCGGTTGTATACGTCTGCTTCTTGGGATCGTACTGCTCGCGCACGGGCAGCGGGCTTTTCTCCTGCTTTTCCGGCTCCCGGTTTTTGAGCCATCCGCCGCGAGGGTCCGCGTAGTACTTGCTCGCGCCGTACTCTCCGCCGCCCACGTCGGGCGGGTGGTACATCTTTCTGGGTTCGGCCTTGGCGACGAGCGGTTCTTTGAGGAGACGGTCGATATTGATGACGAAGTAACGGACGACGCGCTTGAACCATTTCTGGGCGCGAGGGTCGGATAGCCGGGCTGCCAGCTTGTTCAATTCAACGTCGATGTCTTTGACGTTGATGACGTTCACTTCGAGCAGCAAGTCGACTAGGCATTGCGCGTTCACGCTGTAACTACCTGAGATGATCGGAAGAATTCACTTTTACAATCGGCTGACTGTTTGCAAAACCTGTGAGTTTTGGCAGGGAGCCTGCCTGAAAGGCTACGTTTTGCAAGGGAGCCTTGGTTGCCCGGTGCGCAAGTTTGAGGGTGTGGAGGGCGCAGGCTACATGGAGGACATGCCCCTGCCCACGCCGGAGCTTCCCCAGCCCGGCGCTCCCGGCTGCTGCGGGGCGGTAGAGGGCGATCTCCAGCCTCTAAGCTGGGTGGCTGTCTGGAAGCATCTGGCCGAGTCCATGCGGGCATGGCAGAAGGCCGGGTACGCGCTCACGTCCGCCGACCAGTACACCGACCGCATCGCCATCTGCAAAAGCTGTCCCAAGGGCGAGTACCGGTGGTTCCAGTGCCGCCACTGCAAGTGCATCGTCTACTCGAAGGCAAAGCTGGCCACGGAGGTCTGCCCGCACGGCCTGTGGCCCAAGCTTTCGTAGTTAGGGTGGGCTGATTCTGCCGTCAGCACCCTAACGAGTAACCTGCGGCTGGCATCCGTGAGAGACAAACTATGACACTGAAAAACAGATGGCTGTGGCTCTGGGGACTGATGTTCCTGACGGTGGCTGCGTTCGCGCAGACCAACGTCGTGCCGGTGTTTCCGGCGGACCTGCCCAAGAGCGTGAGCCAATACTGGGACTTGGCGATTGCCGGTTTGACGCCCCTCCTTGTGACGGGCGTCTACAAACTGGTGCCCAAGATTCCAAAGTGGGTGCTCCCGGTCAGCACGCCCTTCATCGGGATTCTGCTGGGGTTGGCGGTAAACGCGCTGACCACTGCGAACCTGAGTTGGGTGGACATGGGCAAAGCAGGTGCTCTCGCTGTCTTTATCCGCGAGGTCATCAATCAGGCCATCACCAAACAGATGGCTGCGCCCGACCCGGTCCCCGCACCCAAACCTTAACCCTTGGGGCGGCGAGTGCCGCCCCACCCTTTTCATGAAGTCGTTTACAGCGCAGTTCAGCGACCTGTCCGGTCCCACCAACCCCACCGGCATAATGTCCCCCGCGTTCTTGGTGCTCAAGCAGACGCTCGACCGTGGTGACACGCCGGACAACGTGCTGCAAGCGCTGTACGACTGGCTAAGCCAGAAGAAAATCGAGCCAAGCCACGTCGACCAGATTCTCGACCTGCCGTCGCTGGAAGACGCTTACGCTGCCTTGGTGGGCCTCGTCGGCGGCCTCAATCAAGGAACCCTTCCTCCCCTCGTGCAGCAGACTTTGAAGCGGGCGCTTCAGCGCTTGGCACAAAAATACGTGGCGCAGGGAAAGCAGACGGTGGCAAAGGAGCAGGCTCGTCTTTCTGCTCTGAAGACTCGTTATGCGGTTGAGAATGCCGCGAACGCCGGGGCGCTCGTTCGTACCATTTTGGGCGCTTGATCCCGTAGCGCTTGACCTTGCTGTAGAGCGTCTGCCTGCCGATGCCCAGCCGGGTGGATGCCCGTAACATGTTCCACTTGCAGGCTTTCAGTGTGTCTACAACGGCCTTAATCTCGACTTTTTCCAGAGGGCTGAGGTCATTGATGCTGACAGTAACGCTTACTTGAAGCGGATCGGTGTTATTCTGATAGAAGGCAAGGTTGACCGGGCTGATGCAACCGTTGTCGCCCAAGAGGACTGCCCGGTTCATCTCGTTCTGAAGCTGGCGCACATTTCCCGGCCATGCGTAGTTTCTGAGCACGGCTTTGGTTTCGAGGCTCAGGGCAGGCTTGGGGCGGTCGAGCAGGGCTGCGTAGTAAGCGACGTAGGCTTCTGCCAAGGGGACGATGTCCTCGATCCGGTCCCGCAGGGGCGGCACGGTGAGCGCGACCGTGCTGAGCCGGTAGTACAGGTCTTCGCGCAGGCGCTTCTCTTGCATACAAATAGCTGGTGACTGGTTCACAGCAGCGATGACCCGCACGTTGACAGCATGGCCAGTGTTGCTGCCCACGCGCCGGACGTTCATGTCCTGAAGGAAGCGGAGCAGCTTGCTCTGGAGATTGAGTGGCATCTCGGAAAGCTCGTCGAGGAATACGGTGCTGCCCACGGCGGAGGCCAAGAGGCCGATGCGGTCAATGCTGCCTGTAAACGATCCCTTGGTGGACCCGAAAAGCTCGCTTTCGATGAGGTCGGCAGGGAGGCCCGCGCAGTTGATGCAGACCATAGGCTTGCCCCGGCGCTCGCTGTTTGCGTGGATCAGTTCCGCAACAACTTCTTTTCCTGTTCCAGTCTCGCCTGCGATCAGCACCGGGACGCCTGCTGGCCCTATTTTTCCTGCCAGAAGAACCAAGTCCTTCATGGCCGGGCTTTCAAATACACGCGGAGCGTCCAAGCTGCCCCATAATTACCAGAGGACTCTGCATCAGGCAATCAGGCCATTCGCACCACTTCTATTTCATTGAAATCTATGCCGACCGACGGGCAGTCCCAGTAGATGCTGAGAGTGTCCAGCGCGTAGTTCGTGGTCATGGCCACGGTTTTCAAGGTGTAGGATTCTCCTCCCACCGTTGAGAGCATGAAGTTGCTGCCAGTCAGGTCAGATGTCGGCTGGGTTCCGGGGGCGTTCAGTAGCACAGCGTAGCCTGTTGCCGCCGTGGAAATTTCCACCTGCCAAGCCCAGCGCATGTTCTTGTTGATGAAATTGGCCGCACCGCCGGTATTTGTCGTGGTTAGCACGCTGTTTTTCTTGTAGCCGTCCTGCGGGTTGGGGGCACCCCACCAGACACCGGGCGACGCTCCGGCCCAGATTGCAGTGCCCGACACGAAACCGCCCACCCACTCGGTGCAGGATGCGCTTTTGAACGTGTTTACAGTGCCTTGGCAGAGTCCCATGTACAACGCAGCGGTGAACCCGGCGCTGCCGCCCAGAGCAGGCATGGAAAGGTTCATGCAGATGCGGATGCGCCGCCAGTCGGCTCCCCAGGGGAGCGCCCGCACCAGTTCCTCGTTCTGGAGCCGGAGCGCGTTGTCGCCAAGAACGTTTACAATCTGTGCCATAAGTCAGTAGTAGCGGCAGACGCCGATCATGTCGATTTCAACAGGCGGCCAAGCCCGGTAGTGCGCAACGCTTAGCGTGTCGAACAGGCCCGCGCCGGAGTAGGCCAAAGTTTTGCCGCCGCCTCCTGTGATGTTGGTTGACGTAAAAAACTCCAAATTGCTCATGAAAACGGCGTCAGTAACGTTGGTCTGCGCTTTTCCGAAGGTGTCCGTGTACCAGACCTGAAAGCTGTAGTTGGGGCTGCCTTTTTGGATGTCGACGAAAATCTGACCCATGACTTGGCCGCCCCACGCCCCGCCTTGGTTTGTTGCGGTGATGAAATGGCTCGCGCCGGTGGCGGCAGCGTAGGTGGCGGTGGTGTTGCTTTTGTAGGCGACATTGGGCGTGTTGCCGGTCGTCCAGTAATTTGGCGTGGCGGCGGTGAAGTTGGTGGCTGCCCCGCCGCCCGCGTTGCCGTAGGTGGGCAGGGCTGCTCCAAAGATTCCTCCGCCGATCCACTCCGACGCGGAAGATTGAACGCCCCCGGTTACGCCCCGGCATACGCCCACGACAAGCCCCCAGTTTCCGATGTTGGTTCGGCCAGCATCAAGCACCGCGTAGCGAATGCCGATGCGTATGCCTTGCCACTCCGTGCCCATTGCCAGAGGCCGCAGGTACTCGTTGTACCCCAACTGGAGCCGGTTGTTGTACGCGTATCTGTCGTGAATCCAAGCCATATCAGTAGATGGTTCCGTAGCCTCCCCAGTAACCTGCGTTGAGGGTCACGCCGCTGACGATGCTACCGGTGGTGTACTGCTCAAAGGTGTCGACCGGCGTGCCGCCGGAAGTGCCCGGCAGGTTCACAAAAAGCGTACCAGCGGCGAAGCCGGTGATGGTGCCGCCCGCCAAGAAGTTCGTGCCGTAGTCCGCTGAAAACGAGATGATCTGCGTGGCCGGGGCGTAGGTCTGCGTCATGGTCTGGTGAGCGCCGCCCGGTGTTGAGATCGAGTACGGCTGGAGCGTTGCGCTGTTGATGAACGGGTTGATGACGACCGCGCCCAGCGCGTGGATTTCGAGAGGGAAGGTGGCGTTGCTCCAGAAAAGCTCGAAGGTGTCCATCGTGCCGAATTCCTCGCCAAACCCTATCGTGGACAGGGTGGTGCCCGCGCTTATCGCCGTGTTGTAGATCGTGGGGGTGCCGATTTGGTCAAGGCCGTCCTGAAAATGGTCGGGCCGGAAATCAAGCTGCGCGGTGCCTGCCACGGCGACTCCGTAGATAGTGACGGTGGCACCCGTCCCCGCGCCTCTGGTAATGTCCACGTAAACCGGGAACCGGCGCTTCTGGGTGCCGACATAGGTCAGGGGAAGGAAAACGGCACCGCCGCTTGCGCTGACTGTGTAGCCTCCGTAGGGAGGCTTTCTGTATACAACACCGTTCGTGCAGGAAAAGTAGGGGTAGCCGCTGTTGGCGGCGTACGTCAGCGTGCGGGCTGTCCCGACGACCGGGCTGCCGTTGAAGGAGAACCCGAACCCATTCCCATTGTTGGCGCTGCCCGGAAGACTGGTGCTGGACGTTAGGCCAAGGGTGAAAATGGGATCGTTGATGTTGCTGGTGCCGTTGGCAGCCACAGAAACCAGAGCGCCGAGGCGGATGCGCTGCCACGCTCCGCCCAGCGCCATCTTGCGGGTGTACGCGGCCCCGCCAAGCTGGAGCGCGTTGTCGTATACAGTTGAGAACAGGCGGGTGACAATGGCGGCGTCGTAGGGCATGTTAGTAAAAACGGATGACACTGATGTCGCTGATTTCTACGGTGGGGGTGGACTTGTTCCAGTAAATGCTCAAGGTGTCCATGACGGAAGGCAGGCCGGTAACGGTGATGCCTGTGACTGTCTTTATCGTATAGGTGGTGCTAAAAGTGGTGCTTAGATTTTCATCTTCTCCGGCCCGTAGCAAAGTATAAAAAGTGGTGGCAATCGAGGCCATTGCGGACGTGCTACACCGCGACCAATTCACCGTGTAGCTGGAAGCACTGAAGCGCACAATATCAACAAAGTACAAAGCAACGGTGCCTAACGTGGCGGAAGGCAGGAACCCATCGTCGAGGGTGCCAAAGGCTACTTCGGTCACTGTATTGACCAGTTTTTTGACTGAGAGAGCGCAATTTACTATCGCTGCTTGGCCGTAGTTGTAAACTCCGGCGCTGTAGGTCATGTTGCCTGCGGAGCGGGGATTCAAAGACGCGCCTGCGTAACCGGTACAGGTGGTGGACGCAAAAGTGTTCGTAT
>Ga0315284_10012646_pt1 | contig 12018 bp, 28 predicted proteins | sample YL17G09_16_MG_FD_203696 | JGI IMG/M metagenome (GOLD analysis project Ga0315284, IMG submission 203696) | Sediment microbial communities from Yellowstone Lake, YNP, Wyoming, USA - YL17G09_16 | ecosystem: Environmental > Aquatic > Freshwater > Lake > Sediment | place: USA: Wyoming | collected...
TCTGGAAAGTATAATTCAACTTATTACGAATCAAGAATGACTCAGTCTTCTTCTCTATCCCAGTGCGCTTATCATTCGTGCTTCCTCTCCACAGAGGAATCATCCAGGGTTCCACTCACACCCCTCAGCATACTTCGTCCAATTGCGAGATATATCATATTGTGCCTGCTCCAAACTCATCTCCCCTGCGCACACCTTCTTGTGCAACAGATTCTCAACTACATCTTTACGTCTCGCCCCGCAAGACCCCGCATATGCTTCTGGGAACAAATTACTGATATCATTGTCCCCACCCAGCTCTAGAGAGATGAGATGATCTATCTCATACTGATACGGCTCACGCGATGTTATCCCGTACATCTCATAGACCTTCTCCTTGGTCTTTGCAGACACGGCCCTCACACTCTTTGTGTACCCCACCTCACATATGTCTCCAACAATCACTGAACTATTGCTGCCCTTTCCATTGACCAACAAAGTTTGCCTTGGGAATACATGTCCAGGCGTACACTCGAAATCAGGATACAAGCCATTCACTTTGCACCCGCTCGTCTTTGTAGCGACAACCAGCCCCGCGAAATTCTCTTTTACCACTCCAGTCTCTACACACCCCATAAGAAGTATTGTAAAAACCAAAACAGATAGAATCGTACCTAGGTTCATAAACCTCCATCTTCATCTCTTTCCGCACTTCCGACATATTCTCTCGCTCTTGTGATTCCAGGTGAGACAGGAGTTACAGCGCCATTCCCAATGATTATCAGACGAGGTCATAGGAACACCGCGCAGAGGTAAAGCCACGCTACGGCTGCAAGCCAAAATTGAGGATTCTTCGTAAAGTCCCAAGGGTCATTCTGCGGCTTGATTTTGAGTGCGGGGTTTCCACCCGCTGCGGCACTTGACACATTACTGCGTGGAGTAATCCTCTGCCTCGTGGCCTTTGAGACTGCCATCAAAACACCGCAATACAGACAACACCTGCAACTACAATCACCGACCCTACAATCTTCCCTGCACTGAATGGTTCACCCAAGAATACTGATGCGAAGACAATGGTCCATATATACGATGTCGCTATAACTGGATACATTATTGACGGCTTTCCGCCCAGCCTATACACGAAGAAGTTTATAGATGTCGCCACTCCATATGAACCAACAAATCCCCATAGCCACGGATTTGTCAACAGACCCTTCACAGTCAACACACCAGTCGCTCCTTTCGTCATAAACATTTGACCAGCCGCACCTAGTACCGCAGCAAATGCCATCATCAACATCAGCACCACCATCGCTACTGCCATGTTATAATCACCTTTGTATCGAACTGCGTCTGATTGAACTCCATTGAACCTATTGAGCTATTCTTTTCTCTCCTCGCTATATATGACACATTTGCGGCGGGCCAGCCCCTCCATCTTCCATAGTTAACACTTCTCAGCCGCATATATCACGCAACCTATTGCCACAATCATCGCCACAGATCCCCACACCCAGTTATGGTTCACCACAAATATTCCACTGAAGAAAGAAGATCCTATCGCAACCATTGCCGCAACCTTAGATGATCTGGCAACCATCTTCAACTCAGTCTTCGCATTCATCTGAAAATCTCCGGCAATGCGGATTCCATCTCTACAGCAGTAATCTCTTCCTCCGGAGCAATACGTTCTCCTGCAGCGCGCCTCTTATTCAAAAGCTCTATCTTCTCCTGCAACGCCTGCATCTTGATCTTCTGATCCCTCATCCTCTTCAATATTATTTTATCCTGCTCATACCGCGGTATGACTACACTGTCAACAACATATAATTGCTGCTCTAATTCACGCACCTTCTTATCAACAAAATCTATTGCCGCAGATATTTTCACATTTCCACCCCGTGCCATTCATCTCATCTTAGCGCGCTTCTTTCCAGGAGTCCCACATCTTTGTGATTCATGCCTTACGAGATCTCCCACTAGCTTTCCGCACTTTTTGCAAACCGTCGCTCTTCTTGGTATTCCCATCCTTCTTCACCTCCTCATCGTGTAACCAGCCCACCAAAGCTGACGTCACCATCAACCAAGCAGCAAACCACAGAATACTCCACCATCCTGCAGTACCTAATAACCACGCAATAAATGCAAATACAACCCACATACCAGTTATTGCGAAGAACGCTGTGACTCCAAATTTCATTTCGCACCCCTATTCAATTTTTTCAATTGCATCAACGCCCTAGCCTTCTCAGCCATGGTGAGACCCTCATATCCGGCAGCCTTCAATGATTCCGACCTTTTCACCCCGAACTCCTTGTCTAAACATTCTATCATCTTCTCCATTCCAAACATCTTATCGAGTATGTTCCTAGCGTTACTCTCAATTACTGCTTTATCTGTGGCACTCTTCAATAAAGTCTGACTCTCCTTTATAGACTTCACTAGCTCAGCCATTCTATTGAGAATAGCATCCTTCTCTTTGGGCAGATTCCTGAATTCACAAACATTCAACGCGTCATAGTCTGGCCTATCTATCCCACACATGAAGTTCGTCTGCACGCACCACGGACACTCAACCGTCTTATTGGGCTTATCCATTGCGCTTGCACGCCTCCAACTTCTCCAACACAGACTTCACATTATCTCCATCTTCCGAATATGTAAGAACATTTCTTCCCTTCCCCTGCTTCTTCAACAACCCGTCATCCATCCACAGCTTCACCAACCTGTATGCATAGTTGTATGTGACCTTGGCCAAGAACGCAGCCTCTTTTGTCGTCAACCCTCCTGCAGACAAATAGAGACGCACTTGCTTCCTCTTCAGGAAGGAATCAATCGACCGTCGTATCTTCAACACCATGCAGCAACACCGATGATAATTAAAAAAAGAGAAAAAAATAGAATGCACTCTGCTTGCTCACAACTGTGCAACAGGAACCAAGTACTCACGTGCTGGATTCCCATCGTAGTCGCGACCGAGCTTCATGCGTTGGAAGCGGAACTTCTTACCTACAAGAAGCGCAAAGGCCGACTTGATCGTCGGAGCCTTCTTGATTGCCGGAACAGCAATCTCCATGTGGGTAATGTATCGCTCCATCACCGAACCGTGCGGCACGGTCTCTTCAGTTGCCGTCTTACTCATCGGCACCCATTCATGGAAGCGGCCGGTCTTACCCTTCACTTCCACATTCGTCGGGCGAATCAGTACGTGATACTGAGTCGTTCCAACTGTGTTGCTTTCTGCTTCTACGCTCTCGACAAATCCCTCGATTTCCTCGAGTTTGCCGCTGGACTCAATTCTTTGCACCATGGGGCTTTCCTCCTTATTTTTGTCCTTGGGACTTTTCGTTGTACTTTACTTCAACCACTTGCGTTGCCACTCAGACTTCTGCTCAGAGTTCAACTGATTCCAGATATCCATATTCATGGACTCTGTCGATATATCCAAGAACGACTTCATCCTTGGAGCTTGCACTGGCTGAACTTGTTGCTGAGGAACACGCTGCATCGCCGGATTCACCGACGCGCCATATGGATCCTGAACAGTCTGCCTCTGCACCTGTCTCATTTGCTGAGAAGGCTGTTGTGGAGGCTGATGCTGCTGCACTTGCTGCACTTGCGTCATCGGCATCTGCAACTCTTCCTCTTGCTGTTGTTGCCCCTCTGGAGGAACATACAGCTGCGCATCTTGGAAGAATTGTGCGAACCACTGCTGCTCAGATAGTCCATAGATGTCGTCAGTAAGAATAGTTAAAATGAGACCCGACGGGTGCTCGAAAACCAACTCGTATTTTTTATCGCTCATGCTTCCCCTCCTTCACACCAGCTTCCTTTACGCCCGCACCACTTGCACGAACCACACTACCAACGCTAGGAGATAACTTATTCATATACTTTTCTCTTTTGACAATCCGCAATGTTTCCCTAAACATCTGCCACGCCGCACTCCCCTTCACCTTGCTCCCCTTCATGTGCTTGAACCGTATTGGTACGTCTATAAAATCTGGTGCGATCAAGAACATCAACTCTATGTCCCCTACAAACCTATCACTCGTCATGTGCTCAACTTTCCCGACGATATGCGAGGCATGAAGAACCTTGTATGGGCATTGCATGTCCGCAGGACCTTTCCTCCCTGTTGCATATCTGTACGCCCCTCTGACGAACATCTTGTATCCTCTCGACACAATCCTTCTCACAAACGACTTTCCATCCACCTCCGACATCGGATGAAACCTCGATCCCACAATAATCGTCTTCGGCTCTCTCAACATCTCAGCGAACTTCACCCACTTCTCAGAAGTCTCACCGTACAACCACATCTCTTTAGACAACAAAACACTTGCATCTGCATCCATTATGCAAATCACAGTCCCTTTGCACTCGCGCAATCCTAATCGAATCGCACTCCACTTTCCTCCATTCTCTTTCCTCAATATGCGAAGAGGAATCCTATCGACATACTTCATTGATCTCTCCACTGTCGCATCCTTCGAACCATCATCTATGAGCAGGACTTCATGCAGAAACCCTGGATACGTTCTGTGCACATCTACCAGATCAGACAACATGGGGTTTATACGTTCCTGCTCATTATATGCTGGCAGGATCACCGACATCATTCCCATTACGACACCGTCCCCAGTGTCCTTACATCAACTTGTTTGCAAACTACTATCACCATATCATCCTTCTTCACAATAGCATCCGACTCCCACCAGCCATCTCTCACACCCAACACCCCTAATGTCCCATTCACTCTTCGCACATCAGACATAGTCAACCTACACAGTGAAGACGCTGCAGCACGCGCGTCATTAGACTCATTCCTGCCAATCTTCTCAGTCACCCACACAATAATAATCAAAACGGCCAATATTAATAGGAATGCAATCCAATCCTCTTTCTTCCACCCAGATTTTTTCTTACCACGTACACGGGAACTTTTCACGCCACACCCCCATCACCTTCATGGAATCAACATATGAATATACGCAAACAGAACATCGTCTCAATGCAATATCCCGAACCTTGTGGCTATATCCACTCCTCTCTCTCACCCTCAACTTCACAAACATGTGAGATGCTCTCTTCTGCAAACATTGCCCGCACACCAGCTCTTCATGCACCACTGATGCCCTCAGAAACTTTGATTGCAGTTCCCAGCTAAACGCCTCGGCCAATACTCTCGGACCATTCCACATCACATCCGCGAGTATGTTGCAACACCGCTCACACAGGACCGTCTCTTTCTCCGAGAACTTCATCCTCACCATTGCTCCCGATGTCATGCCCAGATCCTTCCTCTTTCCGCACATCGAGCACACGAACCGGACTCCACACCTTTCTTTCCTCCCCTCCCAATTGCACCCCAGGCTCACACTTGATAACTCTTGGATGTAAGATCCTATCCTTCTCTCCAGCTGCGGTAGAGCATTCTGAGCTGCAAAACCTTCCGATGATCCGCTCTCCCCGCTGAAGGATAAATTCAATCCCTTTGAATCCACCTCCACACTCATTGCAAGTTGCTCCTTCTTCCCCCCAATCTCCGTCGCCACTATCGTCAGTTTTCCCATACCAAGACCTCCGCACCAATCATCTTCCCCTCTCCCAGGGCGGAGTCACGCGTCTCTCATTCTCCCCCTCCAGTCCACCAGAACGTTCCTCTGCCAATTTCTTCAGATCTTCATTCAATTCCCGCTCCTGCTTCTTCAGATCATCTTCCATCTCTTGCTGCACCTTTTGCGCCTGAGGAGAATCACCGTCTGGAATTCCAAGCCTATCAACTATTTCATACAACACTCTTTGAACTTGTTCAATTGATGCAGACTCCGAAGCTATCGATATCTTGCCGAATGTTATTACTGTGCCACCTCTACTTGCCATTTGATACCTCCATATCCTCTATCAACCGTAATCTCGCCCTCGTACGCTCAGCATACGTTGGAAGCTTCTCTATCTCATCAATCCGCACCCTCATCTCTTCGCGATTCATTTCTTCCCCTCCACTCTTCCCCTCCACGCTTCAGATCCTGCAACAACCCACAATCTCTCACATTCAGAACACTTCACGTGCTCTTTTGCACCCATGCATTTCGCCAACGTCCCACCACAAATACACTTCTCATATACCTCTTCAGTAGCTTCAAAATCTCCGAATGTCGCTTGCGCCATCAAAGTTTCCTTCCTAGATACTCTGCTCTGAGTTCCATGAGCCTCTGTGTATTCGTCTCCATGTATGCCACCATCTTATTGAACGACTTCTTTCTATCAACACGTCCTACTTTGTTCAAAACGAACATCTTCTCCAACTCCCCGTGAACCAAAACATACCTACCAATATCTCCAAAGTCTTTCGCTATGAGCGCCCTCGTGTGCGACATAACACAAACCCCTGGACACGATCTTACTTTCGTCCCACCACACACCCACGTATGAACGTTAACTTTCTTCCCTCTGTATCTCATTATATCTAAACATACAGGACACTCCATCCTCATTTCATTTATCTTGTTGCTCTCCACCATGAACACTTACTTCATCCTCCTACGAATCATCACATACATATCGTCATCAACATCCGTCTTCACTGGAGAAGATTTCGCACTCGACAATAGATCATACTTCTTCGTCTTCGCATTATGACAAACCAGACACAGCGTCTGCAGCCAATCCAAGTTCTCATCACCAAACGTCTTCGGATATCTCTTATGATCAACATGCAAGTCTACCTTTGATCCGCACATCACACACATGAACCCATCCCTCTTCAAAACAGCCATCCTCACCTCTCGCCAATATTTCGAGAGAAAAAATAGTGCCCATAATTTCTGAACCCCTAGCTTCTTCCCCCTTTGCAACCTGTTCAAAATATCAACTTCATCCTTCCAAGACATGAAATGACTTCCCACATACTCAGACCACAACTTGTCAACCACCTCTATTGCTACCATGCTTCCTCCACAACCAACCACCAATCTTAACAACATACTCTCCTGTGAACGCAACTAGAATCCCGTTCAAAAACATAATAGTCCCTATCCGTATCGGCATCAGTTGCACAACAAACAACAACAAGAATAAAACCGCGGCACCCGCCAACGCATACCACCAATGACGCTCATTCGTCACCAAAAGATACATGCTCACAACAACACCCAACATCAGTGTGAACACATACAACATCACAACAGAATATAACAACGCACTTATTGTATAAGGGGACGTAGATACTATGGGGACCACCCCCTACACACCGATATATCATTTAATGAATCAACCACCCTAAGATCATTACCCATCTCCACAAATTCATTATACTCAACTTGTGAGGTCGTAAACTCCATGAATCCACCGAACACCTATACGATGAACAACGATCACCACACCTATTTATACCTTGTCATTTCTTGCTAATCCGCACACTCCTCCTTTGCCGACGCACACCCATCTGTGAACTGGTGTATTCTTGACCACACACAGAACACTCATACACAACTTTCCCCCGCTCTCTTAAATAGTTTGATCGCACTCTCTTTCCACACCCGCCAGAAATACACCACCTGCTCGCCTTCCCTCCCCACTCTGATTGCTTCTTCTTCACAACAACCAAAGGATAAATCAAACGCTGCACCATCAAACACCCCTATCTCAATTCAATCCACCAACCCGGTCTGACCTCCATACAATCTGCACGAGACGCCATCCTCCTAAGTCTCTCCATAACCTCTTCATCAGACAAACCAGTCTCCTCCATTATTGTTTCCACAGACACCGGCTTTGAATGAGCCCTCTCCAACACTTCTGCCACAGTCGTCATGCTCCAGTCTCCTTTCTCAAATATTCATAATAATGCTGTATCTTCTCATACCTGTGACGCTTGGCATACAAATCTAGAGCTCTACGATACTCCTCCAACAACGGTAGTCGAACCTCTGCCGCATTCGATTTATCCAACGCACGTTGCAACGTCATCAGATGACATTCCATGCAATCATCTATTGTCTTCTCAAGACCTCGTATCGCCATCTTCTCAGCTCCAATCCCATCTCCAGAAACAAAGAAGATCGCTCAACGTAGGAAGATAGCTCGGTGATGGTATCATCAATCCACCACTGGTCCTTTCTTCCCTTTCACCTTCTCGGCCATGGCAATAGCATCTACTCGTTCCTTCTGCAGACGCTCCACCTTCTTTCTCAACCTATACCATGTCGCACGGGAATCTCCTGTGAGATCAATAAATCTTGTATACCTCTCTTCTTCATTCAAGAAGTTTTCATCTGAAAGCAACTTCTCGACAAGAACCATCCTATCATCACGCTGTAGCAACTTCAATGAAAGAGTCTTCCACACATCCCCCAACCCCTTCTGCTTTGCATATATCTGATAATCCATTATGTGCAATAACGTCCTGATGTTCATATCATCAGTCTGGTTCGTTGTATTCTCTGTCATGAATTGAAGAGCTTCCTTCCTCTCTTCAAATGAAAGACCCTTGTATTCTTTCTTAATTATCTGACCCAATATATGCAATAGTTCATTCCTCGGCACATCCACTCTAATCCTGTTGATACGCGAAAGCACAGCTTTCACGTGCGGACTGTCGTCATCCAGGAAATTCGTTATCACTATCATGCGCGCTTCGATCTCAATCGTTGAAGGCACATAGTCATCGAACTCATCCTTGAGCGGTTTTGTGGTCAAATAAGATACGACCCTTTGATTCGTAGAACCCACCGGCCATGTGGCGCCCTTTATGAAAGACAGTATTTTATCACTGTTCATGAAACCAGCACAATCATCAACAATCAATACTCGCTTGTCCTTATTCTTAAACAGCCACACATAGAATGCCGCAGGAGTGGTGAATGAATCAGTATATGCAACTTCATCAACACCACACTCTTTGAGACACTTGTTCAAAACCCGATATGTTTTACCAGTGCCGCCACGACCCTCAATAATCGTCCCGTACGATATCCCACCAATCACCATGTCCACATTTGCATCCATCTCTGAATACGCGTCACTCACCAAAGACCGATACGAATCATCCTTCACATCAGCCAGGGCCTTGAACACCTCATGCTCCTGATCACGTACGTCATGAATCTTCTGTCTCCGCTCTTCAGCCTTATCCACTTTTGAGTCTTCCACCTTGTTCACTTTCGCAAGCTTCTCTGCGACACGCCTTCTATGCTCTTCAACTTTTAGTTCATCTAATTGAGACGGCAAAAGCTCTTCAGATACCATGACGAATCACCAATGATATGAGAAACCAACTTATATTTAAAATGTTGTATCTGCTTTGAGACAGCGGCACCGTTCTCATCGCAAAGCGATTCGAACTCGCCGAGCCAGTTCTGAGACACTGACAGTTTCTCAAATATCGAAAATTCTCAATGCCCTTGAGATATCCACTGTATTCCAGACGACAAACACACGTCTCACTGAGTTCTCATATTCTCATGGCATATGTCTTTTATTTCAGAAGACATATTCATTTTCTTCTGTATTGAGACATCCATTCTCCAGTTCCCGTGACGCCTCACGGTGTGCGTCTTCAATCCACTCTCACCAACCACAACTTCTTTGCAGAACGCACACTCTATGAACTTGACAACTTTCGGCTCAGATCTCTTCTTTTCAACCCTATGAAACTCCCCCATATGCCTTCGCATCCCATTATATGTATTGAACTTTTGCCCACAGCACACCCATAAATCCAAATGTACACCTTATCGAATACTCTTTAACTGATCAATGAGTATAGACTTAACATCGCTCAACTTTAATTCATTTGCCTTTTCACGTATTCCGGATACTGTCGCACTGATATCCGTTTCTATGAACTTGAACCCCTGTACACGAACAAAATCTGCAAATCCATTCAGATACAAAGATTTCTCACCAGAAGAAAACAACTTGTCATATATTGGATAATCTTGACGAACGTTCAATATCTTCGACCTACACATACATCTCCACTCGACAAATCCATCTGTTTGCGACACTTGATGCACAAAATACTCCCCGCATTTCGCACAAATAGGCTCAAGCGCCATTACCGGTCCCGCATCCACGTCACTCAATTCAGCCGCCTCAATACATCTTTACCACTTTCAATCCGTTTGAAGATCCACGAACATAGTCAGGATCGAACAAATACACTCCAGCCTCTATCTCAAGCAATTCATCATCCAACACAAATGGACCCAAAGTCTGCTTGAACTGCACATCCCTCCAACCCACCTTCATAACCGCCTCATCCCTGGCACCACTCGTGAACGTCGTGTGGAGCGAAGCATAGCCCTTAGGAGGAGTCCCATCTGCAATGAAGAATATCTCATATAGCATACCAGAACACGCCACAGGGAACACGTGCAGCGCCCTATCGGGCCCTTCATGAGACTCTCCATTCATCACAGATACAATAAACAACACATCCCGCAAGCCGATCAATCCACTGGCTTTTGCCACATCCCCCTTCACATCCTTCCCTTCACTCCACTCCTTCGCGAGCAGCCTGAGACCCTCGTTTTTCATATCCTCGATATTCATCACACCACCTCAAAGCCCTCGAGAGATACTTCCTCCGAATACGCACAGTGAGAACACCGTGCGATGGCGTACAATCTCTCTTCAATCGCCGGTCGCTTTCCCTGGCGAGGAACCTTTATTTTGCGTGAAAACAGCTTCACAGACATCTGCATAGGCACCAGTGCACCATCTATACTATGCTTTTTACAGCACAATGCACACTTCCCAGGTTTCACTTCAACCCAATTCATTTCAGTCATATTCAACCTCCAAATCTTGATCTTTGTATTCCTGAACCTACAGGATTCTTTATCCTATTGTACACTGAAGGACCTAACACATACAACCCTCCTTGCATCATTGAACGAATGAGCATCTCTGCTATCTCTTTTTGTCTATCATCTTCTACAGGCATCAACTCCTCAGGCACATCGTAAACCTCCCACGCACGTATCCATGCCGCAACCACATATGATGCACGTATCGTCTCTGTTCTGAGCTCTGAATACCTTGTCAAAAACACCTTCAACCCCGCCTCATCCTCCGGCAACAACATCTCCTTGAACCATTGTGGATAACCGTCCATCGATGCAAACGCCTCCTCTAATATCCTCTTTCTCACTTCTCTTCGCCACTCTACAGGAACATCCACCCTTATTTTATTCAACTTGTCACGCGTATATAGCATCAAATGACGCACACACTCCATCCCCATGAACCCGCCGCCAGAAAACTGCATGAACCACGCATCCATCTTTCTAATCACATCAGCCAGATCAACCGACTTATCCACATCAGTCATCGTCTCACGCTCAGCCTTCACGAAACACTGCCTACGGAATGGTGCCTCCATCAGCATATACGCAGTACCGGTCGCTTCAATTATCGTCTTATCAGGATTATCAGCTTCGAAATATGCACACCTCATCTTCCCCTCTACAACCTTGTTCTTCGAAGAACCACTAATGAGCTTCCTCTGCAGAATCTCCATCTTCGATACATACGCGTTCTTCAACGTGACCGCCAATCCATCCTCGTGCTTCTTCAGCAATGCGAACTTTGAATACTCATCAACAAACAACACGTTCCTCTCCTTGAAAAACTTCGTCTCAGGGCCATCTTCCTTGTGCGATACACCCATACCCCCTCCACCGCTCGTCGTGGAATTCTCAACAGATCCACGCATGATATTCTTCGTCCAGTATTCAATCGCAGTACTTTTCCCGTCGCCAGAACGACCTATGAATTGCACGCAAAACTCTGGGCTCCCTTCAACCACATGGATCGTCCCAGCCAACAACCACGCAGTCACATAGTCTGGAAACACCTTCCTGTTCGTCGATACATCCCTGAGAGGACATAGATCTTCACTCCAACTCTTCACCTTCGCCAACGCATACCTTGCACCCTCAAACACTTCAGCTTCGAATGCAACATCTCCCAGTGCCAAATACTCACTCTCTTGTAATGAGCTCCGCCCACTCCTGCTCACCCCAATAC
>Ga0315284_10012647_pt1 | contig 12018 bp, 12 predicted proteins | sample YL17G09_16_MG_FD_203696 | JGI IMG/M metagenome (GOLD analysis project Ga0315284, IMG submission 203696) | Sediment microbial communities from Yellowstone Lake, YNP, Wyoming, USA - YL17G09_16 | ecosystem: Environmental > Aquatic > Freshwater > Lake > Sediment | place: USA: Wyoming | collected...
CTTTCGCTTCTGTATCATTTATTGTATACTGCCGCTCATCATAGTCAAACGCCACCGCATAACACCGCTCAATTTCTTTTCCGTCAAACTTAATTACAAATCCTCCATCCGCCATATCCCTCCCCCTTCCCTTATCAGCCCTTATTTATGTTCCTTTTGGACTCGCCCTTATTTTCTTACCCTTATACGCCCTTATTTACCCTTATCTACCCCTTTTTGACTCGACTCCTGCTTCCCCCTCGCCAATTCCTCCCTCGCCGCCGCGATCGTCCCGCCATACAACCCAAACCGCTTGGCGAGCTCCTTGTCCGGGATCGCGTCTATGTCTTCACCCTTCGACGCCAGATACGCCTTCGCTATTAGGTAGAACCTGGCCGGCGCGCCCATCCGCCCAGCGAGGATCGCACCGTCCACCGGAAACTGCTCGCCTCCGATCTTTGCCATGCGCACGCGTGCGTCCTTGCCATGGAAGAAAGTCACCTCTACGAGGCCGTAACTATTCTCGAGCCTTTTCAGGGACTTTATCGCCTGCCGCCGCAACGCCGTATCATCCCAGCCCCGCGGCAACCCCAGACTCAAAGCCATCGACTCAAGGTCTATAAACGCCTCCGCCTCCCCCGTCTTTTCTTGTAATGCCAAAAGGAGTAAATACAGATCCATCACCCGTTCATCGCTTCGGCTCACCATAAGCGGTAAATACCGCTTGTCGGTTACGAGCAAGGCCGGCATATTCACTTTAGAGGGCAGATCCTCGGCGTAGACAGGCGCATGGAGCTCCGCCTCCGTCTTCAGTTCCCCAAGCTCACGCGTCTTAAGCCGCGCTAGTTTCACCTCGGCAAGCCCGGGAGAATCTATAAGAGTAGCCGATTCGTAGTTGTCGCGAAGCGCAGATATCGACCAGTTAGTGCTACCATCCACAACATAGCGTGAGTCGACAACGATGAGCTTATCATGCAGCCTGCGGTGCGGCGCCAGCAGATGCACTACGCACCCGGCTGTTTCCAGTTTTTTAAGAACCTCGTTCTCACTTAAGCGAGCGCGCGGGTCACCGGAGCCCTTGAATTTGGTATTGAGGTAGAGCGTAACTGTAACACCGCGGTCACGCGCCTCGACCAGATCATTGAGGAGGAGTCGCATGGGGTTATTGCCCTGGGTGCCGAGACTCACCGAGTACATCGATACGACAATCGACTTCTTCGCGCCGTCGAGGAGCTTAATAACCGCGCCCTCATATGCGCGGTCAGAGATATCGGTAACGCGGGCAGGGGCCGATTCGTAAGCAGCACCGAAAATGGCTACCGTGAGAAGAAAAACTACTGCTAATATGGTTCGTTTCATCGTACCCTTATTTCCCCTTCTTGCCCCTTGTCATCCCTTATTTACCCTTTAGATATTGCTTATAATCATTCTCTACAAGCTTAGGTTTTTCGCCCAATTCAAGGCCTTCCTTTTCTGTAAAATTGACATACTTGGCAAATTGCCTTGCTATCAGGTCAAGGGTTTCGATACATTTTACGGCGTCCATCCCAAAGTCGCTCATTTTTCCGATCTCGTCTATCGGCACGCCTATCTGGGCAAAAACCTCTTGGCTAAAAGAAAGCTGATATCTTTTAAAGTCAACCGCTCCCTTGGACGCGTATTCTCTCTTTACCAGGCCCACTTGCTGCTCATTCGCGTCGTCCATACCTTCGCCAATCACATAACCGATCCAGCCCCACTTTTTCTTCTTCTCGGCTTCTCCTTCTTTCAAATTAGTAATATCCCTTCCGCAGCCAAACGATAATATACTGATCTTTTCTTTCGGATATCTCAGGTAATGCACAGCCTCGACCGCTGCCTGATAACAGGGATTGTTAAAACTGCCTATGCCGCCGTCTATATACCTGCCATTGGGCCGGAAATACGTGGGAGCGGACATGCTCGATTCTACGGCCTCCCTTAAAAGCATATTACCGAACGTCTTGTGCTTTTCAAAAAAGATAGTCTCGCCTCTTACTGTATCCTTTGCGGAGATCAATATATCTACAGGCAGGTCTTGAAGCACACAATCTTCGAAAAGTTCCCGGAAGATCTTCTTTGATCCTGATTTATTGTAAGTCCATTTTAACCATCTCGTCCATGGAGAGAATGTTTTTTTGAATATCTCTTTTCCGCGTTTTAAGTAGATATCGACTAAGTCCGAGGCCTTTATGCCCTTCGCCAGCGCTCCCGCAATAATAGCGCCTGTGCTTGTGCCCGCCATGAGACTGAATATCTCATTGCAGGGCTTGCCTTCGAGGCGCTCCAGCTTCTCCAGGCAGCGCGCTATGATGATGCCACGAATGCCGCCCCCGTCACAACTTAATACCATTTTTTTATTGTTTGGATTAATTACGGACATATTTGGGCGTCCCTTTGTGGGATGGCTTCGTAGGTACTTTTGCCATTATACTAACATGGTTAGCGACTATTTATTTTGCGAAAAATGGGCGCTGGGCCTAATTTTCTTTCTTCCTATAAAGCTTGGACCATTGATTTTATGCGCATCAGTTTGTCTATTCGTTTGGCCCAATACTAATCAAGATGTCACTTACTCCCTCGATCGGCTCATAATCCCTTGGCAAACCTGGTATGTTTATAACGTCTGACACTCCTTCAACATAATTAGCTTTAACTTCTAGTCCCGGTATTTTCATCAATTCTATAACTAAAGCCGTGTTAGTTTCATTCTGTTTAACGAATTGTATTGTTATGCCATTAGGTAGGGGTGGACCAGCAAGCCTTTGGAAAGGATGAACTTTGCGCCAACCAACTTGAATAAGAACTTTATCGAGTTCATTAACCAAGTTATTAACTTCCGCAGTGCCAGGATTATAATAAAATCTATAAGCAGCCTTTGGATGTTTTCTTAATTCCGTGATTATTGAATCTTCGAAAGATTTGATACTCCTTTTAGGCTTTTCTACATTATTAATGATAGTATGCGCTGTTTGTCCACCGCTTTGATTTTGAGATATTACAACATCTCCATTAACCTTATTGATAGAAATTGGTTCAACATTCTTTTTGTTTTCACGCATTTTGCCCTCCCATAAAAAGTTTATGCCAAAGTAACTCAGTATGCCTAACACGGCTAACACTGTCGCTGCAACAAAATACGATCTCTCCCAAAAAGATTTTTTCCTATCCTTTGATTGCTTATCAGCACTTCCCTCATGGGTAGTAATTCCACCCCGCTGATCTTTACTAATAACGACATTACCTTTCACTTCATTAATTTTTATCGCTGCCTTTTCTTTCTTGTTCACCAAGTCTCCTCTGCAGGAATACTTTCATAATAGAAAATAGGGTCAGTGACTATTTATTTTGTGAAAAATGGACGCTGTCCCTAATTTTCTATTTCACGAGCCCTTTCAGTTTTTTGTTTATGTCTTTAGATGGAACAAAGGCAAATTCTTTACCTTTCCTTTGAATCCTTGTTAAAAAACCATTCCGTTCTAGCTCCAGAAGATCTGCGCGCGCTGTTTCATACGAAACATTGTGAACATTTTTTTGGAATTTTATTGTATAAATTACCGCCGGATCAGAAACAGCATGAAATAGTAAATCGTACTGCCTATGATTTAAACCAGGATACTTTTTAATTAACAATGTGGTTTCCCGCAGCTCCTGCTGCTGCTTGGTCAAATAAGCATGAAGGCCTCTGATTGCTAAATTAACTGCTCTTAGATTAAACATTAAAAAATATGTCAGGTCCTGGCCATCTATCTCGGAATACAAATATGCACGCTTATATTGACCGGGGGCCCGTATCAATATACGGGAAATGGATAGATATTCAAACAGCCAATATTTATTCTTCAGCATATACCAATAAAAAAGCGCTCGGGAAGTCCTGCCGTTACCATCGACAAATGGATGTATATACGCAAGCCCGAAATGCAGCAATATTGCCTTAACAACTGGATGAACGAACGTTTCGCTCCGCTCTTCGTTGGCATAAGCGCATAGGGTTTTGATCCGCTCTTCTATCTCGGAGACAGGCGGCGGCTGGAATAATACTGTCCCATCTGCCCTATCCACTACTTCATTCTCTTCGCCTTCTTTTTTGAACCGGCCCACGGCAGTTTTATCCTCAAGAGTATCCTTTGTTATGGAAGCTTGTATTTCGATTATCAGCTCTTTCGATAATGGTTTATCAATATACTTCTTTATACTCTTTATAGTCAGATAGTTATTAAGGATCATCTGCTCAGCAGTAGTTGTGGGCTTTTTACCCAGCTTGAGCATTTCCTTTGCCTTTTTCCTTGTCGTAGCCGCACCCTCCAGCTGGCTTGAAGCTATTGCTTCTTCCATAATTGAACTTACCAGATAACGCTCATTTTCGCTCAGCCGAACACGCGGATCGTCAACAAGAATCTGACCACCGGCATTTTGATCTATCTCGTGTAAGATTTTTAGTACGCTATCCGGGAGCCAGTATCCAAACGGGCTGTTCTTAATATCTTTTAAGGGCGTTTTTCGAATCTGGGAATTTCGAGTAAGCTTTAGATAAGCCCAAGCGAGCTCTTTTGAAATAGCCGCCGGGATCTCGAGATATTTAAAAGTATCCCAATACAAATATTCCTCATTAGCCTTTTTAACCAAGGCGGAAAGCTCACTCACCGATATAGGGTCAGGTGTTAATAGTCGTTTTATCTCGGGCTCTGACAACTTGCCTAATTCTGGTGGATTTTCTGGTATCTTCATAACTATCTATCCTTTAAATTGTTATAGAATTACTAATTTAGTAGCTATTAGTAATTGGTTAGTAATTCAAAGTATACACTAAGAAATAACATAAGTCAAGTGAATTACTAATTTAGTATATATTAGTAATTGGTTAGTAATTCATGTTTTCCAGGTCACCCTATTTAGGGATAGCCTATTCATGGGCTAGCACTTTCTGGATCGTCTCCGGCGTTTGTTATGTTTAGTTCGAAACTCGCAGTTGTTTAATTTGCTGTTGTCTATCTTTCAAGAAATCAAAACTCCATCCCCAACCAATTACAACATCATTTTCCAAAACGATGGGAGTAAACTCATCGTCAGTCGTGTAGCCATCAGCCTGCCATTCGGTATAATAGAACAACACCTCTTTATTCGATGGATACATCTCTGTCTTATAGGGCTTCCCCATAAGAGTCACTACCTCAGCTCTTGTCATTCCTTTGTGAACTTGCTGCATTTTTTCTCGTCTTTCAGCCGCCGGAAGTCCACGAGTTACGGCTGCACACCCACAGCAAAATACCGCTAACATAGCACAAACCATAATACACTTTTTCATACGCTCCTCCTTTATTTTAGCAACGAAATCTCACGGCTTTATATATGGCTTCGCCATTTCGTTCCACGAATTGATAAATAAATAGAGATATATAGTTAGGTTCTATGCCTCAAAAAGTGCTTACAGAACCGCTAACATTAGCGTCAATATCACCGCTAACGCCCACTGAACCGTCAATAGAAACCGATCCCCGAATTGGTATAGCCCCTCGACGCCGTTCTTGATCTATTCGGACTTTGATAAGCAAGAAGTTATTAAGGACAAAGCAGGCGATCAAAAGCATAATGACAACCATTAGTATCTTCTTGGTGTCTTCCTTGCTCCAGCCTAATGATTTTATGAATTTAATTGCTTGCTGTAATTGCTTCTTCATTCTCGCACCTCCGTTATCACTTATTCATTTCTCCAACGATTATGGCACCAAGGTTCATATCATTTCTTCTATACTATGGCTTCCGCTCATTACTACTTTTATGCTGACCAGTTAAAAATTGCCTTAATAAAGCACCTGTTGCAACAGTATAGTTCTGTCCAGCCTTGGCACCGCCCTTAATCTCATCGCCATAAATAGTATCGAGGTCGTTTACTAATGACTTCCTCTCGTCAGAAGTAATTAACAGATAGCTACAATGACCTTCTTTATCCTCTTTAGGGTCTACGAGAGCCATGGTTACGAGCGGGGATGACTGGAATAAGGTATCAGCGATATATTCCTGCTTGGCAGTAATCCCGCTAACTTCACTCATCATCTTTCCCATATCAATATTTTTATTATTGGCATTAGCTGGGTTAGACAATACTTCATATACTTGCACTATATGTTGATAATTGGCTATCATGCCTTTATAGGATACTACCGTCGCTGATGCCACATTGCTCATGGCTTCATTTTTTGATTTAAGATATGGGTCAAGCTGGGCTACTAACGCCTGTACTTCCATTATCGCACGCTGGGCGTTCCTCATTATCGCCATGTCTTTTTTGAGTGAATCATTCCCAGCCTCTTTATAATCCTTTGTGCTTCTCTGCTCAATATCCCTTCTGATACCCAACCCATAAATATATGCCTTTGCAAATTCATTCTCTTGAGAATCCGCAAAGCTATATGCACTCGTGAAAATCAAAATGCTCGTTATGAATACCATTGATATTATCTTCATCCCGTATCTCCTTTATTTCAGCAACGAAATCATTGTTGCGTAAAAGTTTTCAAATGTCTCTTATTCGTTTCTATGTAGTCGCTTAAGTTATTACGATTATTTCCGACTCTTCCTATTCCGAGAACAAGAACAAATATAATACTTACGGCATAACCCATAAAGCTATTATTCGTATGAATAATGGGGACAGTTATATTTTTTACCCGCTTAAACAGAACCGTCCCCATTTAATTCTTGGGTTTAAAAAACACCAGTCGATAAGGAAGGTTTTTGAAGCTAAATCATGGACAACTTTTTCTGCATTATTCCCTTTGAGATAAAAATAATCTTTTGAAAAAGACGATTCCATGGCTGCCCGTTGGTTAGCTTATAAGTTTAGGCTCCATTTACCATATTACATATTATCAATGAAGTCCTTCATCGATTTAATTACTGTTAAAACTTTTCTATATGCGTCTATGAGGCTATTTAATTCTTCTGTCAGGCTTTTACAGGAGTATTCCAAATATATAAGGGGTAGGCCGTTTGCTCCTAATAGGTCTGAAGCTTTTTCCTCAATTTTCATATTTCGCATAGGAGAACTTTTACCATGTGATATTTCATTGCGATAATAGGCGACTTTTTCACGATTTTCTATCTGATTTTGTAGTTCGCTGAGGTAAGGATTTTTGCTGTATTTAGGGTTTTTTTGTAATGCAGAAATAGTTTGAGGAAAATATTGCATTTTGGCTTGCTTTTCTGGAAGGTTTGGGAAACACGCATACATAATGACCTTATTTATTCTCTCCCAGCACCTGTAAACACATTCTACCGAATTATATATATGATGCCAAAAATATATTTCAGGCATTTTTATATTGGGTACATCTTTTTCATGGAAAGCAATTCCTTGTGCGCCATTAATGAATTCACATTCTTGCATGGCAATTAACGTATGCCCTAAAGACAACTGCACCTGTGCCATGGTCCAAAATAACTCGGTAACAGTTTGCATGAAATCTTCCTCATCTAGCTTAAAATGGGCAGCAACTTTTTTGGACCATTCGTGAAGGTTTTCCATGGGAAGGTTTTTTGTTATGGCAGGAATTTTATATTTGCCAAATAGGCGATCAATTTCTTTTTGAATCGTATTAATATCTATACTCATATTTTTTCAGATAGATTTATCAAGAGTGTGAATTAAATCAAGAAACTTAGACCTGTCTGCAGGATCCAGTTGGCTCCTGAGGCCTTCATATTCTTTCTGGTGCTCATCTTTGAGTAATCTTGGGTACATCAAAATGCACCACTGTATATAAACAATCATATTGTTAGGTTTTTCTTTAGTCAAATCTATATATAGCCTTACAGCACTTAATAGGAAGAATATAGTTGATTCAGAATTAAATTCAATGGTTTCTTTTGGGTCTTTATCGGAATGTTTAAAGAAGTTCTGGGCTTTATTCAGTATTGCAAGATATTCTTTCTGATGCCCATCTTTAATATACAGCTCCGCATCTTTAATTCCCAATTCTACAACTTTTTCTGCTTTACCTAAACCTATTAAAACATCATAAGCCGCTGCGGTCAAAGTGTGGATTGAAACAGGATCTCCGCTTTTAAAAAATAGATTAATTGCAACATCAAGCTGCCGTTTAGCAGCGTCTAGTTTTGATATGTATATATTTGGCATAGACAAGCCTCTATCATGATTATATTTTCCCACTAAGCTTGATTAAATTGTTCATAATATTTTTAAACACGTATCGCAATTCATTTATTTTGCCTAAATGCTGCGCTGCGATAATCATTCCTTCGGTTTTTTTGCGGATTGTTTCCTCGACTCTGTTCTTAATTTCATTTGCGTCTGATACATTAGTATGGCCTCCGTATTTTACAAATAACATTTTATATAGAGCAAGGTCATTTTTCTTTATTAGAGCAGTAATAATAGTATCCGAGATATCACCGCCCGACAAATTGGCTATGTACCCTTTTTTAGTTTTTAACTGCTCATTTACATCTCTCAATGCTTTTCGTGCCGACAGTTGTTGTGTAATTCTGTTTTCCAGCTGAGAAATCGCTTGTTCATTCACATGCTTTTCCATTGCTTTTAATAAACTTCCACGGTTATTGTTTTCTGGAGAATGAAAAGCCTTGCTATCTGCTATGCAAGCCCACGGAATATTTGACTGAATGCATAACTCTATATAAGGCACAAACCCATCACTCGCTACCTCTATTATGCTAATGCCGTGGTTAAAAGTTGCATTCTTTTCTAACGAGTCAATAGCAGTAAATGCTCTTCGGTCATAAGGTCCTTCCACAAATAGTACGCCTTTAGCAAATAGTATTTCGGTCTTTTGTCTGTTTAAAAAAATGTTATTCTCTATTTTTTGTACTATGGAGGGGTCAGAGGGCATGATTTTGACTATTTTGGTGTATTTATTATCTTTTCGTGCTACAAGTATATTTTTTGGTTGCACAAAATTTGTTAAATAATGCGAGTGGGTAACTATTATTATTTGAAGCGTCTTCTTTGACCCCAGCTTATCACACTCGTGAATAATTTCTCGAATAAGATTGGGATGCATATGTATTTCCGGTTCTTCTATCCCAACGATGTGGTGCCGCCCTCTCTTTAAAAATAACGAAATAATAATCTTACTTATCATTCCCTGGCCGTGACTTTTAAGCTGTACAGGGATATCATCCTTAACAATCGTAAAATCAAAATCTATTATATTTAATACTTCTTCGCTTTTGAGAATAGGATTGATGGTGACTTTTTGAGCTAGCGCAGCTTTTCTAAAAAGCGATTCTTGGTTTTTTACCTTTCCCTTAACAACATGAGTAAATCTTTTTAAGGCTTGCGTTATTACACTGCTTTTCTCAATGGGTAATTTTTTGAGTTCATTCAAATAATTGACATCTCTAATAGAGGGTGTAATAAAACACTTTATTTTAGATAGCAGCGCAGGAACCTCATCTTTATGGACACGCCTATCATTTAGCTTGTAGCCTTTAACGTGAGTTTCCTTATCATGGCCGGAAGCTGTGCAGGTAATAACGAATGGGTCGTCGCCTCTTGTATTATATTTACGTTTATGGAATTTCTTCGGCAAAAATTTGGTTTTGTTGGTAAATTTAAGCTTGATAGTAATCTGAGAGGATTTTTTATCTACTATCTTTCCTGTTCTTGACCTAGATTTTCTTATATTAAAATCTTCTTTAGCTATATTTTCTGCGGACGGGTCAAGCACAAAGTGTACAGCTTTTAATATATTTGACTTCCCAGTATCATTTTCTCCAACTATAACCGTAATCCTTTGGAGCTCTATTTTTTGAAAGCTTTCTTGGCTAAAGGATCTAAATCCTTTTATTTCGATAGACTCTAACATCGCTTAACCTTTTTATTTTTTACTGCGCCATTTTTGTGCTATTACTTCCAAGAATACTGCTATTTTTCAAAACATGCAAGATAAATAAAATAGCCCACAACTGGCTATATCTCCAGTCAGTTATGGCTACGTAATCGATTTATAGCCAGTTATTATTTTGATATGGCGGGGACGGCGGGGAAGAAGTACAGGAAATGATAACTATCTGCAAATAAATGAGTTATGAAAATTGAAAAATCGATTGTGACAATTTTGCGCCGCTACAGTCGCCGTTTATGATATACTATCCTCATGAGTAAAATAACGATGCCTAAAAATAGCGCGCTTCTAGGAGAAATTGAAGCCGCATTAAAGATTTATTACGAAGAAAACGACTGGCTTTCAAATGATGTATACAAAAACCGATTAAAGGAGATTATCGGCGATCAACAGTATGCATCTTCATATACAAAAAAAACTCAAATTCTGTCATATTTCGGATTTGTGGTCTGGGAAGATCCCTCAGATAATAGGTCTAAAAGAAGGATTACGGCAAGCGGAAGAGAGTTCTATCTAAATATAATGAATAAGAATGCAGGTGAAATACAAAAAAATCTTCTGGATTCTATAGAAAAAAATATATTTGGCAGGGACGTTTGCGGTTGCCCGAGCTCCAATTCAAATGTAGAACCTCCGGCATTATGCATAAGGGCGATACTCGATCTTGGTTACATTACATATTCCGAATTCGCATTTCTACTATGGAATTTAGCGGATGAAGGCGAGGATTACAATAAATCTATAAATATTATTAAGCAAGCTAGACAAAAAAGCCTATCGCTCAAAATACCACCCGAGGCGAGACAATACACAGATGCTAAGCCAATCATGGCATTGGTGAGGTGGGGGTTTTTAAGCGAGGTCCCGGGTCGAAACAAGCATATAACGCTAAACAAAGATGTATTAGCCAATCACAAAGAGCGACTTTTAAAGCTCAATATATATAATGATGGTAAAAAACCGAGAGAAGAAAAATTCACGATTGATGCCACTCAAGTTAATGCTATTGAGGATTTATACGATTACGTAGACGAGCAACACAATGAGACGATACAGGGTGCCACAACCTTGGGAGAAGACTCAGAAATTCTACATAATCTCAATAACCGAAAACCAGAAAGCATATATACCAAGAACGGAAAAAAATATAAGACCGACCCTAGACTCATAAAAACTGCAAATTGCATAAATAAATATAGTTGTGCGATTAATCGATCCCATGAAACTTTTAAATTGAATTCTTTAATCAATTACATCGAAGGACATCACATTATACCAATGAAAGCACAAAGGGATTTTGCGATTAATCTTGATCGAATAGAAAATATAGCGTCTTTATGCCCTACCTGCCATAAGGCAATACATTTTGCGGCTTCCGAATACAAGCAGGAGCTACTTAAAATAATATATACTGATAACAGAAAATCAATTCTTACTAAGGTAGGGATTGGTATTTCTTTGGAAGAATTAAATAGAAAGTACTACAAGTAAACCTATATTAATCTTAATAATTCAAGCATTAAAGATTTAACTAAATTAGGCGGAATACCTTCTCCGATCGCCCTTCTTATCAGAGTTTCGCTTGCCCAGTCAGGAATATTCCAATTTACGGGTATTGATGATACAATAAGCAATTCATAAATTGATAAAACCCGTGGGTCCGAATAAAGAGTAGCTCCATTATTTGATTTAATAGCCCTGCCTGGATGAACGCAACAAAGAGACGAAATAACCCCGTTATTCTGGATTACAGTTCGGCACGGCTTATTCCAAGCTAGTCGCCTATAATGGTTATGATGGCCGATAATACGCTTACCTTCCGCTTTTTGTGGGTAGTAAACGGGGTTATCGAATGCCGTCTTGCCTGCAGGCGTATGAATCATCCACTGAGCTTGCTTCCATGAATGCGTAGGTGGGTAATGCCACTTTGAAACTTTTAATCCCGCCCGCTTTTTCTTTAAAAAATTAGGAAACTTCTTTAACGTAAAATCCAACCCTTCTCTAAGATAAGGGTCTAGTGATGGTAAGTGCCCAATAGCTTGTTCAAGCGTTATTTCCTTCTTCTTCGCAGGGGGACTCCATTTAATGTTTTTGTTCTTTTTAACCAATAAGTTGATGTTTCTCTATCTCATTT
>Ga0315284_10012649_pt1 | contig 12017 bp, 10 predicted proteins | sample YL17G09_16_MG_FD_203696 | JGI IMG/M metagenome (GOLD analysis project Ga0315284, IMG submission 203696) | Sediment microbial communities from Yellowstone Lake, YNP, Wyoming, USA - YL17G09_16 | ecosystem: Environmental > Aquatic > Freshwater > Lake > Sediment | place: USA: Wyoming | collected...
CCCGGTTCCAACGGCCGATGCCATTCACATATTTGGTCACAGGCAGGTAGGGATTGTAGTATTTTCCGTCGGCCGTGATCAGATCATATAAGGATCCCATGGTGCGGTTTCCCCCGACACCCTCCTTGGCATCCGGATGCTTGTTATCATCCAATATCTGAAATTCGCATCCGATGGCCGATCCTTCTCCCTTGTTGAGCCCGGTGTTTACGAAGTACTTAATACCGCTGTTGGCACCTTCAGTGACGGCAAAATCCACTTCCAGTATAAAATTGCTGTACAACCTGGTGGTGACAATATCCCCACCATTGGCTGATTCACCGCCTGCAGATTTCACAGTTGACAATACACCGTCCTTGATAACCCAGCCTTTTTCGGGAAATTTGTCAGATTTGATTCCCCTCCAACCTGCCGTGGTAACGCCATCCCAAAGCAGTTTCCAACCCTGTTGCATTTCTCTTTCTGTAAGCTTGTTTTTCAAATAGCTGACTTCAGGAATATTAACCTTGCTTATCTTTTCAAAATCGGCGGCTGTTGCCTCTTTAATTTGAATGTTTTTCCATTGAATCTGTCTGCCTGCCAGGTCGGTATCGCTGATGGCATGAACCTGCAAGGCAATAAATCCGGTTTCCACAACATCTTCCACAAGATTCGCACAGGGAATATCGTTGATCCAGGTAATGATGTGGTTATCAAAAGCCAATACCCTGAATTTGTTCCACTCCCCATTTTTATAGGCGCTCTTGGCTGCCGGATTATATTCCAGAGGATACCGCCAGCCTTTACGGGCTTCATCGTAAAGCCCCCCCGACCAGGCTCTTTTGGAATCATCACACTCAACCTGCAGTCCATGAACCCTTCCATTCTCATAATCGGGTAAACTGTGACTGCGTATCTGTACTCCCGAATTAAGGTCTTTGTCCATTTTCATCTCGTATTCCAGGATGAAATTGATGTATTCTACGCTGGTCGTGAGAAAGGTATTGGAAGTATTCAATGCGGAAATCCCTTTAATACAGTCGTTTTCCACAACATATTCGGCAGTACCGTTCAGCTTCTTCCACCCCTCAATGGTTTTCCCGTTGAACAGTGAGTTCCAGCCCTCATCCTGGGCAGGAATACTACCCGTGGTTAATATAGGTATCAGCATCAGCAGCAATATTTTGTTTTTCATAAATCAGGTGTTAGTATATTATTTTACTTGAATTTCTGCTGTTCAGGATATTAAAACTGAAAATAGTTCCTGGCATTGTAGTAGCAAATATCCTCGACAAACTTACCCAGCCAGGTTCTATCATCGGGCAATTCGCCGTTTTCCACATCCTTTCCGATCAGGTTGCATAAAACCCTCCGGAAATATTCGTGCCTGGGAAAGGAAAGTAAACTGCGTGAATCGGTAAGCATTCCAACAAAACGACCAAGCAATCCGAGATTTGAAAGTGCGTTCAGTTGCTTCTTCATGCCGTCTTTCTGATCAAGAAACCACCATCCCGAACCCCATTGGATCTTTCCCGGCACCGATCCATCCTGGAAATTACCAATCATGGTAGCCATCACCTCATTATCGGCAGGATTCATATTGTACAAAATTGTTTTTGCCAGTTTGTTTTCCTGATCCAGCCGGTCGAGAAACCTTGACATGGGCAGCGCAATGGCAAAATCACCAATGGAATCAAATCCTCCATCGGGGCCATAGGTGTTGAATAGTCTGGTATTGTTATTACGCAGTGCCCCAATATGATACTGTTGTGTCCAGCCCTTTTCGTAATCCATGACCGCCAGATCATAGAGTATCGCCGACCTGAATCTGGAAATTTCAGCCGGAGTAAGTTCATTACCCTTCCTGACCTTGTTAAAAATAGCATATATTTCAGTCAGGGTGTATTTCTCGGCATAAAAAATTTCCAATCCGTGATCCGATAAGCGGCATCCGGAAATATGGAAAAAGTCATGCCTTTTTTTCAGGGCATCCAGCAACAGACTGTAGCTGGCAACATCAATACCTGATACTGCTGCCAGTCTGTCAATATATTCATTAAATCCGGATGCATTATTGACCATCAGCAATTTATCAGGCCTCCAGGCAGGGATTACCCTTACAACCATCTGGTTTCTTCGTATTTTATCATGATGTTCAAGAGCATCCACCGGATCATCGGTGGTACAAACTATTTCAACATTCATTTTCTTTAGTAATCCAATGGGCCTGTAATCATCCTGCTGCAGCATGGCGCAAGTTTTTTCAAAAATTGCCCTGGCTGTTTCAGTCCCTAAAAGCATATCAATATTGAAATACCGCCGAAGTTCAAGGTGAGTCCAGTGATAAAGGGGATTCCGAAGGGTATGAGGGACTGTTTCTGCCCATTTTTCAAATTTGTCCCAGTCTGATGCATTACCCGAACAATAATGCTCGCTGATCCCGTTGGCACGCATTGCCCGCCATTTGTAATGATCGCCTTGGAGCCAGGCCTGGGTAAGGTTTCCAAAGTTTTCATTTTTTGCAATCTGCAAAGGTGAAAGATGACAGTGGTAATCAATTATGGGCATTCTGGCCGCGTGCTCATGGTAAAGATATTCTGCTGTTTTTGTCTTCAGCAGGAAATTCTCGTCCAAAAATTTTTTCATATTTTGATTGACATAATTCAACAACTATTGTTATAAATCTTCAACGCGTTTCATTTTGGGTATAATCAAATGCATGACTAACCAGGCCGCAATATATGCAAGTCCGCAAACAATGAACATAAGGCCATATCCGGCTTCAATTTTTTCAAGTGCAGCAAAATGTTTCAAAAGAAGACCAGCTGCCCATGCTATCAATATGCCTCCAAAAGCGCCAGCCATACCTCCTATTCCTGTAACTGAAGCAACAGCTTTTTTAGGAAACATATCCGAGACAGTAGTGAATATGTTTGCCGACCAGGCCTGATGAGCTGCACATGCAACACCAATAGTAAGCACAGCATACCAGGTATTAATCTGGCCTAACCTGCTGGCGAATAATACAGACAGGGGAAATAAAGCATAAATAAACATAGACAATTTGCGAGCTTTATAGGTTGCCATACCATTATTAATAAGCTTTTTAGGCACCCAACCACCGTATACCGAACCAAAAGTAGAAATAGTATAAACCACAGCCACTGCCAAAGGCCAGATAATTATGCCCCGGATATCAGATGTATTGCCTTTGAAGTCAGGATTTAATGCCAGAAATTCTGAAATCTTCCGTGTATTTTCACCATTCAGGAAAGCCGGTAACCAGAATAAATAAAACCACCATATCGGATCAGTCAAAAACTTACCAAAAAAGAATGCCCAGGTCTGGCGATAGGTCAAAAGTTTTACCCACGATACTTTTACTTTCTCAGCAGTAACTTCTGAATCCTTTTGCTCATCTATATCGCTGTGGATATAATCGTATTCAGCCTTAGACAAAATACCCGCTTTGAGTTTTTCAACCGGTGAGGCATACGTTCGATACCAAAAAAACAACCAGATTAAACCTATAGCCCCAGTCAGGACAAAAGCCCATTGCCATCCCCAGTGCATGGCAATCCAGGGGACAGTTAACGGTGCTACTATTGCGCCAATATTGGCGCCTGAGTTATAAATACCTGTCGCATAAGCTCTTTCTTTCTTAGGGAACCATTCCGCCATTGTTTTATTTGCTGCCGGAAAGTTACCTGCTTCGGTTAAACCTAAAGCAGCACGCCAGAAACCAAATGTAAAAGTTGTATAAGCAAAAGCATGCCCAATTGCAGCAATACTCCATCCTAAAAGTGAGAAAGCATACCCTCTTTTTGTACCGATCCAGTCAACCAATCTTCCCGCAAGAGTTAATCCTATGGCATAAGCAATCTGAAAACTCATAACCACATAAGAATAGAATAACTCCTGATTAGCTTTGTCGACGCCAAAAACTCCTTTATCAGCGAGTGTTGATTTCAAAAGGCCCAATACATTCCGATCAAGGTAGTTAACTGTGGTGGCAAAAAAAACAAGTGCACAGATGGTCCAACGGTACTGGCCGATTTGCCGGGATGTTGTGGTCATGGTATTGTTTATTCGTGTAATATTTTGGACTGGTTTTTTAAGAATCAACATATTGTTTAGAAGTTCAGAGGTTCAGCGTTCAGTTCAGTTTGTCAAATTTACTCTTACAGGCCCACAGTCCGATGGCAGGGTTTGAGATGTAAAAGATCTCTTCACCGTCTGCCATGTTATTAAATCCCTCCTTTAATTTCTCCGGATTGTATTTCTTAAGCATATCCTTTAGCGGAGCATACCCGAAATTTGCCGACTCAATCTCCTTCCTTGTCAGATAACCCGGGCAATAGGTGATCGAGAATCTGCCTTCTGAACTCCCATGAATTAGATGAGCGGCTGCACTCAGGTTTTCGCTCAGGTCTTTATTATCTTTTAGTTTACTTAGTGTCTCTTGCGTACCAAAGTATCCATATTTCCTGATCAGCCGGTCGATTTCCGGGTCCTCGCCGAATTCCTTTATGCCGGGAGCCAGGACTATGAGTTCCCCAACATCGGCGATCGCCATGCGTGTACGATAAATGCTCTTATTCCCAAGCCAGGTACTCTTAAACTCCGATGGATGAAGATATACAACCACCTTTTTCAGAGGTTTATCGAGCAGGGTGAAATTTACTTTTAAAGACAATTCTGCAGCATGGGTGAACACCTGCTCATCGTCACCTATAAAAAGTCCGCGAATTACGAGCTGTCCCCGCTCATCCCGACCTACAACCGTATGCACATACACAACAGGAAGTTCGGTGATGAAATGTTCCGAAGCGTAATTCAACAGTCTGCGCACCGGGTTATCAGCTCTCCCCATCAGGCGTTCCATACCATAAACCGCACCCACAAAGTGACTTTTATTGATTCCCTCCGAACCTCCTGTTCCCACGAAAAGATTTTTATTGTAATTGGCCATGCCGACCACTTCATGAGGAACCACCTGCCCAATTGAAAGTATTAGGTCATGTCCTCCCTGATATACCAATTTGTTCAATTGCGCGGGCCAATCGTATGAAAGGGCATTATCGGTAATCTCAGCCACAAATTTGCCGGGAACCCTGCCTACCGTCAGCACATCATTATGCCAATCGTGCACCCTGAAGATTTCATGGGGGATACCCGGGAACATAGCATTTATTTGTGCAGGGGTCATTGGCGAATGGGTTCCCAGGGCCGGCAAAATATCTGTCAGCCTTCCCTGATAGTAATCATTTACAAGGGTCGTCAGCTCCCCTGCCCTTGAATGAAAGCGGGTATAATCAGGAGGAATGGCCAATACCCTGCTTCGCTTTCCCAACTTATTCAAAGCGCTGAAGAGTCCCTCTCTCAAATCGCCGGCCGAGAGTACCATATTTTCGGATCCGCGTTGATAATAAATCATATCGTTGTAGTATTCAGATCATACCCCCCCATAAGCACTGTAACCTCCATCCACAGGTAAAACCACTCCGGTAATAAAAGATGACAGTCCCGATAACAGAAAAAGAACCGCCCCCTGCAGATCCTCGGGCTGTCCGTATTTCCCAACCGGGGTATTCGCCATGATTTTCTCACCTCGTGCAGTTGGTTTACCTGTTTTCTCATCCACCAGGAGAAAACGGTTTTGGTTGGTAAGAAAGAATCCCGGTGCTATTGCATTGACCCTGACCCCTGTTTTGGCAAGGTGTACAGCCAGCCATTGGGTGAAATTATTCACCGATGCCTTGGCTGCCGAATAGGCCGGTATTTTGGTGAGCGGCCTGAATGAATTCATGGATGAGATGTTGAGGATAACTCCCTCGCCCCGCCGAATCATATCCAGGGCGAAAACCATGGTCGGCAATAAAGTGCCCGAAAAATTCAGGGCAAATACCTTATCAAAACCTGCCAGATCTAATCCAAAGAAGGTATCCTCAACTCTGATCTCTCCATCTTTGGCTATTTGCTCAATCTTTGTTGTGGCATCGGGAGAATTTCCTCCAGCACCATTGATCAGGAAATCGATTTTCCCCAGTTTTTCCAGGATGACCTTTTTAACCTGATTCAGGGATTCTTTATCAAGCACATTGGCCTGTAAACCGAGACACAAAGTGCCATACTTTTCAGAAAGACTTTGGGCCAGTTCCTGTGCAGCAGAAAGGTTTATATCGATGATGGCTGTTATTATTCCATTTGCTGCCAGGGCTTCACAAATGGCTTTGCCAATAATACCAGCCCCTCCTGTAATGACACATACTTTCCCCTTTAAGTCAGAAAAACCAAGCTTTTTCATGTATTGTGCGGATTGTTTATATTCTTATAATACCCTGTATTTTCTCTTACAATAATATCAATTAAAATAATATTTTAATAATGTAAAAAACAGCGGAAAATTCACGGGGGAATTCTAATTCCCATTATTCAACAATCAGCTTAGGTGCCCGGACCTCAGGGTGATTGGCGATAAATAACAAATAAATGCCCTTCTGCAAATCGTCAAGGGGAATATTAAGCTCCTCAGGATTAATCTGTAAACTGGAGACAACTCGTCCGGTCAGATCTGCAATGATTACCTTTTCAGGCTTGTTAATTCCTGATAATATCAAATACTGTCTGTTATTGTTGTATTGAATAATTATTGATACTGCTCTTTCAGTCGAACTCGCCTCCATTCCTGTTGCTCCGGATACCGTAAAGAGCGATGGCTCTGACCTGGTAACGGCATTCCTGTCATCAAAAGCTAACGCCGTAACCGAATTTTCACCGGCAGAAATTGCAGTATAATAAACAGAATAGGGTGCAGTAGTGTCGGCTCCTATAAAAACATCATTGAGGTAAAATGCAACTTTTTTTATCGAACCATACTCATCAAATGCATTGGCCTCAATATTTATTAGACCTGGTGACAGGACCGACCCGTTTAATGGAGATACAATACTTACGACTGGCAGGTAATTGACGGGAATTTGATCGTTAAAAAAAACAGACGAACTAATGGCTTGATCTCCGTCCTGTTGATAAACCCTGATATAAAAATAATCACCAGGGCTGGCTTCAATTAAAAAAGGTATTGCCGGATTTGCTTCCTCCAGAATATAAGTTTCCTGGATCATTCCGTTGCGGAGCAATTCAACTTTTGTAAAAAATTCATTGCCCGCGTCATGCAATCTTATTTCACCATTGTATGAACCTGAATGCAACAGGCTTCCCATTTCCTGACCCTGTATTTTAAATGAAATTTCCAGGTTTCTGTCAAGGGTTGAATAAAATCTTCTTGATTTCAGGGCCTCCCAAATGGAATTGCGGGTCAAATCACTTGCCAGAACAGCCATCTTAGATTCCATTGAGCCCCAGGTTCCACTTTCGTTATCTTCCGATCCGCTGGCTCCGATCCTCCATCCCCTTATCAAGGCTTCGTCATAGTATGATAGCCCATTATCATTAGTATAATATCCATTATTGTAATAGTACCTGTCAAATTTATAATTTTCATTCCACAACTCCATCCCGACAAACTTACTGGATGGTGTATTCCTAAAATGATTAAATTCGGACCCGGAGCTATTATAATCTCCCGGATGATTAAAGAATACCAAACAATCCCGTGTATTTACCCAGTTGATGAGTTTCGTAAATGTGTTGGTGTTTAATGAAATTGCAGAACTATAATTATTGGTGCCCACCACGATAACATGTCCATATATAGGGCTTGACCATTCAAATCCCCAGAAAGTGACAAAAACCCCATCTTCATTATTGAGGTTGGCATTGCTTTTCATCGAATTCCATTCTGACAAGGTCATCATTTCAGCGTGATCCGATAAACCGAAGAAATCGTAATGAGAGGTCTTCTTTGCAACACTATAGGCAGTAGAAACTGACCCCTTACCGTCGGAGATATCGCAATGGTTGTGAAGGGTGCCATAATAAACATTAAAGCCTCCGATATGGCCGTTTTGTGCTATTACAGTGAATGATGCGGAAATAAGAAAAAGCAAAAGAAATTTTCGCATACTACAATTAAATTTCCCTGCCTGTTTCTTCAGGCATTTATCCGGGTGGCTATTTGTCAGCTGACCCATTTCCGAAATCTATGCAAAAATTTACCAGCAAACAATTATATTAGCCTCAAAATACTCGGATTAATAACCTTGGGAAATGAATTCATCTCCGTCCCACAAATTGTTCAACATTTTTGTTATTGTTGCCGCACTGGGCTATTTTGTGGACATTTATGACCTGATCATTTTTGGTATTGTCAAAAATCCCAGCCTGATTGATCTTGGACTCACCAATAGCACGGATTTATTCAACACAGGAAACTCTATTTTAAGCATGCAAATGGCCGGTATGCTGATAGGAGGAATTGTATGGGGCGTGCTGGGTGATAAAAAAGGGCGCTTGTCCATCCTTTTCATGACCATTTTGTTATATTCAATCGCTAATATCGCCAATGGTTTCGTTACCAGCATTCAGCAATATGCCTGGCTACGGTTCATTGCAGGGTTCGGGCTTTCGGGCGAATTTGGCCTGGGTGTAACATTGGTTTCCGAAGTGATGTCGAAGGAAAAAAGAGGCCTGGGAGCCAGCATAGTATCAGGGATAGGTATCTTAGGTGCCGTTCTGGCATACGCGGTAGCAGAAAGATTTAGCTGGCGCATGGCTTATTGGGCAGGCGGGGGTTTGGGACTGGTATTGTTGTTCCTGCGTATTGCCGTTTTTGAATCAGGGATGTACGAAAAAACAAAGACGCAGAATGTCAGTAAAGGCAATTTCCTGGCATTGTTTACCAATAAAACACGTTTCAGGAAATTCCTCTTTTGTACTTTGCTGGCGCTACCTACCTGGTACACGGTGAGCGTGCTCACTATTAATGCACCTTCTTTTGCACAGGATGCACTAAGGATCTCAGGCACTGTAAAAGGATCTACTGCTGTGATGTTGCATTATATCGGTGCTGCCATCGGAAGCTTCCTGTTCGGGTATCTTTCCATGATCTTTAAATCAAGAAAAAAGGCCATCATACTGGCCACGTCGAGCATTGCTGTTTTCACCGCTATTTATTTCTCGCTGTTTGGCGCCTCTTCCACCATGTTTTATTTGGTTTTGCTCATATTGGGCATCCCCATGGGCGGTTTATGGGCAATTTTTGTGGCAGCCGCATCAGAACAATTCGGCACCAATATCCGGGCAACTGTTACCACCACAGCTCCGAATTTTGTAAGGGGAGCGACCATTTTAATCACTTTTCTCCTGGGTATACTCACACCGGTTGTAGGACTGTGGTCATCAGGGGTGATTGTCGGGGTGATCTTTATAGGAATTGCCTTTTGGTCAGTATTTCTTACAGAAGAGACCTATGGGAAAGAATTGGATTATGTGGAGGCAATTGAATAGCCTACAGCAATTGCTGCAAAATATAACATGGCTGTTTTAGGCCTTAAAATATAGAATTTGACAAAACTTCTACTTATCCAGTTTGACATGAACGGCTTTAGGCCCCTTATGACCCATTTCAATTTCGAAGGTCACTTTGTTGTTTTCAGAGATTGACTCCACAAAATCATTGATATGCACAAAAACACTTTGTTGATTGCCCAGATCCCGGATAAATCCATAACCCTTGGATTCATTAAAAAAGGATAATATCCCTTTTCTTACCGGATTTTCCGGTGGTTCTGAACTGCGTTTGGGAACGCTGATCTCAATGTCTTCAACTTTTACCTTTTGCCTGCTGCTGAGATCAGGAGGAGTAGACGTGATTCTGCCATTCTCATCAACATAGGCTATCATGTCATCGAGGCTTTTGCCCTCTTTGGCATTTTCTCTTCTTTCGAGCCGTTTCTTCTCTTTATCTTTTCTCTTTTTTTCCTTTTTGTTCCGAACTTCCTTTTTATTGTATGTCTCTTGTGATCTTCCCATAGATAATTTTATACTTTATTGGTTTATAATATGAATGTGTAAAGGATTATCAGTACTGCTCAATCAATGAATTATTTTCCCTCAGAAGGCTTCTCATTTTATATAACCCGCTGCTTCTGATCTGTCTGACCCTTTCGGTTGACATATCAAATTTAATGGCAATATCATGGAGCGTTTGAGAGGGCGTATTGTCCAAGCCGAAAGACAAGGTGAGTATGGATGCCTCACGATGGCTAAGTTTATCAAGTGCGCGGTTAATATTGGTTACCAATGATTCATTAATTACTTTGTTGTCGGGTGAAGGAATGCTTTCACATTGAACCATATCATAGAGGGTAAAGTCTCCGCCTTCATTCTGGGATAAAGGGCTATCGAAGGATAACTGTCTTTTCTTAATGTCATTCGCAATGGATACTTCACCTTCACTTAAATCAAGGTAATCTGCAATTTCTTTGTCAGAAGGTTCTCTTTCCAGTTCCTGTTCAAGAAAAGGAATAGCCCTGGATATTTTATTGATGGAAGAAAGCCTGTTTAATGGTAGCCGGACAATTCTGGTTTGCTCTGAAATGGCCTGAATGATGGATTGCCGTATCCACCAAACAGCATAAGAAATGAATTTGAAACCCCTGGTCTCATCAAATCTTCCTGCCGCTTTCACCAATCCCACGTTCCCTTCATTGATCAGATCGGAAAATGATAATCCCTGATGTTGGAATTGTTTTGCTACAGAAACAACAAATCGCAGGTTAGCCAATACAAGTTTTTCAAGAGCGTCCTGATCCCCCCGGTGGATACGCCTTGCCAAATCGACTTCCTCTTCAAGTGTAATTAATTCATATTTATTAATCTCCTGAAAATAACGATTTATGGAGTTTTCGTCCCGCTGGGTAATTTGCTTTGTGATTCTTAACTGGCGCATACTGCTTCTAATAAGGATTCTGTTCTGCTGTTACCTGACATTCGATATTAATTAGCCGATTTAACATTGTAGGCCACCAAGCCCTTTTCTCCCTGTTTGGTATCAAAAACCACCTCCTGATCGGGCTGAAGTCCGGCAAAAGAACTATACAAGCCTGACCGGTGAACAAAAATATCTTCTCCACTCTCGGTTTCAATGAACCCAAACCCTTTGATCTCATTATACCATTTTACTTTTCCTTTGCTCATAATTGCAGTATTATTTAAAAAAACTTTCCTTTTTCGGCTTGGCCTCAGTTACAGTCATATCCCTGTTTTTCAGATTTGTACCGTTCAATGTATTGATCGCTTCGCTGGCCTCTGAATTGTCTTCCATAGTAACAAATCCAAATCCTTTGCTTCTGCCACTGTATTTGTCCGTTATAATCTTTACCGAACTAACCGCGCCGAATTTTTCAAAAGCTCTGGTCAGGTCGTTTTCACTAACCATAAAATCAAGATTTCCGATATAGATATTCATAATTTGGTGTATTTTAAGCGTTCCATTGTATAATTAAAAGCGCAGCAATTAAGAATTGGCTGATAATTATTCCTTAAAAAGGGATTCAAAAAGGTGAGCCGGGAAGGACTAAATGAAAAGAAAAATTAGTCAAATTGAGCGCAAGTTCTCAAATCTTTATTTCGTGTAAAGTTACGATTATTCTTGTCAAATTATTGATTCTTTGTTTTTTTATCTTTGGTGATCCATATAACATTTGGACACAGAACAGGTCCGGATCAACAAAACTTGGATTTACCTATTAAAAGATATGAAAAGGGCTATAATTAAAATTCTGATTCTGATTCCTGGTTTTGTATTGCTTTCGGCAACCTGTAAAAATCAGAAGAATTACAGCAAAATTAACTTTGATGCATCATCCAGCAAGTTATCTGACGATTCATTACTTACCCTCACGGAATACCGCACATTTCAATATTTCTGGGACGGCGCTGAACCCAGTTCAGGTATGGCACGCGAGCGTTTCCATGCTGACGGAGTTTACCCCGAGAACGACATGAATGTTGTAACCACAGGGGGTACAGGTTTTGGTCTGATGGCAATCCTTGTAGGCATGGAAAGAGGCTTCATCACCCGGGAAGAGGGATTTGGACGCCTCAGACATATAGTTGAATTCCTTAATACT
>Ga0315284_10012650_pt1 | contig 12017 bp, 15 predicted proteins | sample YL17G09_16_MG_FD_203696 | JGI IMG/M metagenome (GOLD analysis project Ga0315284, IMG submission 203696) | Sediment microbial communities from Yellowstone Lake, YNP, Wyoming, USA - YL17G09_16 | ecosystem: Environmental > Aquatic > Freshwater > Lake > Sediment | place: USA: Wyoming | collected...
ATAGACATCAAGGAACGAAAGAATGAAAAAGGTGAGCTAGTTAAGAAATTATACATCCACTTTGAAAAATGGTTTTGGAATGAAAGCGCACAGTCAGCCCGCAGAAAATTAATATCAGGTAAGGAAATTAAAATTGTATATGATAACCCTTGGTTTTGGAAGGTCTCTGCGAGCAAGTGGGCGCCTTCGCACAATAATTATGAAATAGGTCAGGTCCAGCGAACTGAAAGACCAAATACAGGAGCGCAAACAGTAAGAGTTATGAATGACTTTGAAGAGCAACGCGGTACAAGACATTATGACAGACAAGAGAGACAAGAGAGACATAGCACATCAGAACGCAGTTCAAGAGTTAGAAATGATAGAGAAGAACAACGAAGTAATGGTAACACTTATAGACAACGTGATAGACAAAGAGACACTCATTATGAAAGACATAATGAAAGACAAAGACATTTAGAGCCAACACGTAACGTTGCACCAAGACTTAATGTTGAACCAAGACTTAATGTTGAACCAAGACTTAACGTTGCACCATGTCTTAACTTTGAACCCACCCTTAAAGTTAATCCAACTCGTAACGTCGCACCAAGTCTTAGTGTTAATCCAAGCTTACCTCATATTTTTAAAAGCTCTTTTCCAACTATTCCCAAGTTACAACTGAAAGAAAAAGAGCCAACTACATTAGAGCCAATACGAAAAAGAAGTAAGAAAAACGTGGTACAACTCGAAATAAAGGTTGATGAAGAATTAGAAGAAGGAGAAATAAAAGAAGATGAAAAAGACGTAGAAATTGTAGAATTAGTAAAAAATGTTGAATTAGAAGAAATTATAGAATTTGTAGAAGAAATGTCTGAAGAAAGAAGAGAACTATTAAATGATTTGTATGGTGATATTAAATTTTAATTTGTTAAATGTTATATTTGTTTAGTTAGTTAAAATGTTGTATGTTATAAATTAATCAAGGAAGGCTTAAAACCCTTTTTTTATCGAGCGTGTAAATAAAATTGAATTAATTTATTATGAAATTAATTACCATAACTATTTTAAAACAATTATGTTTGCATTATCTAGAAGATTATTTACAAATTTTATAAGAATTCCTATTATCGCACTTTCCTATAAACTTTATTCGATTATTTCTGGGAATGGACCAATGGATATCTCAAGAAATGCATTTATTGAAGCACTCATTGTATATATTAAGACCAAAAACAACAGAATCAAACTCGTAATGACACTTAATAATCAGGTCGTTGTATTGTGTCGTTATGCAACAATATCTTCAGATTTCCCACCGGTAGTCATCATTCATGGAACCAACAGCGGTTCATTTGATTATGTCGATTTTATGGAATCATTTCCCCAAACGCACGATGTTTATTGTATTGATTTGCCAGGATGGGGAATTAGTGACGAACCTTCTATCAATCTTTCAAATACGGATTTAAATAATGTATTTCGTTATTATGGTGATTTGGTAATGTCCGTTTTATCAGAATTAGGTCCAGTTAACAAATTCACATTTGTAGGTCATTCATTTGGATCATTTCTGTTGGTAAAAATGATGGAAAATGGTTCCATACCTGCAAAAAACATACACAAATGTGTTTTAACGTGTTTGCCTGGTTTAGCTCCATATACATCGAGATATCGTTATTTATGGGGGACATTCTTTATATATGGACTCGCCGAATCTCCATTTAAACAGTGGTGGTCGAAATATCTATTTTGTCCGTGGTTGTTTCGTGGAAATAAAACTCCATTAGAAATTCTTCAACGAACACATCGATTTATTACAAACTCAACTGGGTATAAATTAGTTTCCAGACAGATGACATTTAGAGGAATATTACCGCCCGTTTGGAAAACAACTATATTTAATCAAGTTCAACAATTATCTGATACTATTTCAATCAAATTAATCAACGGAACATATGATACACTTGTGGATGTTCGCCACGCTCGTTATTTGTCGGCTAATAGTTCCATTAAATTATATGAATTCAATTGCGGTCATTCTTTATATAGTCAACCAGAATTATACACATCTTTAGTGCAAATAATTATTGAAAATAAAATTGAAAATACTTTACATAAATAATACTTTACATAAATAATACTTTACATATATTTGTTTTAAAAATGGATTTCGATAATCGTATGCTACAATACACTCATATATTTGCTTATCGCGCGGATATTAATGAAAGATTTGGACCGTGTGAAGCGCCGATAGATATTACTCCTGGTAAAGCTCCAATGTTCAACCGACCAATACCACAAAAAATGTTTAAAACTAACAAACCTGATACACAACTTCAGTCAATTATCGAAAAATTTCTTATAATTATTATACTTTTATATATTATTGTTAATTGTCTTATGTAAAAATATATTATTAAATTACTTAAAGATATTTTGAAATTTATTTATAATATGAATAATAATCTAGACAAATTATTTATATTTTTATTTTATATCATTTTTTTATTTTTTAACTGTTTTTATATATTTTTCTTAAAATACTTAAAGATAATTTGAAACTTATTTATAATATGAATAACAATCAAGACTTTAATATATTTGTAAATAATTTTAAACAAACATCTGCTATAGAACAAATTATGTACCTTGATCTTTTTGTTGACGATAATGACGATATGTTAAAACAATTATATATTGATGCTGCAAAAGCACATAACAAAAAGATAATGGAAAATCCACATTTTTATGATGCTGGATTCGATTTATTTTTACCCAAGAATAAAATTATATCACTTTATGGGGATGGACAACTTTATGGTAATGGAACATTATTTTTTGGAAAACAACTAACAGACACTCGTAATCCTGTAAATAAAGTTGATTTTAAGGTTAAATGTTGTGCTCAAATATGTCATATTAATAATATTTATTCGAGATATTTTACACCATTTTACACATATGCGCGTTCCAGTATATCAAAAACACCTTTGCGTTTAGCAAATAATCAAGGAATTATTGACGCCGGATATAGAGGTAATTTAATCGGAATGTTTGATTGTTTAATATGTTCTAATGTTGAAAATCCCCCATTTGATTGGTATATGGAAGAATATACAAGAATATTACAAATTTGTGCTCCTGGATTGCTGCCCATTTATGTAAATATTGTTGATAAATTGGAAGATCTTGGTCCAACCACTTTAAGAGGCGAAGGAGGCTTTGGATCTACTGGGAAGTAAATGTAATATTATTATTTTTTAATTTATTATAACTAATAAATTAAAATTGAAATATAATATATCAATTTAAATAAAACTAACATATAAACAATATAATGAAAAAACTCAATGATCAATATAGTCAATTATCTATCGAAATTACACGACAACTTAGTAAAGATGAAAAAAAAGAATATGGAATATTTATTACTCCGCATATTATCGTTAAAAAACTTGTTGATCAAATATTAAAATATTCGTCACAAAATGGAATTAACATTCAAACTATTTTAGAACCTTCTTGCGGGACTTGTGAAATTGTTAATTATTGTGATAATATATTTGATGGAATTCATATAGATGCTATTGAACTAAACAATAAAATTTTTGAAAAAATTAAAAACATGAATTTTAAAAATTCAGTTCAAATTATTCATGATGATTTTATTAATTTACAATCAGAGGTAGCCTTGCTTAACACAACAAATAAATATGATTTAATTATTGGCAATCCACCTTACTTTGTACTTGAAAAGGGTTATAAAATTCCTAAACAAATGGAACCATATATTTCTGGTAGACCGAATATTTTTGGATTATTTATAATTCAAGCTATTTCTATGCTCTCTGAAAACGGTATTTTAGCTTTCATAATTCCCAAAAGCTTTTTAAACTCATCTTATTATTCAAAAATAAGAAATTATATAAAAGAAAAATGTGAAATTATTGAAATTATAGATTTTGAAAAAGATAATAAATTCATAGATACACAACAATCTACTTTCGGAATAATAATAAAAAATGTTCCTAAAGAAGAGTGTAACTATTCCATTAAATTTAATGATAATTTTATGTTCACAAATGACGCTATATTTCTTAAAAGTTTATTAGAAGGAACAACTACATTAGACAAATTAGGTTTAGGTGTTAGAACTGGTAATATCGTTTGGAATCAACATAAAGATAAATTGACGGATGATCCAAATGAAACAATTCTTATATATAACACCAATTTAACAAAAGAACACACAATTGATTTAAAAACATTTAAAAATGACGAAAAACATCAATATATTAAAAAGGATGGTAGAATCGACCCTATTTTGGTAGTTAATAGAGGAAATGGTAATAGCAGTTATAAACTTAATTATGCGTTAATTACAATGGGCCCATATTTAATTGAAAATCATTTAAATGAAATATACCCAATTAAACAGAAAAAAAGACAAGATTTAATTGTCTTATTTAATAAAATTATACAAAGTTTTGAAAACCCTAAAACACAACTATTTATTGATTTATTTTTAGGTAATAATGGATTATCTAAAACTGAACTTGAAACTATATTTCCTATTTATTTATAAATGTAAATTTCCATCTTGGGTTTGCGACGCACGCATTATTTCCCCAGTTTATCCTAATTCTTAGATCATACTCAAAATTCGTAAGTGATAAATCAAAATACATTTTTTGTTTCACTTCAATTACTGAAATATCCTTTATTTTTTGTATTTGAACGGACTTCATATTTAGTTCTTGAATATGAAAGTTTTTACAATCCCATAGTAGAAATGTTTTATCTGATTGTTTTTCTCTTATTGTTTCTAATATTTTTTCAAAATTGAAGGTTGTAACATATTTTTTTAAATAATCATTTATTGATACTGTAGCTAGATGTCTTTTTTCTTTTGTTTTATTTGTTTTATTATTATACATATTTTTAAAAAATGGATGGCTGTATTTAATATCACGTAAATTTTTTAAATAATCATTCTTACTTGGTTTTGGTTCCAATATATTTTCTTCTAATTTTAAATATTCATCTAAATAATTTTCATAAAAGAACTCTCCATATGATGTCTCGCATATTCCATATTTCTTACAATCATTATCATAAAGTTCTAAAACTTGTGCTAGATTTAAAATATTTGAATTGTTGTGTTTAAATTCTAGTTTTACCTCTTTAATTAGACGTTGGGCATTTGTTTCTTCATTTAGCTCACCTAAAAATTGAACCATAAAGTCGTAATTGTATTTCATACCACCTTTATGTTCGATAACTATTTTTTCAAAATTCTCATTTTCGCAAAGTGAGTTTAAGGCTTCTCTAAATTTGTCTCTAATACTAGTCCAGTGAATACCAAATTCAGGATCATTTAAATACTCTTCGTCAATGCTGAGTATATTGGTTAAAACGTCTTCGCGAATTATATTTTCCTGATTATTTGTTTCTCTACTCTGCCCTCCTGTTAAAAAGTAACCGATATCTTCCTTGTTTGGCATTATGATGAATATTGTGTTCATTTTACTTTTATATTGTTATAATTGTAAAAGTAAAATGAATTAAAAAGTATTTCAATTTTATTATTCAAATAAATCTGATTTTATTGTTAACTAAAAAATATTACTAATAAAATTATAAAATTATAATATTATGTTTATTAAACGAATTCTGAATAATGAGCATATTGCACCACAAACATTAATCCTACTTTTTTATTTGTCCATGTATTTGTAATTGCTTTTAATTCATCCTTTGTCGGATTTTCAAGCTCATAAAACATACACATACCTCTTTTAAATTGTTTATCTCCATAAGGAAGACATCCATCACTTGTTACAATATCGTATAACAAATGTAAAAGCGTAACTGTGCTCTCTGTCATTCCTTCAACACTCTCAATCACTTTCATATGTTCCGGGGTGTACATTAAGTCATTTATAATAATATCGTTTTCAAGTAAGGTATTAATCAATGATTTGTAAATAGGAATCTTCTCTGGCTGAGCATCTTCCGGCATATCCATATCTTCATAAAATACATCACAACTTCTAAAATAATTCAACATAAGTAAATATTGAATTTTTCCATAGTCAATATCTGATCCAGCAAATGCCAATCCATATAAAATTGTCTCGAAAATATTTCTGGGAGCGTCTTTATCACTTTCGTGCGGATTTTTATTAAACCCATTTGGATATTCATCTAACGCAACAATAGGCAATAATTTATTATATGCCGGATGTTCCCCTAAAAATTGATTAATTTGTGTATACCAAGAAGGGTTAATAAAGTTTATGATATGTAATCTGTTCATTCTTTGTCTACTATAGTTATACAAGTTCTTTTTAAGTGGTTTCATTTTAATTTTTTTATAATTATAAATATAATATAGATATATATTATGTCTTTCTCATTAGAAACCTTATTCTCGCGTAAAAATATTAACCTGATAGTTGGGTTGATTACATTGTTACTTTTTTTATGGATTGTATTATTTGCTATACCTAGTCTATTTGTTAACTTATTTGATACATTTTTAGGAAATCTAATACTTATTTTATTCATCCTTTTTGCTACAATATATGATAAAAATTTGGGCATTGGACTTGCAGTTGTATTTATTATTTTATGGCGTTTTTCACATATGAGTTCTGAACCTTTTATTTTATAAATTATTTTATAATCATATTTTAGTATGAATTTTAATATCATTATTTTTATTATCATAATAGTCGTCATAATTTTATTCAATTCGTTAACAAAAAATAACAAAAAAATTATGATATCTGGATTTCAAAATTATCATACAACAAGATGGTCTTCGGATTTAATAAAGCGATTTAATATTTATCAAACTACAATGAATAATAATAACAATCAATTTAATTTAGATCAGTTGCAAAAACAGGCTAGTCCAGAAGAAGCCGAAGAATATTTAAAAACGGGCCAATGGTATTGGCCTGATGATTTAAAGGAATTATATATTGAAAGTATATGGTCTAATCCAATGATTAAAATTGAACCGCAATATGCGTTGAATTATGCTATGGGGTTATATAATCAAAATGCGGTAAGACAATTATTAGCTTGGAATACAAAAGAAGGCGAATTTTTATTATATGGCGGTGATCTTGGTTATACAAAAAATGATATACCACAAATACATCCTGATCAAAATAAGCATAACACGATTAAATGTTCAGCGGATAGTTTAAATATGGAAAAAACAGTATATAATGGTGTAAATTATAAAAATGGTTATACTAATTCAACAACAACAATTGTTAATCCAGAAGATATACCAAATGAAATGCCCGGATTTAGTTTTGTTAAGGGCCCGTGTAATCCTTGTTCTGCATTTGACGGCGATTTTAGTTGCCCGTTTCGTTTAAAAACGGGTGAAGATATAAGCGAACCTTGGAAACAATTATGGAATTTATAAAATATAAAAATATATATTTAACAAATTAAGTATTTAAATAGAATAACTTATAATAATTAAAATGGAATCTGGATCAACAACTGAATTGCCAACTCCAACTGGAGAAAAGAAACAAGTAAGACTTGTCGATGTTCCCCTTAACACACAGCAAGATGCGTTACAGTTACTTGTGACATTTCTACATTTAGCTCAAAAAAGAGGTACATTTACTTTGGATGAATCTGCTAAGTTGTGGGAATGTATCAAGATGTTTCAATCATAAAATAATAATAATATTTATTCAAATTTTGTATAAATATTAATTCTAAGGTTAATAGATTGGAGGATTCAAAGGTCTCAGTCATAGCCATGAGACCACTTTTAAAAGTGTATTTTTATTAGTATAAAGACTAAACCGAACAAAATACTAACGACTCAACAAATATCATAAGATATTAGAGCTATAAATTATATAAAATATAGGTTATTTTTAATTAAAAAATAGTATTCTTTCCAAGATGCTATTTTAAGGCTTAAATAACAAATACCAAATTAATCGTTTTTAAAAAAATGTAATTGCTGTAATGGATTAATAATACGTTCCGCGTTTTCCCATTTTACAAAATCCATTGGATAGAATGCTACTATCCATATTATATATAATAATTGTCTTTAAGTTGTTTTAAATTAAATACTTTTATGGATATATCTTTTCTAAAGGTATAATTTGGGTATAATTTGGATATACCTTTTCTAAAGGTATAATATGAATTACACGCCTTTTGACGACGCATTCAAAATCCACCATACTAATTCCAATACTTATGGAGGTACTATTCTTTATAGTACTATTTGTATTTACTGTAAAAATCCATCATCTAAATCTTTAATGAATGACGGAGGCGCATTTAGACAATGTAATCAATGTAAAAAGAACTTTATGGCTACTGTTGTTACTCCGGCGGTTAATAATTTAAAATATTCTACCAATCATCTAAAAGGAACAAACTAACAAACAAAATAATATAATTATTATATATAATGCACCTTAAATTTGAAAAAACACTAGATTATTTTTTATTTTTTATTATTTTAATTAAAGTTATTTTTCTTGGAGCAGCTATCGGACATTTAATTTTATCTCATTTATACAATGAGAAAGCACAAAAATTGGACCCTAAATTAGTATATTGGAAAGAACGCACTGAATTTGTGTTTATCATTTCAATGTCTATTTTACTTATTTATCAATTTCATCCTCTCTTATCCAAAAAACCATTGGATCAAGAAACTTCGTTATTATTTTTCTTATTTGGATGGATTCTTATTAATACTGCTAAATGGAGCCTTTTTATTAAAGAAGCTCATTGGTATAAACAAATTGCTGAGTCACTTAAATAATTTATACTCTCTTTTTTCTAGTATTATTTTTTACACGAACCGTTATTGGATGGTGATCACTTCCATATTTTTTTATTGTTTTTTTGTAAGATTTTGAATCTATTGGTGAAATTGTGTTATGTATTGTTGTAATTGGATTTAAAAACCCATATACATATACATAATCTATCATTGGGTTTTCACATAAATATGTACCTTTTTTTATTGGACAATTTATTTTAAAATCTTCTTGTTTAAGTAATTGATGAAGTTCTTTTTCATCGCTATTAAAATCACCACCAATAATTATTTGTTTGTTTTTATTAAAGGTTGATATAATTTTTGTTAGTTCCTTCTTTCTTTTAACACTTGAATCGCAATCTAAATGTATATTATATATATCTATTGATTCTGTTTCTGTTAATCCAATACAATTTTTGTCAATAGATATTGTTTTTTGTTTTGGATTTTTAAATAAATCATTTTTTAGCATTGTTAAATTACCTGTTTTTTCTTTCTTTGATTTATGGCAAAACAATGGCATTATTATATATTTTAATTTAAATATATCATATATTTTTTTTCGTATATGCGGCGTTACTTCTTGAAGCATAATTACATCTCCTTTAATATATTTAATTAAAGTATTAAATCGATTTTTCATCATTAACTCATCATATTCTAAAGTTGGATACCACCTATCTAAAAAGGATTTAGTGTTTTCTACAAATGTATCTGCTAAAATATTAAATGATGTTATTATCATAATCTTTATATTATTATTATAAAATATTGAAAAAAAACTATAATAAATTATAGTTTATTATTTTAATTATTTTAATTACATTATTTCATTACATTTTAAGAACAATAACTATAATATCCATTTACTTCACTAACATCATCTTTGTAACATTCTTCGTATCCTTCTGCAAAATCTTCTTCATAATCGTCATATTCTATCGGCCAAATTTTATAGTTTATTTCGTATTCTTCATCTTCTTCGTCTTCATATTCAGTTAGTTCTGATACGATTGAATAGTTATCTTTATCTTTATTTATATATTTCATAAATTTGGTTGATGGTAAAGGGGATTGACAGCCAATTCTTGTTACTACTTCGTTGCTATCTAAAACTTCGTTGCCATTTTCATTTTCAAGATTCAAAATAATGTTGTCAATAGCTTCTTCGTAATCCGAAATATCATCTTCAGAACGGGTGCGGGGTAATGATAAATTTTCAGGAGAAAGATTAAAACTCATTTTGTAAAAGGTAAATATAATAATTATGTAATATGATTTAAATATATTACATAAAAGTAATTCAATTTTTTATTTAGGTCACTTAATCATCTCTTAAATTTTTATATTATTATAATATTATATATGAATAAAACACTAGGATTTATTGGAGTCGTAGTTTTATGTGTAATTAGTGGAGGTATATTATTATATAATAAATCGGACACTAAAGGCATCAGTGATATTGCAAGTGGTGTCGCAAGTGGTGACAATGACGAAAGTGTTAACGATGACGGAAGTGTTGATGATGACGAAAGTGTTGACAATCGTGGTAGTAGTTTCTTTGATTTGAATTCAGCATTTGAAGATACAAATAGGGACAGTGTAAAATCAACATACAAACCCGACGATTCCAACGATTTAACTTCATTACGACGAGAATTTAAACCGAAACAAGGTCCTTATCCAAACAAGCGGGTAAAGGGTGGTAAACGTAGTAAAAAAAATAAAAGGAAAGGAAAAAGTAAAAGTAAAAGTAAAAGTAAAAGTAAAAGTAAAAATAAATATAGCACATTAAAAAAGGTTTAAACCTTTTTATTTATTATTAAATTATAACAAGTTACATAAAATTCTAACTATAAAACATTAATTAATAAACATACAAAATTTAATTATCATCATCTGTATCGTAACTATCTTCTTCTTCCTCATCATCATCATCTGGAAGCTCTTTTATTGTTTTTGTATCTGGGTCCCAAATACCAATTTCTTCTTTAGTATCTGGGTCATATAAAATATTTACACTTGACTTTAAATACATTTTTCCACAAATCTGTATTTTACTGACTGATACTTTAGTTGATTTTGGTGCTTCATTATTACATTCTTTAACTTGTTCTTTTTCTTTAGCAATTTTATTTGCTTGTTCTAAAGCTTTTTCTGCGACCTCCTTTTCTTGAGCAAGTTTTTGTTCAGCCTTTGCTGCTTGTTCGGCTTCTTTCTTTAGAGCCTTTTCTTGAGCAAGTTTTTGTTCACGTTCTGCCTTTTTTTTGGCACGTTCTTCTTCTAATTGAGCTTTCTTTATTTCTTTTTCTTCATCTGTTAGCTTAGCTTTAACTACTTTAACTTCTTCAACTTTAACTTCTTCGTCATCTTCGATAATATCAAATTCTGTATCATCTGATAACTTTGAAAACAAATCAACTGCTTTTGTTTCCAAATTGCTAATAATTTTCTTAGGGCGGCCTTTACTTTTTTTATCAGTTTTGATAATATCAAAATGTTCAATAGGAATTGTAATATTTAATTTTGTTGCTTCTTCGACTGCTGTATTTATGGATAAATTTAATTTATTGAGAAATAATAAATATGATATTGGGCTACGGCCGTTTGGGTCTTTAAATGCATAGAGATCAGAAGCAATACGAGTTTCAACCATTCCACAATTTGGCTGTCCAAACTCATTTTTATTTGCTTCCGTTTGACAGCTGTTGCAAAATAACACATTTTCTAAACGATTTTTTAAGCATTGAGTAAATAATCCTCGATTAAAGACAAGACCTTGACAACAATCTACATTTACATACTCTTTAATAAAAGGTAGAGGAAATACAACTTTCGAAACCTTCTCTTTCTTCATCGTCGTCTTTTTACTAGACGATACATCATTCTGCTTCTCTGGCACTGGCTTCTTAGTTGTTTTCTTGTTAACAATAGATACATTTCCCAATCCAAGCAAAGCTATCTCTTCGTCTGCGTTAAATCCGTGACGTTGAGCTAATTCTCTAACACATTTTATTGTTAATTCTCTAACGTTACTCTCTAAAGTATTTGTTAATAACTCTGTTACTGAAACGGATGCGTTGAATTCGGTTGACATTTTAAAATGATTTGATTACTCTTAATAGGGAAATATAATACTCATATATACAAGTAAAAATATTTCAATTTTTTATTTTAATTATATATTTTAATTGTCTATTGA